>ENA-OQNJ01000454-OQNJ01000454.1-human-gut-metagenome-genome-assembly--contig:-NODE-454-length-10420-cov-2.194598_pt1 | contig 10420 bp, 16 predicted proteins | sample MGYA00242630_ERZ504882 | MGnify/ENA primary metagenome ERZ504882 (study PRJEB26092, sample SAMD00036408) | human gut metagenome | host: Homo sapiens | study: EMG produced TPA metagenomics assembly of... | reverse complement strand
CAGCTCAATCAAACAGTCCTCTTGTTCAAGTAGGCGCAGGGTCTCATCTGCCAAATTCCACAGCGTAATTTTTCCAGTGTTGGAACTTGAGCTGTCACCAACTTCGCAAGAAAATTGGCACCGAAGTGCCCTACCGGTTGACTCATTCGGCTTTCCGAGTTCTCGGCCCGTGGAGTTGTTCTTTCCGATTCGTACTCTGTACTGACGGCCAAATTCTTCCATCACTGCACCCCCATCTGTTCAGCCGGCAGATAGTACAGGTGAGCCACCGCATCAACGAAATCTTGCCTGCCGATGCGTTCCTTGTCTGTTTGAACGCCAAGGATTCCCGGCGGACCGTTCGAGTTGAGATAGTAGAAGTTCCAGATCGCTCCCGGCACGAGCTTTGCCATGCCGATTTTCATCTGCATATCTGCATCGTAGATACTCAGCATCCAAAATTCTCCGTAAGCGTTCCATGTAACCCGGAGGTAGTAGTATGTGCCGTCAAGGTTTACGCGCATCACCGAATCATTGCGATCCGGCACGGAAATCTCGTAGTATTCCATTTGCACACCTCACTTGAAAAGGCCAATGGCTTTTGCGCCAGAACACAAAATGCTGGATTTTGTGGCCTTTTCGTCCTTCTGGGTGCCAGATGTAGACGATGAGCTTTTTTGTCCAGCGCCCGTGTTTTTCTTAGATGTTCCTCCGCGAATGTACTTCACGCTGATATTTGCCATATCGGTGGAGTTGATAGACGCTTGCTTCAGCTTGATGGTCAGCCGGGTACTACTGCCGTCCTCAACCGTTCGAGGGGCGGTAATGCTCGTGATGCACATATTTTCGTAACTGTCGCCAGCCGCGGTAAACGAAACCGGAGTCTTTTTCAGCCACAGCTGACGAAGTTCTTCAACCATCGTCTCAACACGGCTTGACGATGCCGCGTGTTGCTCAGCCCATGTGACAGGGCTATTGGTGATGATAGCTTCGATTTCCAGCTCACGGGGTTTTAAGCAGATGTTGTCCGTGATGGAGTATCCTTCCTCTGTTGCATACTCCGGCACATCACAGGTCATCGTTTCTGACCTTTTGATGATTGCATCGAACTCAAATCCGCCGAGGGATGCAGGTTGCTTTGCCAGCACAGCGCATCACCTCCCGTAATTCAACACTCTCGCCAATTCATCCGTGGACTGCGTTTCCTGCGAACGAACCGTAGTACTCAAACGGTCAGCAGCAGCTCTTTCCGTGACTTGAAATGTGTACTGCTGCTTATTTTCCTGCTTCACGTTTATTGACTTATTGTTGGTGGTCTGGGATGCCAAAGGTGCCGTCATCACGGTCTTGCTTGAGACAGCATTTCCGCCCGATGCAAGTGCTCCAACAGCCGTTCCAATGCCAGAGCCAGAAGAGCCATTATTGCGCTTCTTAGGATTTGGCTTCGTCGTCCCGTCGCCATCCCCATCCCCATCGCCATCATTTCCGTCGAAAAATCCCTTGATTCCGCTCCAAAGATTTTTAGCCCACTGAATTTTCTCTCCGAACCAATTAAAGAATCCTTTCAGCAAATTCCATGCGCCATTCATAGAATCCACCAGCGGATCCCACAATTCACCGAAGACAATTCGCCCTGCATCATTCAGCAAATCAAGGAAATCTTGCCACAGCTCTTTGTAGCCTTGAAGGAACTGCGTCCAATCTCCTGTCTGAAATCCAGTGATAAGACCGCCCAGAAGGTCGAACAAGTGGCCACCCAAGGTAACAATATCCGCTGTCAGGTCAACGCATCCCTGCCAAAGCCATTGTAGAACTGCAAGCACACTATCGCCGTGCTCGTTCCAAAATTGCTTTAGATCGCCAAGGGCATCCTTGCCGAATTGCTTTGCATTAGAGAAGAAATTAGAAATTTTGTCTCGGAGCGCATCGACATCCACGCCAGCATCGCTTAAGAAGCGCCCTAAGACGCTATCCCCGCCCTGCAAGAACGTGAACACATCTTCAAGCACCAAGAACAGCAGAAGCCATTTTGCGGCCGCGAGCGCCGTTTGGACATTAAATCCTTTTAGCAGCTTTACGGCCCCGCTAAGAAACGACAGCACCATGTTCCCGTTCGTCGCGAGAAAAAGCGCCGCCGCTGCAAGCACAATCAGCTTCAGCAGTTGTTCCACGCCGCCCAGCTTATCTGAAACGCTCTTGAGCCACGATGTAAATTTCTGCGCTTTCCCTATCAGAAAATCGCTTCCATCTCGAATCGCTTTTCCGATGCGAGTGGTAATGCCGAATGTGTCGTCCAAATCCGCAATCAGCAGCCCCCACTCATTCCGAACATACTTGAGCGCATCCGTGATGTCAAAGCCCAGTTCATCAAAATTCTTCTGAATCTCGCTTTCAGATACAAAGAAAGCATCTTTCAGTTGCTTGGCCGAAAGTTTTCCGCTCTCTGCCAGCTTTTGAAGCTGGGCCTCCGATACTCCCACTGCGGAAGAGATGGCGTTGACGACCTCCGGGGCCTTTGACTTCAAATTCGCAAAACCAGTTTTGTCCAGCTTTCCAGAGGACATGGCCTCGGTCAAAACGTCCATAGTGCTGTCTATGTTCGCTTCCCGGCCAGCACCCTTTTCGAGTCTTTTCAACCAGCGAAACAAATTTCACAGCATCATCAACCGGGAACAGTTTGCCGTTCTGCTGGATCAACTTTGTAACGCTTCCAGCCATTGCGCCATACTCTTCCCGACAGTCTTGCGCACCTTTCAGAATTTTCTGCTGAATTTCCGATTGGTCGCCCAACTCGCGGGTTGCGCCACGAATTGCATCGTTAATGCCACCAAATTCTTCTGCTAGGCTCCTGAGCTGCGCCAGAGAGAATCCTATGCCAAGCACTCCAAGCGTTTTCTTGGCATAATCCTTGATTTCATCTATCGCACTTTTAGCATTTTGTGTGCTCTTTTGGCCCGGCTTAAACTCAGGAAGCTTTTCCGTTTCGCTCCGTGCCTTTTGAGCCTTTTTCTGGATTTCGTCAATGTTGTCATTGACGCTTTTTTTCACTTCATCCGCAACGCCCTGAACGGTTTTTATTCCAGACTTTACACTTTCAACAGTGTTTTTCACCTGCTGGACAGTGCTATGGTCAATGCGAAATCCGATCTGATTGATAAACTTTCCAATCACCATTTCTCTCGCTGCCATCCAATCACTGTCCTTCCCTCTCGGCATATACGGATTTCAGATATTCTATATCACGCTCCATCATCATCAAATCGTACAATTTCAGAGCTTCGTCGAGGTTGTACTCTTCTTTTAATTCGGTCATTGTTGCCACTCGTTCCCGGATGAGCGTATACAGTATCCACTCAAGGCCCGTTACTTGGGTTCGGTCAAGCTCTCCGTATTTTTCAAGCGCATCCCCTTGTGTGCGCTCATGAGGCGTCCAAAGAGGGTGCCGATATCGCCGAAAAAACCCGCTAAAACTTCTGCTGAATCACTGCGGCACACAGGCCAAGAGCGCCAGCAAAGGCCATGCAGAAGATTTCGTCAAAGTCGTCCTCTGTCATAGGACGCCACTTCGATTCATCTTTATCGAAGAAACTGACATTGCTGTGCTCCAAAAGAAGTTCCGAAATCAACCGAGTCAGCGTCTTTCCGTTGATGTTGCTCAGCGCTGTAACCAGAGACTTCGTATCAAGGTCAACGCCCTCGAAAATATCAAGGTCTGCGCTCTCCTCGTCTCCACTGGACAGTGCCACCGTGCCAATGATGGGAAGAACCACCGCCGCGACATCACCGAAGATGTATGCCGCATTCATAGCACCCAGAGGGCGAATGCGAAACGTATAGTCTCCAACTACCGTTTCCTGCATCTCCATCCGTTTCATTTTCATGTTACATCATCCTTTCTTATTCCGAAGTAAATTCGCCCACGCACCGAATGGTCCACTCCTGATCGCCACCCTTTGCGCCGTATACGATGGGCGCGGGTTTGGACACCCATGCCTTAGATGCCGTAAATTGGGGGTTGTCTCCCAAATCACGAATCATCAGCGGGAAGAAGTAGCCGCCGGAGGACTGTTTTTGCAGGTTGTAGTACTTGCGCAGCACTGCGTTCGTCTTGGAGCCGTACTTGAAGTTCATCTTAACTTCATAGCGGGGGTCGTCGGAGTTAGAGACTACGACCTCACCGTCGGCACCCGCCTCATCGGTGATGCCGTCGCCCTGCTCCGTGATGGTGATGCAGTTATCCGCTGCAAAGCCGCTCGGCATATGGGAGCCGATTGCGCAGATGACATTCTTAAAAGAATAAACGTGAACACTGCCACGAGCCATTTAGCACATCTCCTTTCGCTTAATAATTCAGCGTACCGCTGATTTCCGTTGCGATCAGCGCACCCGCCAACCGTGCCGTCCATTTTACTTTCGGCAACACACGGGTCTTGCGTGTTGCTGCATCCAGCTCCGCGGCCTTCGGTACGGTGATGGTATAGGACGGGGTGACCGTCCCGGTTGTTTCGTCGCTGGAGGGCCGTGCAATGCCGCCAGCTTCCACGCCTGCATCCAGCGCCGCAGTAACGGCATTCTGAACCAGACCGATGCCGGGATCCGTGTAAGGGATTTTGGGCAGAGACAGCATCAGATTGATAACATTCTGCTGAATCTGAGTCTTGAGCCAATCGCGGAAGCGAATCGTATCAATCCACTCACCCGCAGACACCTTGCCGCCCTGCACCATTGCCTGACTGCCGATTGTGGTATAGTACGAGACATTGCGGCTTTCCAAGTTGGCGACGTCCGTGGTGGAAAGGCTCTGTGCCTCGACCATGCTGAGAGACTTATACGCCCACAGTTCGCTACCCGGCTCATACGACAAAAACTTGGCCGCATATGCCGCATTCACGCAGTCGTTTTCTTTCGTTGCGTGAACGACGGCCGTGCGGAACATTGCATCAGAAACAGGCGATGCAGAAATGCCCGTAGTCTCGCAGACACAGAATTTCTCGTTGGATTCTGTCCAGTCTGCGATGCTCTGATAGAAGTCCTCCTTGATGCCCGCCGGGCAGATGCAGTACCACCCCGGCACCGCCTTTGCACGGTCAAGGGTGGCGTCCACCTTTTCCGTCGAACCAGAGGTGGTTTTACTGAACGGCCACCATCACCATGGTAGCTTTGGGCGACTGGGCAAAGACCTTGGATGCGGCGATATAAACCGGGTCGTCCGTCGAGAAGCCGGCACTCTTCAGATCCTGCGTACCGGTATAACCAGCAACATCGGGAGTCATATGACCGCCGGGAGTTCTCGGCAGGGGGCCGATGATAAGGATGGTGTCATAGCCGCCGTCGATTGCCATTGCTTCCGAAATGGCAATATCGACCTTAATGATTTGGTCAATGGTCATGCTCTCACTCCTTTATTCCTTGATTTGTGGTTCAATTTCAACTTCTGTGAAATATCCAGCCTGCATATCTGCAAGCTCTTTCGATGCCGCGCTGTCGTGGTCGGCAATGTACTCACCGTCCTGTGGATGCAGTGCTGCATACTCCTTCGTGTTCTGAACGAAATCCACAGAAAAAGAACAGCGCGCCCGTTCCACACCGGACACGCTGTTATGGATCTGCTCTGGGTTTCCTGTGGCCGTTACCGAAATGTTCAGCAGACGCATTTTATCTTCTGCGTAGGAGCTTTGGAAAAAGCGGATACTCTGGGCAAGGTCATCAACAGCCGTTGACAGAAGAGCCTTTTTTACTCCGCCGCCATGAACCACCTTGCTCTGCGCAACCAGCTCCGCAGAAAACGGCATGCTCATGTACCATGTCTGCTGCAAAATCCCATCATCTACGTATTCGTCAATTTGAGAACTGTCGGCGGCATCAAAGTCAAGCACGACGTAGGGCGCAGGCGGGCGGGCCGCATTGCCGGGGTAAGAGTAAATGACCGTGCAGGCAGGGTAAAGCTCCATGAAAAACTTACGAATCTCGGCCCTGCACTCAGCTTCCGTCATCGTCCCTCTTCCCCCTTTCATTCTCGCCATCGACCGCCTCAAACTCCGAAATCCAGTGCGACAGAATAGTGTTCCCCCAGTAAATCGACGACTTGCAGACGTACCACTTGCCCATGTAGAACAAGCGGTCACCGTCCGTCTGATCGTCAGACTCCGCCGGGTGAAGCTCCGTGTCGCTGTACACCGTCAGCGTTCCCGTGGTCGTCCGGCCCGCCGGGTCATCTTGGTTCCGTCTCGTCTTGGCTTGAACATCCAGCATAAGCTGCACATCCTCATACCCGGCGGACGCCACACCATCTTCCCAGCTGGTTCTTCCGTACCGCCGCACTTTGTAAGACCGTTTGAAGATGTTCATTTTTCCCCTTTCACGAGGCGAAATCCGCACTGCTGTCTCATGGTTCCAGTGTCAATCAAAGGCTTTGTAGAGCCTTTTCCGTCAATATGGACTGGGACAGGTCCATTTTTTCCGTACTCGTTTACCATCCATCCACCCTCAACCGTAACCGGCGCATTAGGCGTCCAATCTTCGTCTCTGATAGCGTCCTGAATCATAGAACTAGCTTGAGCGCCGATTGCACTCGCTACAGTTTCGGCGGTATTGAGGTTCGACGCCGCTTGCTGTGAGAACTCCGCCAATTCATCGGGGTGCTTTTGAAGTGCATCCATGAATGGACGTGCCGGGATCATCACGGAGCCATCCTTATGCAAAGTCCCATAGTGATTCCAATAGGCAATCTCTGCCAGCGAGGTCTCGCCGTCAATCGCTATTTGATCGGCTTGGTATCCGACCTCAACAACGATGTCTTCCAGTTCATCCAGCATTGACAGTGCCGCTCTTCCCTCCGGGGTCAGGTCAAGCCCAAATTCTCCGGCAATAGCCATACATTCACCCTCTTACCGAATCATAATGGGAACGATATGCCTGTTCCGAATCTCGATGAACTGCAACCCATACGATGTAAGCTGATAGGCTGCGTCCCCCGCTGTTCCCGCAGTAGACGTCGCAAAGGAAATGCTTACGCCACCTTCGGATACGCTGGCAAGGCGTCCAGTGTTGGCGATGGTTCCCAGCGAGTTGTCGCCGCTGCCGGCCATCTTCATGGCGTGGCACGTTAAAAGAGCCAGTGCCAAATTATAATCAGCGCCAAACTTCTTTCGGGAAATAACAGGGGCTTGAAGCTCAATCCAGAACTTGATGTCCTCATCGGACGCCCCTTTGAACTCAGCTCCCACCGTCTTCACGATTTTGGTGATTGCCTCTACATCGGCGGCATCCATCAGGACTCATCCTCTGCGGTGTCCTCTGCAATGGCGTCAGGCTCCGCATCGGGATTCTTTGCCTTGCCACGGGTCTTCTTCTCCGCAACTTCCTGCACATAGCCCATGCTGATGTAGAACGCCACTGCATCAGCATAGACAGCCTCGACCTGTGCGGTCTCGCCGGGGAGCAGGGAGACATCGCCAATGCGAATCGGCTTCACGCTGATATTCTTGATTTTCATAAGCAGGCTCCTTTCTTACAGACCGTAGACGAGGCAGGCGGACAGCGGATAAGGAATGACCATTCCGGCGTCGCGGCCCTCACAGTTGATGACGATTTCGAGGTTGCGGTCCTGCGGCGCATGCTGAAGGAATGCCATAGGCACATCATGGTACATCTTATCGGCGTCCTTGGTGTACAGCAGACCGATGTTCTTTCCAGTGGTGTTGTAGTCCTTGTTGCTCTTGGACAGCTCACCAGCGGTCTCCCAGTTCTTAATCTGGGGGTGTGTTCCTTGATGTAAGACAGCACAGACTCACCAGTACCGTCAATGCGGCGCAGGTTCAGAGCAGTGTACAGGTCATTCGGCATAACCCAACTATCCGGGTGCTCAACGCTCTGGGTCAGAGTGTCGATATAGTTCAGGATGCCGGCAATGTCGGCGGCGATCTCATCGGCAGTCTTGCTTGCCCAGTCAGCCTTACCACCAGCGCCGTTCTGCAGTGTGTAGACAGGGATATTGTTATCCGAAGAAAGGATACCGACGATTTTTGCCTTCTCGTCGCCGCTCCAGATCAGGTGGTTCACCTTGACATCATAGACCCGGCGGGCGGCTTCGGCGCGGACAGCATCCAGAGACTTCATAATGCCCAGAACGGCGTTCCGGCGGCATGCGCGCAGCTCCTGCACGTTGTAACCGTAGCTATCACCGATGTTGACAATTTCGGCACGATGGGGATGCCTTTCACATCAACACGGGGCAGGTCCGAAGCGTAGTTCGCGATGATGGCAGCGAAGCCGACAGGCTCATAGGAGTAGTACTCGATGTAGCTTGCACCCTCATCCGTATCGCTTGTCTGGGGGAACAGCTTCAGGCCGGACAGCTCCGGGAACTCCTTGTCGTATGCCTTGGTCTTGATGTGCGCCAGCTGCTTGGCAAAGAAGATACCTGCATTGTCCGCACCATCGTGACGAAGCGAAGCGCCAGGGAACGGGTTCCGATAGGCGCGGTTAATCAGCGAGGCGCACTTCGTCTCCAGAGCGACGCGGTCCTCCTCGCTGTAACCGTTTGCGGGGTCGAAAGGATTGAATTTAGACATAGGTTCCTACCTCCTTAAAGCTGAGTCACGAACTGGGCAGGGGCGATGCCGTTCACGGCCGCGCCGATGAAGCGCGCCTTCACTGCCAGATTGGTTCCCTTGGTCGGGGTAAACTTTCCGGCGTCTGTGCCAGTGGTCACAAGGTACACGGGCTGGCCATAAGCAGGCTCCACCGAATCGACCAGCTGCACCCACAGCTTGCCGGACTGACAAACATCGACGATCTGGTTCTTCCGCAGGAGTACGGCACCATCATCGTCCATCTCGACATTGGCGCTGTACATCACAACGCCCTCGAACTTGTCAGCAGTTGCGTCCGTTGCAGGAAGCGCAATGTCCTTTCCCGGCTCTGCGCCCTGCACGACACCGTATCCGAAGCACAGCGCCTTATCCTCTGCGCTGTTGCGGCGGGTCACGGCTTCATACTCGGCCCGGTCATAGAGGCCACCGGGCATGCCGCGGCTCGGCTCACCGTAATTCATCTGTACAGCCATATTGCTCATAGCTTAGTCCTCCTTTTCGCCAGCGTGACGCTGAATCATGCGGGTACGAGCGGCGTCGGGGTCATTTTTGGCGTTCGCATTGTGGGTCGCCGCATTTGCGGAATCCGCATTGAACACCTGCCGACGCTGATCGTTCACGGTCTTGCGGCCATCGACCTTGCCCTTGGCAATGTCAAAAGCCGCGTTGATGTATGCGTTGCCTTTCCCGTCCAGACGCATACCGGGCAGAACAGTTCTGATGACCTTTTTCTTTGCCTGCATCACAGGCAGTGTGTCCATGCCATCCAGATGCAGTTTGTCGCCCAGACGGCACAGCTCCATGCGCTGGCCAACCTTCTTCTTGACGATGGCGTCGAGACTGTCATGGTTCAGCTGGCCGCTGTCATTGTCAGAGGCGTCGTCCTCATCTTCTGTGGGCGGCTGTTTGGCATCGTCTTCAGCGGCATCCGCACGGGCTTTCTCAGCCTCCAGCATAGACAGCAGGGTGTTGATGTCGGACTTTGCGGGACCATCCTCCATTGCATTCCGGCGGGCCGTAATGTCCGCCAGAACGTCGGGTGTGGTGGCATCATCTTCACCATCGTCTTCAGTCGGCTTGGTGGGGTCACCACCCGCCGCCGGGTCGTTCTCATCGTCAGCAGTTGCACCGCCAGTAGCGGCCAGATATGCCTTGATAGCCGCCTCGATGCCGGCAGGGTCAAGGGACGAAGCCGCAGGGGAAGCTCCCTCGCCATCATCCGCAGTCTGCTTATCGGGTTCCACGGTAGTATCGTCGTCCATGGTGGTGCAGGTCTTCTTGTTCTCGTCATCCATAGGGTCAGTACCTCCATTGTCTTGGCCGTCCATGTTCAGTCTTGCATCATCTCCGGCGCGGGCGACGGCAACCAGCGCAAGATGATTCACGCGGATGTGGGTCTGGATTGCATCGTAAGGCTACCCCCTCCCACTCTCCAGGTTCCATGATAAGATCCTGATAATATCCAACGGACAGCTCGCGCAGGCCCGACGCCTTTACAGCATCGGGGTCGTCAATGACGATTTTGGCACGGACGGTCTCGCCGTCCTGCTGTCCGGGAGTCAGGATTGTTCCAACTCTCTCCCGGCGGGCATTGTTCTTGTCTATCGCCTGCGCATCGTGGGTAATGATGATGGGCTTTCCCTCATAGCTTGCAAGGCTCGCCGGGTCAAACACATCTTCCGGCCTTCGCAGTTCTCGACGTTCCGAACCATCTTCCAGCTTGTACTTGAAGATGCCCGTGCGGGTCAGGATGGGGTTATCATAAAAATATCCCTCGGTGCTGTAATGCTCATCGACAGGCACGCTGTCAGCACGCATTTCGCTCCGAAGGACTTGCGGCGGATTTT
>ENA-OQNJ01000453-OQNJ01000453.1-human-gut-metagenome-genome-assembly--contig:-NODE-453-length-10426-cov-2.595203_pt1 | contig 10426 bp, 11 predicted proteins | sample MGYA00242630_ERZ504882 | MGnify/ENA primary metagenome ERZ504882 (study PRJEB26092, sample SAMD00036408) | human gut metagenome | host: Homo sapiens | study: EMG produced TPA metagenomics assembly of... | reverse complement strand
CATGATGAGGCAATATGACTATTATGGTTATTTGCCTGTATGGCAATTATGGGGGCAGGATAATTATTGTATGATTGGTAATCACTCCATTCCTGTCATTGTGGATGCTGTGCTGAAAGGTGTTGCAGGAGTGGATGCGGAAAAGGCTTATGAAGCGGTTCATAGCAGTTCCATCGTATCTCATCCGAACTTTCCTTTTGAAGTATGGGAGAAATATGGATACATGCCTGAGGATATTCAAACACAATCTGTTTCTATTACTTTAGAACAAGCTTTTGATGATTGGTGTGTTGCACGTGTTGGCCCGGAAATTTAGGGAAAGAGGAGGTATTATGGGTCGTTTTATGAAGCGTTCTGCTTTTTACAGGAATTTATTTAATGCAGAAACAAAATTCTTTCAACCGAAAATAAGAAAGGAGAATAGGATGGTAGCCTTTCGATCCTTATAAGTATGGAGCCAATGGTGGTCTACCCTTTCACTGAGGGGAATGCCTGGCAATACTTCTGGTATGTACCCCAGAATATACCTGACTTGATTTACACTGACAGGGGGAAACAAAGCTTTTACGGCAAACGTTGGATACCTTTTTCACAGTCAATCACCAAAGTGGTGAACTGAATGACAATGCTTCCGGGTTTTGTAGGGCAATATGCGCATGGCAATGAGCCGAGCCATCATGTGGCTTATCTGTATGCGTGTGCGGGAGAACCTTGGAAAACACAAAAATATGTGGCACATATCATGAATGAACTGTATAATGATTCCTCTTCAGGTTATGCCGGTAATGATGATTGCGGGGAAATGTCTGCCTGGTATGTGTTTGGCGCACTTGGCTTTTATCCGGTAAATCCGGTTAGCGGGAAGTATATTATCGGTACTCCTATGTTGGAGGAAGCGGTTATTCAGTTGCCTGATGGAAAGACTTTTACCATTAAGGCCCCACGCAAAGAGCACAATGAGATTTATATCCGTTCCATGAGACTGAATGGCAAGAAATATACAAAGAATTATATTACTCATCAGGATATTATGAATGGCGGAACGTTGGAGTTTGTAATGACTGCCTCACCGGGAAAATGATAACAAATGGTGAAGTATTGGAATTTGTGCCGGGAAAGATTTCTAAATGTTGAATAACTCCCTTTTATAGGTTACGATTGAAGCAAAAGAGTCTAAAAATGGCGAGTTTTTCTCTACCTAATGGGAGAGGTATATCTACTTTTATTTCAGAAGAAACTATTAATCATGAAAAATATGAAACATTTTAAGACTTATTTAGCAGCAATGGCTTTGGCCCTTTCCGGATGCCAGAGTGCAACAGATTCCTGTGGAACTACAGAATTGTGGTATGCCCAACCGGCAAAAGTTTGGATGGAATCTTTACCTATCGGTAATGGGCGTTTGGGAGCTATGACTTATGGTGGAATAGAGGAAGAGAAACTGGCATTGAATGAATCGACAATGTGGTCCGGCCAGTACAATGAGAACCAGAACAAACCTTTCGGGCGAGAGAAAATGAACCAGCTCAGAAAGTTGTTCTTTGAGGGAAAACTATCGGAAGGAAACCGTATAGCCGGAGATAATCTTCATGGCAACCAGACTTCTTTCGGAACTCATCTTCCCATTGGAGATTTGAAGATGCAATTCATTTACCCCGAAGGTAAGTAACCGGCTACCGCCGTTCGTTAAGCTTGGATGAGGCTATCAGCAGCGTTTCTTTCAACTCCGGCGGTGTGAACTATAAACGTGAGTATTTTGCTACAAACCCGGATAATGTTCTCGTACTCCGCTTGACCGCTGATAAGCAAAAGTCCATTACTATGAATATGGGATTGGATTTGATGCGTCAAGCCGATCTTTCTGTAGAAGATAACCAATTGGTATTTACCGGAAAAGTAGATTTTCCCTTGCATGGTCCGGGCGGAGTCTGTTTTGAAGGGAGAATAGCCGTTTTGGCTGATAATGGAGAGGTAAAGATGGAACAGTCTGGAGTAGGTATAAAAGAAGCTGATGCCGTGACTTTGATTGTTGATGTGCGTACCGATTATAAAAGTCCTGATTACAAGAAGCTTTGTGCTGATGGCGTGAAGAAGGCTATAGCTAAATCTTATGATGAATTGAAGCAGGCGCATATAAAGGATTATAACACGTTGTATAATCGTGTTTCTATTCATTTCGGGCAGGACGCTAACCGCGTGTTGCCTACGGATGTTCGTTGGAAACAAGTGAAGGAAGGCAAGACTGATACTGGTTGGGATGCCTTGTTCTTCCAGTATGGCCGTTACCTCACCATTGCCAGTTCTCGTGAAAACTCTCCATTGCCCATTGCCTTGCAGGGTTTCTTCAATGACAACAAGGCGTGCAACATGGGCTGGACCAATGACTATCATCTGGATATCAATACAGAACAGAATTATTGGGCAGCCAATGTCGGCAATCTTGCCGAATGTAATGCCCCCCTGTTTACCTATATTAAGGATTTGGCGCATCACGGTGCAAAGACTGCCGAAGTGGTCTATGGATGTAAAGGTTGGACTGCCCATACCACCGCTAATGTTTGGGGATATACTCCTGCATCCAGCACGATTATTTGGGGACTGTTTCCTATGGCAGGCTCATGGATTGCTTCTCATCTTTGGACACAATACGAATTTACACAGGACAAGCAATATCTGGCCGAAACTGCCTATCCGCTTTTGAAAGGTAATGCACAGTTCATTTTGGATTTCTTGGCAAAAGACCCGAAGAGTGGTTATCTGATGACAGGGCCGAGCATCTCACCCGAAAACTGGTTCCGTACAGTAGGCGGTGAAGAAATGGTTGCCTCCATGATGCCTGCCTGTGACCGTGAACTGGCCTACGAGATCTTGTCGAATTGTGTTCAGGCTTCAGAAATATTAGATACCGACCGCGAGTTTGCCGATAGCCTGCGTACCGCTATTGTCCAACTTCCTCCCATCCAGTTGCGTGCCAATGGCGCTATCCGCGAGTGGTTTGAAGATTTCGAAGAAGCACATCCCAACCATCGCCACACCTCTCATCTGCTGGCTTTGTATCCTTTCTCTCAGATTACTTTGGAGAAGACTCCTGAACTGGCGGAAGCTGCCCGCAAGACCATTGAAAATCGCTTGTCTGCCGAGAACTGGGAAGATACAGAGTGGAGTCGTGCTAATATGATTTGTATGTATGCCCGGTTGAAAGATGCGCAGGAAGCGTATAAGAGCGTCCAATTATTACAAGGTAAGCTTTCACGTGAAAATTTAATGACTGTATCTCCAGGTGGCATTGCTGGGGCGGAAGGTGATATTTATTCGTTTGATGGGAATCCTGCCGGTACAGCTGGTATGGCAGAAATGCTAATACAGAATCATGAGGGTTATGTAGAATTCTTACCTTGTTTGCCTATTGAATGGAAAGATGGTGGTTTTAAAGGTCTATGTTTAAAGGGAGGAGCTGAAGCGACTGCTGAGTGGACGAATGCTGTCATTAATAAAGCTTCTTTAAAAGCTACTGCTGATCAGGTTTTAAAAGTGAAAATTCCTCAAGGGAAAAAATATAGAGTGCTTTTAAATAGTAAGGAGGCAATTGCAAATCCTGATGCAAAAGGTTTGATAACGGTGGATATGAAACGTGGAGATTTGCTGGAATTGTTGTAAAAAATAGATTGCTTTGCATAGCTTGATTGAGGATTACATCTCAGTATATTGAGGTGTAGTCCTTGTTTTATGATAAAGTAACTTGCAAAATAAAAATAGTAATATTGTCCATGTCCTAAGTAATTTTTTCTATTTCTTAAACCCTTGAATCTTTGTTACTTTGCATTATAAAAAATAACTAATAGTTGATAACCATGAAAACACAATCTAATTTTTATCTATTCCTTATTGCTTTGATTTCCGCTATGGGAGGTTTCCTGTTTGGATATGACTGGGTCGTAATCGGAGGAGCCAAACCTTTCTATGAACAATATTTCGGTATAGCCGGTAATCCCGTCATGCAGGGTTGGGCTATGAGCAGTGCCTTGATTGGCTGTTTGTTTGGGGCGCTAAGTGCCGGCAAACTGAGTGACCGTCTGGGGCGCAAACCTATTTTGATTCTGGCGGCAGGATTATTTATTTGTACGGCTGTTGGTACGGGGCTGTCCATTCCTTTACTTATTTAATGTATTTCGTCTGATAGGAGGTTTTGCTATCGGTATCGCTTCCAGTTTGTCACCTATGTATATAGCAGAAATAGCTCCGGCGCATCTGCGCGGACGGTTTGTATCTATCAATCAATTGACGGTGGTATTAGGCATTCTGACTTCTCAGATAGTCAACTGGCAGATAGCTGAGCCTGTGGCATTAGGAGCTACTCATGAAATGATCCGTGAATCATGGAACGGACAGATGGGATGGCGCTGGATGTTTTGGGCAATGACTGTCCCGGCCGCTTTGTTCTTTGTTTTTAGTTTTATATTACCGGAAAGTCCTCGTTGGTTAGCCTCTTCGGGAAAGCGGGAGTCGGCACTCAAGGTTTTTACTCGTATGGGAGGAAAGGAATATGCTGTTACCGAGTTGGCTGCTATAGAAGCTGCTTCAGCCTGCCAGACGCAAGAAGGAGGTTGTCGTCAATTATTAAATCCTGCTATGTATAAAGTATTGACTATAGGTATTGTCATGGCTATTTTGCAGCAATGGTGTGGCATTAATGTTATTTTTAACTATGCACAGGAAATATTTATGGCAGCAGGTTATGGCGTGTCTGATGTTTTGATGAATATTGTGGTGACCGGCATTACGAATGTCATATTTACTATTCTAGCTATGTTTGTAGTAGATCGCTGGGGACGTAAGGCATTGACACTGATCGGTTCATTCGGGCTGGCAATAATCTATTCTTTTATGGGGGCCGCCTATTATTTTCATATCACCGGAAGCGTTCTGTTGATTATTGTCGTAATGGCTATTGCCTGTTATGCCATGACTTTGGCTACAGTGATGTGGGTCATTATATCCGAAATCTTCCCGAACCGCATCCGTGGTGTTGCCATGTCCGTCTGCACCTTTGCTTTGTGGGCGGCTTGCTTTATCCTGACTTATACTTTCCCAATGTTAAATAGTGGCTTGGGAGCTGCCGGAACATTCTGGTTGTATGGATTGATTTGTCTGGGTGGAGGAATTTTTGTTGTATTCCGGTTGCCGGAAACGAAAGGGAAGAGTTTGGAAGAGATAGAAAAGGAATTAGTGAAATAACAATCATTTATTATGGAAAAAATAACTCAATATTTAATTCAAAGTACTGTACAGGGTAGTGAGGTACGTGCATGGAAAGAAGATATCATGCTTCCTACCTATGAGATAGGAAAGGAAGAGAAGAATCCTATTTTTCTTGAAAAAAGGGTTTATCAGGGAAGTTGCGGATCAGTCTATCCTTATCCGGTGGTAGAGAAGATTTCAGATAAAAAAGCAGACAAGAGGTATCATGCATTGTTTATCGAGAATGAATACATCAAGGTGATGATACTTCCCGAGTTGGGTGGTCGTATACACATGGCTTATGATAAGGTGAAAAAACGTCATTTTGTTTATTACAACCAAGTTGTGAAACCGGCATTGGTGGGATTGACAGGACCTTGGATTTCTGGAGGCATCGAATTTAACTGGCCTCAGCATCACCGTCCTTCACTTTTTTGCCTACTGATTTTTTGATAGAGGAAAATGCGGACGGCAGTAAGACCATATGGTGTAATGAAGTGGAAAGAATGTTCCGCACCAAAGGTATGCAGGGATTTACGCTTTATCCGGGCAAAGCTTATATAGAAATAAAAGTGAAGATTTATAATCGTACGTCTTTTCCTCAGACTTTTTTGTGGTGGGCTAATCCTGCAGTAGTAGTCAATGACCATTATCATTCGGTATTTCCACCTGATGTAAATGCGGTGTTTGATCACGGCAAGCGCGATGTTTCTTCTTTCCCTATTGCTACAGGAGTTTATTATAAACAAGATTATTCTGCTGGTGTGGATATCTCTAAATATAAGAATATTCCGGTTCCTACATCATATATGGCTATCAAGTCTAAATATGATTTTGTGGGTGGCTATGAAGAAGATGTTCGTGGGGGACTTCTACATGTGGCCGATCATCATGTCTCTCCGGGAAAGAAACAATGGACGTGGGGAAATGGTGATTTCGGCAAGGCTTGGGATCGTAATCTGACTGATGAGGACGGACCTTATATTGAGCTGATGACCGGTATGTATACGGATAACCAACCGGACTTTACTTGGTTACAGCCCTATGAGGAAAAATCATGGGTACAGTATTTTATGCCTTATAGTGAAGTGGGTTATGTAAAGAATGCAACCAAAGATGCTTTGTTGAATTTGGAAATAAAGGAAGGTAAAGCCCGTTTGGTGCTTTATACTACGGGAGCGAATAGTGGAGTACGTATTATAGTAAAAGCTATTAAAGGCACTGTATTATTGGATAAGACTACACAAATTTCGCCATCAGAACCGTTTATTACGACTTTTGCGGCAGAAGGACTAAAAGAAGAGGAGGTATGTGCAGAGGTTCGTGATAAGGAAGGACAAATTTTGCTTTCTTATCAGGCGGATAAACCGGAAATCAGGCCGGTTCCTGATCCTGCTAAGGCTGCTAAAGATCCTCAGAATATTGCTTCTGTTGAACAACTGTTTTTGACCGGACTACACTTGGAACAATATCGCCATGCTACTTATAATCCGATGGATTATTATATGGAAGCATTAAGGCGTGAACCGGGAGATGTACGTTGTAACATGCGGTGGGTTATTGTTGATGCGTAAAGGCAATTTGCAATGGCAGAAAGCTATTTCCGGAAAGCGGTGGAAACCTTGACTGAACGTAATCCGAATCCTTATGACGGTGAACCTTATTATAATTTGGGCTGGAGTTGTATGATGCAACAGAAGTGGGATGAGGCTTATGATGCTTTCTTTAAGTCGGCATGGAATGCTGCTTGGCAGGATGCGGCTTATTATGCACTAGCACAACTTGACACTCGTAAAGGAAAGTATGAAAGTGCTTTGGACAAGATAGACCGTTCATTGATTCGTAATTGGCATAATCACAAAGCGCGTCAGTTGAAAACTTCCATTCTACGCAAATTGGGTCGTAAAGAGGAAGCTTTGGCGCTCGTAGCTGAATCATTGCAGATAGATCGTTTTAATATGGGATGCCGTTTTGAACATTATCTGTTAACCCGGGATGTGAAAGTGTTGGAGGAAATGAAAGAGTTGATGCGTGGTTGGGCGCACGGATATATAGAATACGCATTGGATTTTGCTGCTGCCGGATTGTATGAGGAAGCTTTATCTTTACTGGAATGCCATGTAACCGGAACTACAGAAATATATCCTGTCGTTTATTATGCAATGGGATATTTCCATACCTGTAAGGGAGATGAGAGTAAAGCATTGGAATATTATCAGCGGGCAGAAAAAGAGAATCATTCATATTGTTTCCCGAATCGTATAGAAGAAGTATTGATTCTTCAAGATGCCTTACGTCTGAATATTCATGGGGCAAAAGCGGCATATAGTTTAGGTAATTTCTGGTATGCTAACCGTCAGTATGACAATGCCATTGCCTGTTGGGAACATTCTGCGGCCATAAATCCGGCATATCCCACCGTATGGCGTAATTTGTCGTTGGCTTATTATAATAAACGCGATGACAAGCAGAAAGCCTTGGAAACTTTGGAAAAAGCTTATGCATTGGATGAGCACGATTCTCGTATCTTAATGGAGTTGGATCAACTTTATAAACGTTTAGGGCGGCCGCATAGTGAACGTTTGGCTTTTTTGGAAGCACATCTGCCCGAAGTAGAGCAGCGTGATGATCTTTCCATTGAACGTATCACTTTGTATAATCAATCAGGCCGCTATGCTGAAGCAAAAGAATTGATTGCCGCGCGTAATTTCCATCCATGGGAAGGAGGAGAAGGAAAAATCACCGGACAATATGTATTGTGTCGTGTAGAATTAGCAAAGATTGCTTTAAGTGAAAAACGCTATGCCGATGCTTTAGTTCTTTTGGATGAAACGGATGCTTATCCATTTAATTTGGGTGAGGGAAAATTGGCAAATGCTGAAGAGAATGATATATGGTATTATAAAGGTGAGGCGTTTCGTGGCTTGGGAAATGAGCAACAAGCTATAGATTGCTTTACCAAAGCGACCATTGGTTCTTCAGAACCACAACAGGCTTTCTTCTACAATGACCAACAACCCGATAAGATTTTCTATCAAGGTCTGGCATGGCGTGCGTTGGGTAGAGAGGATAAGGCACGCAGCTGCTTTAACAAATTGATAAAGCATGGTGAGAAGCATTTGTTTGACCACTGTCGGATTGATTATTTTGCTGTTTCTCTGCCTGATCTGGCTATTTGGGAAGATGACTTGGATAAACGTAACTGCATTCATTGTAATTATGTGATGGGGTTGGGGTATTTAGGATTGCGTGAAATGGGAAAAGCCATTGATTTTTTGGATAAGGTGCGAGAATTGGACATTAACCATCAAGGTGGACAAATCCATCGTAATTTGTGTGCTGTATGAGAAAAAACGAATTTTTTCCTTTTGTTGGTAACATTGTGTCTGTGCATTTTTGCACAGGCACAAATGCTGTCTGTTTATGAATTATCATCCCCAAACGGGCAATTGGTACTTACTGTAGAGAATGGAAGGGTCTTACAATATTCTTTAAGTTTGGAAGGTAGGTCTGTCATTCATCCCTCTGCTATTTGTATGACGATGCAAAATGGTAATATATGGGGAAAGAATGGTGAAGTGGTAGGGACTTCTACAAGTAGTACTTCTGAGAAGGTTTATCCGGTAGCTGGTAATTATCGTGAATTAACAGACCATTATAATGAACTTTCCTTGAAATTCAAGGATGGTTATTCAGTTATATTCCGGATGTATAATGAAGGAATGGCATATCGTTTTTGTGGAAATCTTCCGGAGCAGGATTCTTTGATTGTAGTTGATGAAGAAGCTTCTTTTAATCTGGCTGATGATCCGGCAGTTATTTTACCTGAAACAACTAATTTTACAGCTTGGGAGTTGAGCAATGTGCTTTACGAGGGCATTTCTAAAATAGAAGAACATAAATATGGTATTACACCAACTTTATTTACAAACAAGGTGCAAAATGTGCGTGTTGTGGTGGCTGAATCGGATTTAAATAACTATCCGGGTATGTATCTTCGTAAAGAAGATGGCAAGATGAAAGGTTATTGGGCGACCTATCCTAAAACAATAGAGATGGGCAGTTGGGGAAATTTTATTACGGTGGTAAAAGAAAGGGAGAATTATTTAGCACGTACTGCTGGTAACCATGCTTTCCCTTGGCGTATGGCTATTGTGGCCAAGGATGATAAGGAACTACTGACTAATGAAATGATTTACTTACTGGCCAAGCCCCAACAAATAAAGGATACGGATTGGATTCGTCCTGGTAAAGCAACTTGGGAATGGTGGCATTGTGCTATTTTGGAAAAAGCTCCTTTCCCTTCTGGTCATCAAAACCTTTCGACACAGATGTACAAGTATTATATTGATTTCGCTTCCGAAAACAAAATACCTTATCTACTGGTCGATGCCGGTTGGAGCAATGTTTTTAATCATGCAGATTTGAATAAGAATATTGATATAAAAGAGGTGATACGCTATGGAAAAGAAAAAAAAGTAGGTGTATGGCTTTGGACTGTTGCTGCTACTTTATTCCAGCATCCGCATTGTTATTTGGATTCTATCAGCAAGTGGGGTGCTGTTGGGGTGAAAATAGATTCTTTTGATCGTGATGATGCTCAAATAATCCCTCAATATGAAAATCTGGCAAAGGCTTGTGCTGAGCGGCATCTTATGGTGGATTTTCATGGATGCAGCAAGCCTACCGGACTTCATCGGGCATATCCTAATATCCTTTCTTATGAAGCCATACGATGTGCGGAGTGTTTTAAGTGGGATACCACTTCTAATCCGGATTATCAGCTTCAATGTATCTTTGCCCGTATGTTGGGAGGTGGAATTGATTATACTCCGGGGTCGATGCGTAACAGCACATTGGAAAAATTTAAGCCGATCGATCCGGGGTTGCCTAGTTCATTGGGGACTCGTTCACATGAATTGGCCTTGTTTGTTGTACTTTCCGCACCATTTGCCAGTTTATGTGATTCTCCGGATGAGTATCGTAAGTATCCTGATATTTTAAAATATTTAGCGGAAGTTCCGACTTCATGGGATCAGACGATTCCCTTAGCTGCTTGTGTCCTTCGTTTTTGTCATAGATGAACATAGACAAACCACGTCCGTCTTTGGTTCCTTCTTCGCTACGTGCCAATACCAGGTGAAGATTAGCGTCACCGTTAGTGATGAAACGTTTCACACCGTTCAGA
>ENA-OQNJ01000452-OQNJ01000452.1-human-gut-metagenome-genome-assembly--contig:-NODE-452-length-10437-cov-2.686518_pt1 | contig 10437 bp, 14 predicted proteins | sample MGYA00242630_ERZ504882 | MGnify/ENA primary metagenome ERZ504882 (study PRJEB26092, sample SAMD00036408) | human gut metagenome | host: Homo sapiens | study: EMG produced TPA metagenomics assembly of... | reverse complement strand
TGAAATCGATTCTCAATATGGTGCATCCTGATTCCGGTGATGTCAAAATGTTTGGTATGGATTTCTATCAGCATGAAAAGGAATGTAAACAGCAAATCGGAGTGGTATTCGGCGGGGTCGAGTTTTTACCCTTTGAAAAAGCTTTCCTCTATTACAGCGGTTATTCGTCGGTTTTATAGCGCCTGGGATCAGGAAAAATACGAGCACTATCTTAAGCTTTTCGATTTGGACGATGAAAAAAAATTTAAAGAGCTTTCCAATGGCATGAAAGTTAAATATTTATTGTCTTTGGCTCTTTCCCATCATGCGAAACTGCTGATTCTCGACGAACCTACCAGCGGATTGGACCCGGTTTCGAGAGATGAGCTTCTGCATATTTTCAAAAGGATCACAGCGGATAAAGCCCGAGCGATTTTGTTTTCTACGCACATCACCTCAGATTTAGACCGATGCGCCGACGATATTACTTACATTCAAAATGGTAAATGTATTTAAAAAAGCGCGGATAAAGATACCTTTACTCCGCTCCTTCGACCATTTAAGGACATCAGAGGATAAACAGCCTCTGACCTTGGAAGAAATTATGCTGAGGACAGAGAGGAGTTGATTTTTTGATTGAAAACTTGCTTTTTATTAAAGAATTTTGCTTTTGGCCGCCCACCCTTTCCCTGTTTTATTTTTTACTTTCAAAAGCTAAGATACGAAGACTAATCGGAGAGAGTAAGACCCTTTAACTACTCCCCCGATTTCTAAGATTATATGATATCCTATGTTCTTACCTGATATACACATTTTTATATAGGCTTAATTTTCAGCATGTTATAATCTTGGGTAGGTTCAGATAATATCATTCCAATAATCCTGGTGGCACCACCAAAAGCTTTTCAATTTTAGAAAACCCTTGAATTAGAGATAGTTCAAGGGTTTCTTTTTTTAACCCTCGCTACGCATTTCATTACATATTTGTGAAGTTGGATTTCGCCAATTCAGTGGCGTTTTTTTTAAGGCTTTTGTAAAAAGCCATAAATATGTATCATACTTCATTGTTTTTCAACTATTTGACAATTCCAATCTCCGGTGTGAAAAAGTAATTTTGCACACATGACCGGATGGAGTTGAAAATGTGAAAGAATTTAAAAATTCGGTATTCCCCATCGGGATTAAAAAAAGGAATCGAACCCGGGATACAAAAGGCAATTCGAACCTGAGAAAAATGGGATTTTTATGGCTTTTCCACAAGTCCCTCAAAAAAGCCACCGAATTTAACACTTCGCTCCACGTCCTCATGCCATCCGGTTTTGACGAAACAATTGAATGTAAACCTCAAAAAACAAAAGTGATGAAACAGGGAACAATGAACATTCTGTTTTTCGTGCTTAAAACGAAATTGTTGAAAAACGGTGAGGCACCGGTATTGATGCGGATAACCATCAATGGAGACTATGACGATGTACGTATCCAAAGAAGCGTGCCCCTGAACTTATGGAACGCCGCCAAAGGATGCAGTAAAGGCAGGGACAGGGCATCAGTGGCACTGAACGCCTATATTGCCGAACTGCACGCACGCGCCTTGGAAAAACACAAGGAGCTGGTATTGGAACAGGCCCTGATTACCCCGAAACTGATCCTGAAACGTGTCTTCGGGAAAGACACCGGAATGCGTACACTGCTCGGTACCATGATGGAAGGCATCGGGGAAATGGAAACACTGGCAGGCATAGACTACTCTCCCGTCACGATCAACCGGTACAAGAACGTGGTGAAGAAATTGCAGCGGCTTATCCCCTCTTATTATGGCAAGGAGGATATCACCTTCCATGAGCTGACACCGGAGTTCATCCGTGCGTTTGACATTTACCTGAAAACGGAGGGGGGACTGTGCCGTAACACGATAGTCCGTTATATGAAATGTTTCAAGAAATTTACCAACATGGCATTGGCAAAGGAATGGATGCGCAAGAATCCCTTTTACGGTTACAAGATGGAGCAGGACGAGACCGATCCGGTATTCCTGACCTACGACGAGTTGCAGACCCTCATGAAAAAGAAATTCACCATCCCACGGCTCGAGCTGGTCAGGGACATATTTGTCTTCGCATGTTTCACCGGTCTGGCGTTCTCCGATGTCGCCACTCTGAGTGGTGAAAACCTGGTACAGGACAATCTCGGGGACTGGTGGATAAGGAAGGGAAGGATCAAGTTGGAACACCGCAGAAAAGCGTCTTCCATCAGCAACATCCCGCTGCTGCCCGTTCCACTGGCCATATTGGAGAAATACAGGGAACATCCGGTCTGCATAAAGAAAGGATGCTGCCTGCCTGTCATGTGCAACCAGAAAATGAACAGCTACCTCAAGGAAATCGCCGATTTCTGCGGCATAAAGAAAAACCTGACCACGCACGTGGCCAGGCACACTTTCGGGACGACCGTCACGCTCGCCAACAATGTACCCTTGCAGGACGTGTCCGTCATGCTCGGACATGCCTCCACACGCATGACGCAGCATTATGCGCGGGTCATGAACAGCAGCCTGAAAGAGGCGATGAACAATGTGAAGGAACGTCTGGCGCAATAGACGTACGACACACCATTAAAGCCGTCCCCGGAGGATGGCGTTTTTTTGTATCAGGACAGTTCAGGAATAACTGCCATTCTTTCAATTTCTTACCTGCAAATATAGCCCTTTGCCGGGTTGATTGCGCAAGGCGGCCCCTTTCAGGGGCTGGTTGGCTAAAAGAAAATCATCCTCGCTTCGCTGCGGTATTTTCTTTTGCCAAGCCTTGCGCAATCCCCGGCAAAGGACAGTCCGGCAAGTAAGAAACCGAAAAACCGGCTCCACGGAGCCGATAATGTCAAACAAACTAAAAAAAACTGAAGGTATGAACAGAGAAACGACAAGCAAAGTCCACAAAGGACAGCAGGGTGCCAATCCGAAAATGAGAATGTTGGTTTATCGGGAAAGGAGCTATCCCGCACGGGAGGTGCAAGGCAGGGACGGAAGCTATACGGTTGCCGCAGACAGCCTGGTGCCGGAACTGCTGGACGGCATCGGAAGCCATGATCCGGCAGCTTTCAAGCTGGACGAGGAAATCGCCTGCTATTGCTCGGACGAGGAAATCCAAAAACTGGCGGACGAAGAACTGGTAGAAATAATTTATGAATGGCAACGGTTATGACTGAAACAACAACAGCAAAGGTCCGGGAAGAACAAGTAACGGGCCTTACCGCAGAGAATGCACACCGGGTCACGATGATCCGGGAAAAGGGTACGGACCATCCTCCCGTACCGTTCCATTTCAGAAAGGAGCATCATGGAACGGGCAACTACGTACACCTGTACGGAAATCCGGAAGACCGCAATGAATTGCATTCCAGGGACTTCAAAGACTGGGAAGCCGTAGCGTTCAAACATCCGGGCTATCTGGAGGATATGTGGAAACAGGCTTGCGACGCATACGCATGGAGTTCCTTCGACCCGGAGATTCGTGGCGAGACGGACATCATGATCTACGGGGAGGAGCTGCACAACGACCTGCAACTCATGCAGGAAGAGGAACGGGATACATACATCGCCGCCTACCGGCAAAAGCTGTCCGCCCAGCTCTCGGCCCTCTCACGCTGCGCCAACCCGATGGTGACGGGACGGGGCGGATTCGATTACCACAGGCAGGAGAATACGAACAGAAGCTACCGGAACCGCTACGAGGAGTTCCGCAATTGGCGGCAAAAGGTTCTTGAAGCCGTCAGACGGAAAAAGGAAGCCGCACGACCGGAGGAAGAAAAACTGGAAAAGGCATGGCAGACGCTCAAACGCGACATCAGGAGCAGCGCCGACACCATCCACGGGATTGATACCGGACAATGCCGGGGTTATAGCCGTGCCCTGTTCGTCAGCAGCATCCTGAACAAGGTATCCACCTTCGCCAATCACGGGGAAGTGGAAATCGTCCGCAGGGCCGTGGACTTCATTTCCGAATATAACGCAAGGGTAAGGAAACCCGTCATCACCCCGAGAAACAAATTCTTCCAATTGCCGGAACTTGCGGAACGGATGCGCGAAAGGCTGAAAGCGGTGCAAAGACGGGAAAACAAGGAAGTGCCGTTCGAGGGCGGGACACTTGTATGGAACTATGGGGAAGACCGCCTTCAGATCCTGTTTGACAGGATTCCCGAAGACAACAGACGCAAGGAACTGAAATCCTCCGGATTCCGCTGGTCACCCAGAAACAAGGCATGGCAACGGCAGCTCACCTCCAATGCCCTCAGTGCCGCCAAGAGAGTGTTGAACCTTCAAAACATCTGAACCATGAATAACGACAAACTGAAATTCGTAGTCGATTCACGCAGTTTTGACGGCAGCTGCGTGACCACCATGTCTGACGGAATACACGGCGACTACCATCATGAGACACTGGAGGAACTGAGGGACAGGGAAAAGAACCCGTACCTCACAGCCGTGTCCGGAAATACCGTCCGCAAGATGATACGCATCCACCTGCAATCCCTCTGCGCCCCGTTCAGTGAGATTACGGAAGAAAGATATTTCGACTACATGGATGTCTTGCCCCCCATCCGCCATACCCGGAATTTCTTTTTCCTGGGAGAGCCTTATCATGCGGACATCTACCGGTTCTGCTTCCGGGCGGGCGGACGCTACTTCACGGGACTCCGCTCCGTTACCACGCCAAGAAAGGAACTGGAACGGCAGATGGACAACCATTACCGGAACATTACCTTCAAAGGAGACATCCTGAAAGAAAAGCCGATGGTCATCTCTGACCACGCACGGCATGCCTCTATAATTATAGTTCCTTATCTGTTTCTTGACATAAATGGCGAGAAGAAGTTCATCTGCAACCTGATGAGAGGAACGGACGAATCGTCAGGCAGGGATGTAAGGCTGAAAACCGCCAAAATCCTGCGAAGCCTGCGCCGTCATCATTTCCTCTACTTCTCCGGCTATGAGGGAAACGACGATATGGACAAGTTCCTAGGCGAAGTGATGAAGAAAAAGCACACCCTGCTGGCAAACGGCAACTTCCTCCAATATCCCGTGAACCGGGAGTCCGTGTCTTTTACCGGAACGGTCAGGGAAACAGGCGAGCCGTTCTTCTTCCGGATTTACGACAGGGAGCTGTTCCTGCACCTGTTGTACGTCCTGAGAGGCATCAAAAGGGAAAAAGCTAAAATATAACGTGACACATAACGACGGTATGGTGACTGTCTTTCCGACCCGTCACCATACTAAAAAAACAATGAAATCATGAGAACTGTGACCGAAGAATCGTTGCGACGCAGGCTGGCCCGTCTGGAGTCGGCCCTGGAAAGCGAAAAGGCACGCCTGAGAAAAGTATGCGGCGGCATCCCCTGGGGAGCCGGGATGAGGCGTACCAAATGTACCCCCTCATTCCGAAGGGAGGACGAACTGATTGGGAAAATCAAGGCGGTGAGACAGCAACTCTCCCAAATGTCCGCAGGCGGTGACAATCACACGTTTAAAGAAACAGGCAGGTGAATGCCGGCCAATTAACTTGCAAGTCAATAATTTTAAAACCAGTTACGAATATGAACACCCGATTGGCTATAATCCGTTCAGAGGGAAAAGAACATCTCTGCTACCGGGAAGAGGAATGTTTTGTCGATGTATCCTATCCGATGGTGACATTTACCAAAGGGGAGGATGATTTTGAAATTGCCAAATGCGACCATCCGTCCATGGAAGAGACTTTCCTGTATCAGGAAAGCCGTCTCTCAATCGTGATTGAAATGTACCATAACGGCTGGCCAGCATTGTCTCTGAAAGATCCCGTGACCCATGAGATATACACGGTCCTGACGGTCAACTTAGAAGATAAGGCGGCATTCTCACTGCCTGACAGGGCATTCGTGGACATCAACAACAATCCTGATGCCATGGAGTTCCTTCTGTCTAACAAATTGGCTGAGGATACAGGTTATAGACGTCAGAGCGGCTGAGTAAGCTACCCGATGGTCACACTTAACCTTCCGACGTTTTACAGGCTTGACCCACATGCCTTTAGCGCAATATTGAATATCCGGTAATCCTTCCGGGCAATGAATCTGGTATCAACAATCAATCAAATGAAAAGAATCATGAAATATCAAGCGGAAAATACCGTCTCCAGTTTCTTCTACTACATGTGGAACGCCTGGAGCGAGGAGGAATGCAAAACCGTGTATGGCGGCATGTACCCGCATTTCTGGGAAAAACTGGTGCGTGGCGACAGACAAGGGCACATTCGGCGCGGCGGAACGGTTCTATCTGGAACTTTCGGAAGACAACCGCAGGCTTTTGGTGGAACGGGCCGTCTCGATATACGACGGACGAGGCCTCAGAAACAGGAACAGAAACATAAAAAATCAAACAGCATGCAGGGAAACATTATCAGTCTGATCTGCAACTCATGCGGTTGCGGTCAAACGGAAGCACAGGAATACCTGGACTCCGAAATCCGGTACCTGCGCGAATTGCAGGAGGCGGACGACCTGAGAGAAGATGACATGGAAACGGCCTGTCTCAACCTCGGTCTTGACCTTGACTACCGGGAATATTTTATCAACCGCCTCGCAGGGGCATAAAAAACTTATGGCTATGACTTATTTTCAGAACATACACTCTCTGGCGGACTTGAAGAAAGAATACCGCCGGCTGGCATTGGAGCACCACCCGGACAAGGGTGGTGACACCGCAATCATGCAACAGGTGAACACCGAGTTTGGAAGGCTTTTTGAGGCTTGGAAAGAAAAACCGGATATTCCCTCGACCTCAACCGGATATGAATATGACTATCCGGGAGCCACGGCAAAGGAATACACCAAGTATGTGTATAACGAATACCGCTGGAAAGGCCGCAATTACAAGGGGCAGCACGCTCCTGAAATCGTGGGACTGGTACGGGCATGGCTCAAGGAGACCTATCCGGGATACAAGTTCTCTGTCAGACGGGAGAATTGCCACTCCATCCATATCCGGTTGATGAAAGCGGATTTCGAGGCGTTCACCAAAGAGTCCGGAAAAGTTCAAGGCGATGTCAACCACCATCATATCCATTCAGACAAATCCTTGACGGACAGGGCAAAGGATGTAATGGTGAATATCTGCGATTTCATCATGTCGTACAATTTCGATGACAGCGACCCCATGACGGACTATTTTCACACCAACTTTTACCTGACGCTCGGAATCGGAAGTTACAAACAGCCGTACAAGGTGGAACCGCCCAAACTCGGCAGCAAAGACAAGCCGGAGATATTCAAGCATCCGGAAGGTCCGGCACACGAGGCAATGCGCCGGGCATTGGGCAAAGCGCGTTTCGGCTTCATCGAAAGCCGGAAGTATGCCGGGGAAATAATTCTGGGGGAAGACTGTTTCGGCTCACGGGGCGAAGTCTATTTTTGGCCGAAGGAATATTCAAGCGCAAAAATGGCCCAAAAACGCATCGACAAACTGGAGGAAGCCGGAATAAGGTGCGAACTCACCGGCTATAACGGAGGATACATCCGCCTGCTCGGATACACCCCTGAGATGAGAAATTCCCTGGAACGGGAACGTCAGGAGTATGCCGCCGCGTATCAGGCATGGTACTCAAAACAGAATTTAAAAACAATCTGATTCAGAAATTATGGATACAAACAATTTGGACAAGTGGTGGTACGGACTTCCGGAAAACACCAGACAGGCTATAGGAAACGATGGGATATGGGAAAAACTGGATATGCCGTCCCGTTCGGCGCTACACCGGTATTCCCGGCTTAGAATTTACGGAACGGCAAAGGACAGGGATGAGGAACGCACGCTGCTCAATGAAATCGCGTGCGGACTGGGCGACCTTGCCCTTGTCCGTAAAAACGGCATCGCTTTGGAGAAAATGTGCAACGGGAACGGGGAATTTTACGATGAATACCAGGAACAGTTCGACATATTATATGACAATTACGGACATACAATAGAAAATATAAGCTGGCCGGACTGGATCGGACATACAATTCCGACAAACAGGGAACTGGTCCGGTTATTGGAACATCACGGTTACAAGCGTATGGAAATCGATACCGACAGAAGAATCCCGAAAACTTTCTATGTTTTCCGTCGTGGGTTGCACATCAACGCAAGCGAGGACTTGTCTTACCACATCGTACCGCAACAGGACAGTTTCGGACTGGGGCGTTTTGCGGTATGCGCTACCAAAGACGGTGAAAGCTCCCAACAGGGAACTGACTGTGCCCGGCTCTTTTTGAGGCGCTTCCTTGCCTTCCTGAAGGGTGAAAGAAGCGGGAAAGAGATTATAGATGAAATATGCAACAACCGACAAACTGAACGATAGTATGAAAGCAAAAGTATTCAAGTACAAGTTTGACGGGAATACCGTCGTGGCTCCTTATATGGAACTGGAGCCGTACGCGGAGAATGTATATCTCTCCCTGTCGAGAAAGAACGAATATGGGAATGAGGACGATGACTGTTTCCATGTGGTCTGCCGGATTGAAAACGTTTATTTCTCCAGCGGGCAGTATTCACGCCGGTTCCTCAACGGAGAAAACCGCAGGGACGAAACTGCCGCCTATTGCAGGAACTGGATCGCGGATACGCTTCAGGGCGCGGAAAGAGGAGCCTTTGTCAGGTTGATCTCCGTCCGCGTGTTCGAGGCTCTCGGACTTGACACCACCCCCCGTGGTGCAAGCCCGTGAGGCATACAAAAGGAGGCAGGAACAGAAACGCAGGGAACAGGAGGAGAAAGAGGCGGAAGAGCGCAGAGCGCGGGAAGAGCAATATCAGCGGCTGCTCGATGAACAGAAACAGAAATTCCTGGACGGGGAACGGATCACGGGAGGAATGTTCCTTGAAATCACCGGAAGGGACGGTTTTGACATCCATATCAGAACCAAAGGGACATTCAACAGGCATGTAAGAGGCATTGACAGGAACGGAACCGTCAGTTACCGGAAAATCAAAGGTCTCCGGACTCCGGACTTTACCGGATGCCATAAGGCCGTGGGCGATTATCTTGCATTTATAACAACAAGAAAGGGCAAATAATAAAACCTGGCGGTAACGGCGTGCTCCATGCGGCTGTTACCGTTGCCGGCTTCCGGACTCACAACTTACGGTTCAGCGCCATCGCCAACGGAAACATAAACCGGTTATAGGCCTTGAGCTTTTGCAAATTCAGCGCATATCCGGCATAGGGGCTGGTCAGATCGGTATAGAAGAATACATCGGTAAATCCCGCGTGTTCCTCCACAATTTCACCATCCAACGGAATCTCCTCCACATTGAACCGCTCCAGAGGCAGCTCTTCCAGACGGGCATGCTCCGCATTGCCCAATACGTTCAGGTTGCGGTTAAACAGCACGAATCCTTTCTTCCTGTAATCCACACGCATACCATACGGACGCTCCACAAGGAAAGCATCCGCCGCTTTCTTTATATAGTTTTCCATGATCCTGAAATTAGAAACTGCAAAAATACACCATTTGTCCGGCAATGGCGAACAAATCAGGAAGATTATCTCCGGAAGCCATACAAGATCCCGCAACAAGGAACAACCGCATATTTTATTTCCCACCCTGCAAAGGTAGTCCCGTGTCCTGTGTACCCGTACAAGGTCAGGCCCCTGCGGGGTTGGCTGAAAGAAAATCATCCTCGCTTCGCTGCGGTATTTTCTTTCGCCAAACCTTGCGGGTACGGCCACGGGACTGTCAGGCAGGCGAGAAATAAAAATACCGGCTCCCGGAGCCGGACGTGTTTAACAGATAAAAATACAAAAGTCATGAAAATCCTGAATGAAGAACATTTCGAGAATGTAAGGCGCTATGCCGAATCCATCGGTGACACCTCGCTCCAAAAATGTCTGGAACGGTTGAAAAGCTGGGAAGAAAACCCTGACTGTCCCTGCGAAATCTCACTCTACTACGACCATGCCCCGTACTCGTTCGGCTTTACACAGCGCTATCCCGACGGAAGGACAGGTATCGTGGGAGGTCTGCTCTATCATGGAATACCTGACAGATCGTTTGCCGTAACATTGCAGCCGTTCCACGGATGGCAGATACATACCTGAAAAACATGAGACTCGACAATGACCGAAAAGCAGACTTCAGAACAGAGAATCCGAGGTCTGCTTTTTCATTTCTTGCTGTAAAGATAGCCGTTTCCCGGGCTGATTGCGCAAGGCGGCCCCTTTCAGGGGCTGGGTTGGCTGAAAGAAAATCATCCTCGCTTCGCTCCGGTATTTTCTTTCGCCAAGCCTTGTCGCAATCCCCGGCAAACAGGCCGGAAAGACACCAAGAATAAAAACTGCCTACCCATGTAGCCGATGTTTACTTAAAAAGACGGATATGGAAACACTGGATTATAACCGGCTGCTGCTTGTCTCTCTGTGGCAATACAACCACCATGGGGATGAAGGGCTGACT
>ENA-OQNJ01000451-OQNJ01000451.1-human-gut-metagenome-genome-assembly--contig:-NODE-451-length-10488-cov-3.044494_pt1 | contig 10488 bp, 11 predicted proteins | sample MGYA00242630_ERZ504882 | MGnify/ENA primary metagenome ERZ504882 (study PRJEB26092, sample SAMD00036408) | human gut metagenome | host: Homo sapiens | study: EMG produced TPA metagenomics assembly of... | reverse complement strand
GGCACCGCAAGCGAGGGCGCACTGAAATTCGGCGAGACCGTCAGCATCCCCACCGCTGCCTATGAGGTCGAGGAGTACATCCACGGCCCCAACATCCAGATGACCCCCCGCTACAGCGTATTTCTGATCGACGGCGGCGAGGGCACGGAGCGCATCCACCGCATCTTTGAGGGTACCCAGATCGTGACGGATAACGCCTTCCTGCTGACGCGCTGCGCCGATTACAAGGACGAGCACAATGTTATGTATGTGCCTATGGATGTGCCGGAGGAAATCACCCCGCTGTGCTGGCTGCCCTTCTTCCAGATGACTGCCTGCCGCCTGACGGATGATCTGGACCGCTGGAACAAGCATCCGCTGCAGCGCGCGATGGAAAAGTTTGTTTCCTCCAAGAGTGCCAACTATGTCAACAGTCCCTTCAGTGAAGATACGCCGGGCCGCGGGTAAGAGCGATGGCGTGGATATCTGCCGTCTTTTTCTGTCTGGGTGCTGCGGACACTTTGTTAGGTGATCGGCTGGGGTTGGGCAGTGCCTTCCGCCAGGGCTTTGCCGCCGTGGTGGATCTGCTGCTGCTCATGACCGGCTTTATGGCATTGGCACCGTGGCTGGGGACCCACCTGGCCCCGGTTATCACGCCGGTTTTTTCCGCCGTGGGCTGTGACCCTTCCCTGTTTGCCGCACTGTTTTTGAGCTGCGATGCAGGCGGTGCCGTGCTGGCCGCGCAGATCGCACAGGAACCGTCCGCCGGACTGTACAACGGTTTGATCGTGGCGGCCTTTCTCGGTTCCACGATCAACGGTACGATTCCGCTGGCGCTGGGTCAGCTGACAGGCACCAAACGAGCCGCCGCCGTTCGCGGATTGTTTCTCGGTTTTCTGGTCCTGCCGGTGGGCTGCCTGCTCACCGGGGCGCTGTGCGGCATCCCCCTGTCGGTTCTGCTGCACAACACCTGGCCTGTTCTGGCAGTAGCGGTCCTGTTGCTGCTGCTTTTCAAATCCGGCAGCAGTGCGATTGGTCCGATCTTCAACGGCATCTCTCTGGCGGTACGCGGTCTGACCCTGTTCGGCTTTTGCATCTCTGTTTTGCAGGAAACGACTGGTATTGTGCTGCTGGAGGGGCTGACCCCCTTGGCGGAAATCTACCCGGTTATATGCAGTATCGGCGCGTTTCTTGCCGGGATCCTGCCGTTCTTCGCCTTTGTACAGCGTCTGTTGACCGCACCGCTGGCCAAGCTGGCCGCACGGCTGCAGCTGGAGCCCGCCTCCATCACCGGTCTGGTCGTGACCTCCGCCAACTGCATCCCCACATTGCTGAGTCTTGATACGCTGGAGGAACGCGGCATCACACTGAACACGGCCTATGCCGTAGTAGCTGCTTACAGCGTCGGCGATTTTCTGGCATTTACCCTGCAATTCAGCCCCGCACACGCCCTGCCGATGATGGCAGGGCGCCTTTTAAGCGGCTTGCTGGCAGTGGTGCTCTGCCTGAAAACGACACCCAAAACCACCTGAGTAAACACCCCCAACGGGCAGCTAAATGAACAGCACCCCAGATTCCACAGGTATGGAGTCCTGAAGAAATCGACAAGATTCTTGCAGTCATCGATACTGCCAATCCAGTTGGAAGGCGGAATTACGCGATTTTTCTGCTTCTTGCAAGAACAGGGTTAAGGATAAGCGACGTTTTGGGACTCAAATTTTCAAATATTAACTGGAAGGAAAACTGCATTTCACTTTCTCAGCAGAAGACAGGGAACGCCTTGAGTCTGCCACTCAGCAAAGAGCTAGGTATGGCGATTATTTCTTATTTGCAAGATGGCCGCCCACAGTCCTCCTCGGCTTTTATCTTTCTGAGCCATAACGCACCGTTTCAGCCATTGGGTGAGCATAACAATTTCAATCCGGAATTTCATAAGTATTTACGCAGAGCAGGGATTGCTATCCCAACAAAGAGGCACACAGGCGTACACACTATCCGCCATTCGTTTGCCACAAATATGCTGAGAAAAGGCACTCCGGTGCAGGATGTGTCCCAAATCCTCGGTCACAGTAACATCAGTGTAACAGAAACCTACTTGCGGGTCGATATTGAACATATGCGGTTATGTTCGCTGAGTTTGGAGGGATTACTATGAAACAATTTACTTTCACAAGCCAGCTTGCGCCAATAATATGGAAATATCTGGAATCTCGACAAAATGAGGGATATACCTCCGTGCATTGCGGCTATTATATGCAGGAACTGGACTGCCTTTCAAAGGAACTCTCGGATGCCCCCGTGGTGACAAAAGAGCTTATTGACGCATGGGATTTATTAAAGCCATATCTTTCAAACCGTTCGAAAATAGTCAGACATAATGCGATACGCGCTTTTGCAAAATTTGCATACACGCAGGACGGAATCTCCTATGTCCCGGATACCAGCAAACTAAAGAACAGTTCGACTTTTACCCCGCATATATTTACTGTTGAAGAAATACGGCGATTATTATATGCAGCAGATAATCTGCCGGTCAGGAATAATGCGCCAACAAGGCATCTGGTCATACCTGCTGTTATCCGGCTTTTATATTGCTGTGGTTTTCGTATAGGTGAGGTGCTCCGGCTAAGAGTGAAGGATGTCGATTTGGATACAGGCATTATTACTGTACACAACGGGAAAGGAGGTAAGGATAGACTTGTCCCTGTCCACAATAGCGTAATAGAGTATCTCCGAAGCTACTCTGCTCAGTTACCAGATGAAAGAGAATGGTTCTTTCCATCTGCTTGTGGCCATTATTCTATTAAAACAATCTATGATAATTTTCGCGAGCTGCTATTCGCATGCAATATTCCTCACACCGGCAATGGCCCTCGTGTGCATGATTTTCGGCATACATTCGCAGTTCATACACTGGAAAAACAACTTTCTGATGGGTATGATCCCATGGTAATCGTTCCTCGCCTTGCCGCGTATTTGGGACATAAGAGTTACCGTGAAACCTGTTGGTATATTCACCTGACGGTTGCTTCGTTCCCGGAACTTTCCCAAAAACTTGACAGAGCATTTGTCGGCATTATTCCGGTTGGAGGTGAGACGGATGAGGAAAACTGACTTTACCAAAGCACTGACCGAGTATTTCTCAATCTATCTGCCTACTACATGCGGGGTGAGTCCCAATACCACCAATTCATACAGAGATACTTTCAAGCAACTCCTTCTAGTTTTTTCAAGAAAAGAAAGGCATCTCCGCAAATTATATAGAATTGCGCTATCTGAATATGGAACTTGTTTCTGAATTTCTGGATTGGTTAGAAACATCCCGCCATATTGCGGTTACAACAAGAAACCAGCGACTTGCCGCCATAAAGGCCTTTGCTCATTTTGTACAGTACAAGTTTCCGGAAAACATAGAAAACTGCGTTGACATTATTAATCTGCGACCCAAAAAGTACGAAAAGGCATTGATACCGTTTTTGACGGAGGATGATCTGTCACTTCTTCTGTCCCAACCAGATGCATCTACCCGACAAGGGCTCCGAGATTTGACACTTCTTGCACTACTGTATGACTCTGGCGCACGGGTACAGGAATTGGTGGATCTTAGGCTGAAAGATGTCCGTCTAACACACCCCCCAATGGTTATTCTAACTGGAAAAGGACGAAAAGTTCGTCAGGTTCCCCTGATGAAGGATACCTGCAAACTGTTGGACAGATATATCCGCAGCTTTCATTCCGATTCTCAGTCTCAGATGATTCCGCTATTTTATAATGCAAAAAAGCAGGCTTTATCTCGCTATGGAGTCACCTATATTCTGAAGAAGTATGCGGCAAAGGCATCTCCGGTACTTGAACCACAGAATATATCTCCTCATGTATTACGCCACACCAAAGCCATGCACTTGCTGCGAGCTGGTGTTAACATGATATATATTCGAGATTTTCTTGGGCATGCAGACATCTCTACAACAGAGGTTTACGCTCGCATCGATGCAGAGATGAAGCGAAAAGTATTTGAGGAGAAAGTGCCGAATTACACACCCAATACCACAATGCCTTGGGAGGAGGATGAAGATTTATTGCAATGGTTAACACAATTTGGAAAGAAAACTTTCTGATTATGTGTAGTAAATTATGCTTAAACGCCCGGGATTCTGGGCATTTTGCTCAATTACTACTCATTTGTAGGAACTACTCATTACAGACCAGCCCCACAGGGTCAGAGAAGGGATAGGAGGCGGCAATATCACCGCCCACCTCCGCTTGCAGAGAATGGAGGCCGGGGTCGATCTCCTTCAGGTAAGGCTCCTTCCTGGGCTCCACCACCAGAACGGTCATCTTCTCCGGCGCGGCGTGTTCCTGAGCCTCCTCATTGCGGATAGCGAAAGCGCGGGAACCGTTGCCCATGATGAGATACTTTCCATCGTCAGACTGATGGTGGAAGCCGTACCCGGCCGCCTCCATCTGTTCCCGGCTCATATCCGTCACATAGAAGGTGCCCCTGAGGGTCCGCACTGTTTCGCCGGTCTCCCGGTCATCCGGGGAGGGCTCCGGGGTCTTGCCGGATAACTCTGCCTCATATTCTCGCCCGGCCTGCTCCGCAAAGGCCAGCATCTCATCCACATGGGACTTATCCGGGTTCTCCAGTGCCGCTTTGATTACAGCCGGATCAAAGTCAAGAAATTCCTCATATCCGGTGGCGTCCTTGAACTTCTCGGTCTCCGAAGGCAGATAGTCCTTCTGGGTCTGCCCCAGGGCGGCCAGCTTCTCATTCAGGGCGGAAATGCGGCCGGCCATCAGGTTTTCATAAATTTCTTCCTTCGCCGCATGTTCCTCCGGGTGCTCGGCGGCATACTGCGGGTCGTGCTGGCGAAAAAACTCGTCCATGTCGTATGCAATATCCATCGCCCATTCCGAAATTTCTTCTTCAGGAATATCGTTCTGGAAAGTCATCACCCGGTATTCCTCCGGGATACTGTCCCGGTCCCCGTCGTACACCTCGTCAAAACGGTCCCCCGTATCCCGCACATACCCGAAGTCAGTAAATTCGCCGCCCTCCTTCAGGGCCACATCCCGCCCGTATGCCTCGTAGTCAATGTAGTTCCGCAGGTGCTCCGGCATCTGCATGGCGTCCAGTTCCTCGATGTAATACCGGCCCAGGTCGTCATGGTCGCGGATGTCGGGGTACACATCGTAGCAGTCCAGGTTCTCGGTCAGGTTGATGATCTCCTGCAAACTGCCGGAATGGTCGCCGATCTCCATAGCGGCCTGAAACTGCTCGTACTCGCCCTGACTCATCTCGTCCAGCTTGGAAACCAGATAGTTGAGCTCGTCCAGGTTCTCATACTCACCCAGCTTGTCATAGAGGCCGTCCACATAGCAGTCATAGTCGGTGATGAACCACTCCTCGTAGGGCTGCCCGAAATCATCCTTGGAGCCAATGCCGATCCTCTCAAACACCTTTTGCAGCTCCTCCGCCGTAGTGGGGAACTTCACCCATTCACCCACCAGGGAACCCTCGTTGTACTTGCCCAGGTTGGTAATGAAGGCGGCGAAAGGATAGTCCTTGTCATATTCATAATGGGGCATAGCGACACCTCCTTACAGTTCCGGCTCGGACTTCCCCTTGTGGGGCGCCGGCTCCTTGTTTTTTCCCATGCACTCCTGCTTGCTCTGCTCCAGCCGCTCCTTGATAGAGGGTTTCCGGTCCGCCGGCTTCTCCTGAGGGCGGTCATGCTGCCACTCGTCACCGGAGGGATACAGATACCCCCGGCTGATGAAACAGCCGCGGTCCTCCTCCAATGCGTGCCGGCCGAAGGGAGCGGGGTCAATGGCGGCCCGGAGGTCGTCCGTCAGGTCGATGGTCAGTTTCTCCTCCAGGTACTCCCACCCCAGAGCCTCCATCGTCTGGACATGGGGCTCCAGCACAAAGCAGTCCGCATTTTTCTCAAATTCCAAAAACTGCTCCGCCGTAGTCAGCCGGTAGGGAGACTCCTGAACAGCGCCCAGAAGGTCCCGGTCCTCCTGAGAGAGGGCGGCAATGGCTTTCGCCACCGCCGCCAGCTCCTCCCGGCTCATGTTTTGTTCAGCGCCGCCAAGGGAAATATCCGGGATCGCCTTATCTGCCATTCACGCCCTCCTTCCGTTTGGGGAACTCCAGCTTGAAGCGGACATATTTCCCGCCGGTGTCATCCAGCACCACCACCGCGTCATAGGTGGAGCCCTTCTTCTCAGACCACATCCCCTTGACGGAGGTGCGGCCCTTCTTCAGCAGGTCGCCGGCCATCTTCTTTGTCAGCTCCTTTTTGCGGGGGGTCCAGAAACGGTCATCCTTCCACATGACAAACTGGCAGGAGCGGTCAAAGCAGTAAAAATTCTTCTTGCCCTCATAGACCGGCTTGCCGCAGCGGGGGCAGAGGCCCACGGTCTCGCGCTCCGGGGCGAACAGCTTCTGGCCCTCCTCGGAGATGTGGGAATATTTCTGCACCAATTCCCACGCCATCCCGGTGATACCCCGCCATAAAACTCGGCGGGGTCTGCCTCGCCTCTGGCAATGGCGGTCAGCTTCTGCTCCCACTCCGCCGTGAGTATGGGAGAGGTCAGTGTATCCGGCAGGACGGTGACCAGATTGATCCTCGCCTTGGTGGGAATGAGACTTTTGCCCTTGCGTTCTACAAATCCGGCCGCCACCAGCTTCTCCAGAATCGCCGCCCTGGTGGCCGGGGTTCCCAGGCCGCGCCGTTCCGCATCCTCCGGGATGTCCTCCTTGCCGGCGTTCTCCATTGCCGACAGAAGGGTGTCCTCCGTGTACGTCTTGGACGGGGCGGTGAAGTGCTCGGTGACAGCGGCCTCCATCTGGTCAAAGGTCTGCCCCTTGGTGAAGTCCGGCAGGGCGGCGGGTTCTGCCTCGTCCTCCGGCTTCTCCTTCAGGGAGGCACGGAAAATGCGGTCAATGTCCTTCCAACCCAGGGACAGTACATGGCGGCCCTTGGCGGTGAAGGTGTGCCCGCCACACTCAAAGGTCGCCGTGACCGCCTCGTACACATATGGCTCCGCCGCCGCGCACAGCACCTCCCGGCACACCAGCAGGAGAAGGTTCCGCTCGCCCACGGGCAGAGCGGACAGATCTGCCTTCTCCAGCTTCAGGGTGGGGATGATGGCGTGGTGGTCGGACACCTTCCCATCGTTCACCAGCAGGGACACATCCGGGAAGAACTCCTTGCACCCATCAAAGGGCGGCTCCTTGACCGCCAGGTGGAGGACCGCCGCAGCGGTCTCCGCCATGTCGGCGGTCAAAAACCGGCTGTCCGTCCGGGGATAGGTCAACAGCTTCTTTTCGTAGAGAGATTGCGTGTAGTCCAGGGTCTGCTTAGCCGTGTAGCCGAACAGGCGGTTGGCCTCCCGCTGGAGGGTGGTCAGGTCGTAGAACTTGGGCGGCGCCTCTTTCTTCTGCTCGCGGGTGACAGCGGTGCAGACCGCCGGATCATCAGCGCAGGCCACCCGCAGGGCCTCCGCCTCCTCCAGGGAGGTGATCCGCTCACTGACCGCCTCGGCTCCATCCAGAGCAAGGCGAACATGGTGGTACTTCTCCTTCTTGAAGCTGGTGATCTTCCAGTCCCGGTCCACCAGCATGACAAGGGTAGGTGTCTGCACCCGCCCCACATTCAGGGTGCGGTGGTAGAGGACAGAAAAAAAGTCTTGTGGCATTGATCCCGATGAGCCAGTCCGCTTTCTGGCGGCAGAGGGCGGACTGATACAGCGGGTCATACTCCGCGCCGGGGCGCAGATTGGCAAAACCCTCCCGGATGGCCGCGTCCTCCATCGAGGAGATCCACAGCCGGGAGAAGGGCTTGGCGCAACCCGCCATCTCATAGACCAGCCGGAAGATGAGCTCACCCTCCCGCCCGGCATCGCAGGCGTTGACCAGTTCGGTGACATCCTCCCGTTCCATAAGGCGTTTCAAGTTCTGGAAGGCGTCCTCCTTGTCCTTCACCAGCACATAGCGGAAGGGCTCCGGCAGGACGGGCAGGTCATCATACCGCCATTTCTTGTAGCCGGGGTCATAGCCCGCCGCGTCCATCGGGGACACCAGATGGCCCACACACCAGGAAACGATGAGCCCGTTCCCCTCAAAACAGCCGTCGGCTCTGAATGTGACACCCAGAGCCGATACAATACTCTTTGCTACACTCGGTTTTTCAGTTATAATTAGTTTCATCAGATTACTCCTGCAAAGCATTCACAAAATTATAGATTAGGGGTGGTTAAATGAAACCGTTTGTCTTATACGAAGTAGGAGGAGTACAAGGTGATATTATTAGTGATGATACCCACACCTTCTCTGTAAATGACGATTTAATTGATGAAGTCGAAATTATACAATCAGATGATTCAATTGAAGGTGTAAAGATTTATCTAAAAGAGTCCTTAGTCGTGGATCGGAATGTACTTTCCCAAATAACTCCAAAAGTGCAACACTTTTTTGTGAATTTATATGGGAAGCTTCAGCCAACTATTTTTAAATTTAAAATGTGCATCAAACAAATATACAATCCCAACTTCCCTGATGGGGCTCAATTTGAATTGCGTGACGGTATTTGTATTTCTGAAAGCATCACAATAATTCGTCGACACAAAATTGATACATTTAAAGAACTTTTTATCTTAAAATGTTCTCACCCCGAAGCTGACAACTACTATATACTTTTCTTTAACATCATGAAGATTGACAATATTGTGACGCGCTACCTAATGCAATATGAACTGTTGCTTAACCTTGTCGCTCCTAACCACCGCCAAAAAGACATTACAACCTATATCCGTGAAGTTTACAATCCTTCAATTGCATTTAATAAAATCGGGTTCCACGCGACGAGGAAGAAAGATAAAAACTTATGAGGAGGATGATATTACCTATCATCGGAACCTATTAGGACATAATGATACCTCCGAAGAAATTTCAGATAAGACAATTGAAATGTTTAGCAACAAGTTAGCTGATGTTCTCTTATTTGCATTGAATCATTAACCTGATCAAAAAACATGGCAAAGTCGCTATTCAAAGAAAAATAGCGACTTCGCTATGTTTTATTGGCCTGGATTCCACGCCCGTCATGGCAAACACGAAGCAGAACAATCCAAAATCCTTTGCAAAGAACAAGTTCTCCAAGGAAAACCACCCGAAAAGCGATCCGGACTGCGCCCTCGGCGTCCACTCGGCCTCCAACCAGCACAATGAGCGGCGGTATGAGTTCTACTGGGGGGTACAAGAGCCATGTGCTGGTGGACTGCATCTCCGGCCTGCCGCTCTACGAGCTGACCACACCGGGCAATGTCGCCGATCCCTCCGTCGCCGCTGAGATCCTCGCCGAAGCTGACAGGGTGATCTCCTTAAAGGAATGCACCTTCCTTGCCGACAAGGGCTACGATGTGAAAAGCATCTACAATACCGTAAAAACAATCTATGAGGGCGAGGCGTTTATTCCCCCCAATCCACGCGGCACGAAAGCCTCTAAAACGCTTCCTGCTGGCAATCCGGTCTGCGCGGCCGGGCTGGCTATGCACAAGGATGGCAAGACCACCGACAATAATCGTACCCGGCAGAAATACTGCTGCCCGTTCCGTCAATCCAAAACCGGCGAATGTCCCTGCAACCACAAGAACTGGAATAACGGGAAGAAAAACCGGGGCTGCACGAAATATAAGACCGTTCCAAACGATTACAGGCTTTCCATTGACAGGGAATGCCTGCGTTTTAAGCGTATCTATGCCTTGCGTACAGAGTGTGAGCGTTACAATTCCCGTTTCAAATCCACAGGTCAGGAACGGCTGTGGGTGCGTAGCGGAACCAGCGCGGCAAACCTCAATACGCTGGCCCACATCTCCGCTTTAGCGGTTGCGCTGGCCGCCGTTCTGCACGGCTCTCACTCCTACCGTTCTGCCAAACAGCTTCGGCGTTCCGCCTGATCTACCTGTTCCATACCTTTTTCAGGCGCGGGGTCTACCGCGCTACGGTTTTTGCACCCTTGAGATGCCCCAAGCTCTTTTGATTCCCATTTGCCTTGTTTGTGGGCAGTCTTTTCCGCCCGTTTTGCTCATCTCTCAATTTCTGATAGGTGAGGCCGTGAGAAACCTGGCTGCCCCGGTTTTCCGATTGATTGAAGCTGTCGATGGTTTCCTTGTCCAATATCTCCGAGATTTCTTTCAGGGTGGTTTTCTCCTTGCCTCCCAAAAACAAGGTGGTGTCGCAGTTGCCCACAATGATTTCGGCAGCATCTTTGTAGATGGCTTTCAGCTGCGACTGGCTCTGCAAAATGATGGATGCCGAGATTTCCCGGCTGCGGATGGTGGCAATCAGCTTGTCGAAGTTGGGAATCTGCCCAATGTTGGCGAACTCGTCCAGAATCAGCCGCACATGGACAGGCAGCCGCCCGCCGTATTTATCATCCGCGCGGTCACACAGCAGGTTGATAAGCTGGCTTTGGAGCATGGCGAGAATGAAGTTGAACG
>ENA-OQNJ01000450-OQNJ01000450.1-human-gut-metagenome-genome-assembly--contig:-NODE-450-length-10506-cov-4.836593_pt1 | contig 10506 bp, 15 predicted proteins | sample MGYA00242630_ERZ504882 | MGnify/ENA primary metagenome ERZ504882 (study PRJEB26092, sample SAMD00036408) | human gut metagenome | host: Homo sapiens | study: EMG produced TPA metagenomics assembly of... | reverse complement strand
GAGGACAGATACTGCTCAAGGTCTGCCGCATTATTCTAGGATAATCTCTTCTTCATCCTTAAACTTCAAGTGGATAAATGTTTTTACCCTCTGTCTGCTCAAAACACAAATTTCTCAATAGTCGGATCGAGAAATGCAATTACCTCCAATGGAATATCTTCGGTAAATGGAAGCACATTCACATTCGTATAGGAAAGCAGGCTGAATATTTCCACTGTATCATTCGCGTTTTTTATTATGTGCAATGACAAAGCTGACATCATCAGAAAGGTATGCTTCATCGCTATTGCGCTGCTCTACAGGCTTCATTCCTGTAAAATCTGTCAGATACTTTTTCGACTTAACGGTTGCAATCGGTTTTTCCCAAAGGCTTTCAGACAGAATCGAATACACATATTCCCCTGTTTTCGACTTCTTTGCCGCAATTACAGTTTCCAAGCAGCAGACGTAGCTACGCTTATCATAAAAATATGTGCGGATTGTAACATTCTTCGCTCCGCCAAGAATGCTTTTTGCCTCCACATGATTGATGGGCTCATTTTTCACAATATTTAAGGCCAAGCTAATGACCTTTAATACCGAGGTCTTGCCAGATGCGTTAATTCCAATGAAAGCACAGGCAGAGTGGAGATAGTAGTTATCCGTCAAACGGTAAAGACTATCTTTGTCCTCTTCGCAAACACGTTGCTGCGTATAAAAGCAAATATCCAAGTCTTTTTGAATAATGGGAGTCCTTGTGCGGTGATGCGGAGTATTTTCATAGGTAGTCCTCCTCTAAAAACAGTTTTTTGTTTTATTTTCTTATAATCTTATTATACGCCGCAAATCAGAAAATATCAACGGATTTTCCGTTTTATTTCTGATTTGTTTTGACACTAAAAAGTATCTGTTCAATATGGCAAGCCCTGTGATTGCTGACCCGTTCCACCGCATGAAATACATGGAGCGTCATGGAAGCGGCCTACGCAAAATCGTCAGGGAAACCGAAAAGCCGCCTGGATATACAGCGGCATATAATCCGAAAATTTTCTCAACGGCAACAGATTTCAGAGTCATCTTGAAAAATGTAAATTACCAACTTAGTCAGAAAAACTTAGTCAATGACCAAGTTAGTGAGCAAGATAAATCGCCGGACATCCCACACACAGTTTTGAATCTTTGTATCCACCTTATTGCCCACGGCAGTGAGGGTGCTCAAATCACTCATGCTCACTCTATCATGGGTACAGCCAATGATAAGTCCTATGACGCAACCCATGATAACTTAGAGGATGACACCCATCAAGGTATCCACCAAGATAGCCACCATGATTCTACGCCGTCAGCAGTTATATTGCACCTAATGCTTTTTAGATTTTTTTCGCAATCGTAGACAGCTCCGAAATAATACTAAGAAGATCATTTTTGACTTCCTCTTTGCTTGGCTCGCTGCCCATCAGAAGATAATCCGTGCTGACATGGAGGATGCAGGACAGTTCAATCAGCAAGTCAATAGAGCAGCTGCGTTCACCGTTCTCCATGCGGCTGACATGCTGCTTGCTTGCCAGGCCCAGGCGAACCGCCAGTTCCTCCTGCGTAATGCCACGGGAAGTGCGAACATCGTGAAGTCTCTTACCAAACTCTTTTGCGTCAAAATACATACGTTTCTCCTTCCGCACAGCCGGTACAGAACCGGATCGACGGAAGGTCAAAAAAACGAGCCGCATGACGGTGAAGAAAAACTCCTGTGCCGATAAAACAGAACATGGGTATCCCATAATTCTGTCTCATGCGGCATTCGGAAGACTTCGCCTGTCAGCGGCTCCACAGCACAGCTATGACTTATAAAATTGTGTTAATAGGGTTATTTATTGTCATCTCAACCATTCAAAGACGAATAGTAGAGCTGCAATCTCCGTAATCTTCTCATCTCCAAAACATTGAAGACGGTCTCGCGTCCGCAGGCCTTACATTTGGTCTGCACATGTCCTCTGGTATCCTCAAAGACGATGATTGAATTGTGTCGGCAATAAGGGCACCTGACAATCCTGGGCTTTTGCGAAGCAATCGCATCCTTTGCCCGGATGATTTTAATCTGCATTTCCGCAGATGGTTCCGATACTCTGATATTCCTGCTCATGGCCACACCTCCAATGGATCACGATATTCATAATCCTTTTTCCGGTTCAGATAGCCCAGTTGTTCCAATCGGATAGCTGCTGCTGATCTCGAAACACCAAAGACACCACAGAAGGTATCTATCTTCACTTGGTCACTGTCGTAAAAACGCCATCCATAACAGGTCAGAGGCTTTCTGCTGTTGATGAACCACATCGCCCGATCCACTTCTAACTGGGGCATCAGGATGGCAGCTCCCAGCGAATTGGCCTGCCACTCGTTCCAATCTTCCTGCGTTCTCAGAACGCGGGAACCTTTTTTCCTCACTTCCGGTCTCTTATGGCAGGCTATCTTTCGGTCATCGGCATCCAGCTGAAACAATATCTGGTGAGCGCACTCATGTGCCAGCGTAAATCTGCGTTTTCCGCAGAGTTTCCGAATATTCTCTGGTTCAATGAAACTCTTGTCCAGAACCACATCATTAGTTTTCAGGAAGATGCTCCTCTGACTTCCATCAACCTCTATCTGATATTCTGTATCCACATACGCGGTCAGACCATAGATGCTTCCGTCCGAGGACAACTTTTGAAATGACACCTTCAGGTTCAGATAATCGGATGCAAACTGGTCAATGGGTGTCGGAAGCGCAAATCTTGCCGGATCATCTGCTTCGCTGCCGAAAAAGGACTTTTGAAAATCTCTTATCACTGCAACAGCGATTTCTTCTATTTTTTTCTGTGAAAGGATCATAGGCACTGCTCCTTTGCCTCAACGAACCATTTTTCATCTTCGTTGTACAGGAAACTCTCATGCCCACCGATCATGACCGTATAGCGGATTCCGCAGCCACCTACCTTCGTGGAAGCAGCCCGGCACTTATGCTTCAATCGGTCGATCTCATACACCCGTCCGTCAATCCACCGAATCAGACGCGGGCGGATATTTCCCTCCGCATCCACATCCAAATTCACAGGTACATATACTTTTCTACATTTCTGTTCCGACATATTCTACGCTCCTCCTCTGTAAACCGGCGAATGTGTTGACTTCTTTTAGCAAAGAACTCACCAGATTCTACCGGTGCTGTATTAACCAATCATTCCTGTCGGCATAACCAAATCCACTTTTCGCTCTGTCGGCATCTTGCTTTTCTGAAAAAGTACCCCATTTTTAATCGCATCTTTCCCGAATCGGAATCGAATCTGCTCAATCGCTGCGTCCAGCCGTTCCTGGCGATCCAGTGATTTCACGTCGGTGAATAGGTCGTATTGTATCGGACAATCCTCTTCAAACAGGTTGATTGCCCGAACCGTCACTGAACGAATCGGATGCTCCCACTGATAGTTCTTTGCAAACAGTGCAAATGCGGTTTTCGCCAGATAGGTAGGGCTTTGTGTCGGAATACCAATCCGGCACTGCCACTCTTTCGTGTAAAGCTCGTTGTTGCGGATGGAAATCGCTATTCCGCCAGCTTTCTTTTTATGTGCTCGCAGCTTGGTTCCGATCTCCTGCACCAGTTCCAGCATGACACACCAGACTTCGGCGTTATTCTCCAAATCCTGCATGGTCGTTATTCCGTGCCCAATGCTCTTTACTGGGGAGACATAATCGGAACGCATAACCGGCGAATCATCCAGTCCATTGGCATATTTCTTAATCGCCAGTCCATTCTTTCCAAGGCGGCACTTCAAGAAATCATCCGATGTTGCAGCAAGCTCTCCAATGGTATGAATCCCATAACCGGACAGAACCTTCTCGGTCGCTCTGCCGACTCCAAGCAAGTCAGAGGCGGGAAGACACCAAATCTTCTCCTGGAACGAATCTGCTTCGATGCAGGTAATCGCATCCGGCTTTTTCATATCCGACCCAAGCTTGGCAAAAATCTTATTGAAGCTCACTCCTGCGGAAATCGTAAGTCCCAATTCAAACTTAACCGTTCTGCGAATCTCATCTGCGATTTCAAATCCGGTTCCCATGCAGCCGCTTCCGGTCACATCCAGCCAGCATTCGTCCATCCCATACGGCTCGATCTGATCGGTATAGCGACCGTATATCCCACGAGCCAGCTTTGAAAACTTCATATATTGCTCATAGTGCGGCTCCACGATCACAAGATCCTGGCACTTCTGCTTTGCTTGCCAGATTGCCTCTCCCGTGGAAACGCCAAACGCCTTTGCTGCATAGTTCTTCGCAAGTACGATGCCATGCCGTTCCTCCACAGAACCGCACACTGCCACCGGCTTGTTCTTCAGTTCCGGGTTCAGCATACACTCGACAGAGGCATAGAAGTTATTCATATCACAATGAAGAATCACCCTTTGCATCCCGTATTCCTCCTCTCCGTTCGTGAAAGCACGAACAACTTTTCACGAACGCATTGACACACAGCATTTCTTGTGATACTATAATTACACGAATTGTATTTCGTGTTTTCATCGTCATTATAGCAAGCGCAGTTTTTCGTGTCAATAGATTTTTATGAAAAAGTGTTCGTGTTCGTAATCAAAAAAGAAAGAGGTATTCCTATGGTCTTCAAAGAAAGGTTGAAAGAAAAAAGAACAGAAGCCAATTTAACTCAGGTAGAACTTGCAGAGAAGGCCGGTGTAACCGCCCGCACAATTCAGAATTATGAGCTTGGCAGCCGCAAACCATCCAATATGGTTACGATCCAGAAGATTGCGGATGCGCTGAATACTACTACTGAGTATCTGCTGGGAAGCAGCGGCACCTATGTTGTAGAAGCCCATGAAAAAGGCGGCGCAAAAGCAGCGAAAGATATTGAAGAACTGGTCAGCGAAGTGACCGGTATGTTCGCTGGCGGCGAATTAAGCGAGGATGCCATCGAAGGAGCATATAAAGCTCTGACCGATGCCTACTGGATTGCCAAAGAGAACAATAAAAATACGCCCCGAAAACGAGGCGTAAAAAAACCGATCAGTGATATTTATCGTACACACTTTTCGCTATACTGTAAACTGGAGGTGGTATGATGAATGCGGAACAGCTTTCACGGGTCGGTGAGAAACTGGTAAAACGCTGCGGTTCCAGAGACCCTTTTGAAATTGCAAGGCAGCTTGGTATCAATGTCATGCTTTGCGAAAATTTCGGTTCCCTGAAGGGAATGTACCGGGTGATTAAGCGAAATCGCTTTATTTTCCTGAATAACAGTCTGGATGAAAATATGCTGCGCATCGTGTGCGCACATGAATTAGGGCATGATCAGCTTCACCGGAATATGGCGAAAACCACCCCGATTCATGAGTTCATGCTCTACGATATGAAATCCAAACCGGAATATGAAGCGAACATCGTAGCAGCAGAGATTCTGATGGACAGCGATGAAGTCCTTCGTTACATCTATGAGTATGGATACACAGCCGAGCAGATCGCCAGTGCGATGTCCACCGACATCAATCTGGTTGCGCTGAAGGTAGCGCACCTGGCTACACTTGGCTATAATCTGCACGCGCTGGAACACAAGAGCAACTTTTTGAAATAACGTACCTTTGAGGAGTCTGGACTGGCTCCTCTTTTTTGTTGCACAAATTGTGCAGGCGGTGCTTGCACAATTATCAACCTAACATCTGCATTCCATACAATCTCGATATTGTCCTCCTGTTGTTCTGCGTTATGCTTTCTCCGTGCATTTTCGTATTATTTATTCTGCCATCTGACTTCGCCCTTGGACAGAAGCGGATAACAGATCAGCTGATCTGAATCCAGATTTTCCGCATGCATGTCAACCGCTGTGATCTGATGATTATCATAAGTCGTATAATAGTAAATACCTTTTGCTGTATTACAACAGGACGTGTATATCGTGATCTCATATTTGCCTTCTGTCACCTCACAGCATCCACGCTGCTGATCTACGGATCCTAAGATATGGAAGAACTGACTTACACTCTCATCCTCTTCTTCACCGGAGATCGAATTTAATTTTGTAAAGGCAACTTTCACAAATCTTGACTGGCTGGAAAGATCTCCAGGTATTCCCATTCCACCCATTCCTCTGCTATATGCATCAAGCTGTAATACTCCTGCAAAAGTACTCTCCGGCTGTTTTCTGGATACTCCGGCATAATTATTCAGTGCAAACATCTGACTCGGGAATGGTGGATTATTGGTAAGCACTCCTACCGGATTATCATATACATGCAGCCCATCTTTCATAGACTCAACAACGATACAGGAGTCTTTGTCTGCAATGATCCAGTGAAGCTGTGCTGTCGGCAGCTGTTCACTGAATGCTGTGCCTGTCAGTCTCATTGCTGCCAGCTTCTCTCTCGCCTCTGCTACAGTAGCACACTGTGTAAGGATCCATGGGATGAACTCGAACTGTGCCACCTGGCTGACTTCTGTTTCATCTTCCGGCAAAGCTTCTTCATATGCCGCATTGCCGACAAAATTAAGACCTGCCATTCCAAGGCCTTTTTCATTAACAGCATCATAATAAAGCGGATAACCTCCTGCAACAAATGCCATTCCGATCAAAGCATAATGGCTTTTTATCTTCCCGGCAAACCGGAAATCAAATTCGTAATTTCTTGGCGTTATCGTGATCTGTTCCCCATAGGAAAATTCATAATCAAGCGTTCTGCCCATATAAAAATCTTTTGTTTTGTAAGTTGCTGCTGTACACATATCGAACACCTCTTCTTTCTGCTATAATAATCCTGCAAACAATCGCATAAACAACTGTTCGAGCCGTAAATATGCACTCCGTCCTGTGCGGTACTTTTCGGTCACTTCCCTGCATTCATTCATGGTTGCTCCCAGATCATCTCTTATATCCAAAACTGTCTGACTATCCGCCATAAAACAACCATTTTCAAAGTGGTGATAAAGCAATGCCATTCAGTTAAGCATCATTTTAGTGGTTTTCTGTCATAGAAAGCCACTGTTTTTATACCTACAAATTTATATCAAAGGCTATAAACCTTTTGACACCCTAATCTTTTATTTTATCTTCTCCGGAGCAGTTTTTTACACTGGCTTACAGGTGCATCCGATTCCCAGTCCATCCGGACCGATATGACAGGACAAACCGAAGGAAAGTTTATCACACATGACTTCCATTCCCGGGAAACTTTCTTTAATCTGGTTTACCCATTCTTCTGTCACTTCATCGGTACTGCTGGACGCCGCCATCAGGTACACTTTACCAGCAGCATATTCTTCTCGGAAATTCGTTTCCAGCTCATGCTTCATTGCATCGATCATAACTTTACGTGATTTCTTCATACCACGGCATTTCTGGTAGATATCAAGCTTTCCTGTGCTGAAATGCATAACAGGTTTGATATTCAGGACATCTGCTGCCAAAGCTGTCACAGAGCTGACTCTTCCTCCTTTTTTGAGATATTTCAGTGTGCTGAGCCCGATATAAATTGTCATTTTTTCTCTGGTTTCTTCAAGAATTTTCTTGATTTCGACTACACTGTATCCTTCTTTTGCCATTTCTACTGCATCAAGAACAGAACGATGCATCGGGGTTGCCACACGACCGTTATCTACGACAAACACCTTACCGGCAAATTCATCTTCATTTGCCATGGCTTCTGCTGTCATACAGGACCCGCTTAAAGCACTGCTAAGAGGAATATAAACAATCTCCTCATATTCTTTCAGCATCTCTTTCCACATATCCATAACTTCTGTTGGTGACGGCTGAGATGTAGATACATCTACGCCCTTTCGAAGCATATCATAAAATTCATCTCTGGAAAGATCTACTCCTTCACGATACACTTTCTCTCCGATATAAAAAGGCATCGGTAGTACCTTAATTCCGAGTCTCTGCGCTTCTTCACTCAAAATTCCACTGTGGCTGTCTGTCATGATTCCTATTTTCTTCATAATATCTTCTTCCTTCGTAATCTATTTTTATAACGTCTTAATAATCGGCATTACACTTCATTTATATTTGTATCAAATCATTATTTTTCATTCGGCACAATAAAGGATGACGCAATTTCCTCCTCCGCATACTCTTCCACATCCGTTCTCGTTACTCGTTTTATATGTGTTTTTTTAGGCGCAGATATACGAACTCCCGGAATATAGTATAAAATACCGATACAAGTGGAATGAAAATCAGCATACCTATAATTCCCATAAGATTTCCGCCGATTGTAACTGCCGCCAGTACCCAAATTGATGGAAGTCCTACTGATCCGCCAACCACATGAGGATAGATCAGATTACCTTCTATCTGCTGCAAAAGCAGAAAAACTATAATAAATAAAACTGCCTGTTTTGGATTTACCATAAAGATCAGAAAACTTCCCACGGCACAGCCAATAAAGGCTCCAAAGATAGGAACCAATGCGGTAAACGCGATCAAAATTCCAATTAAAAGTGCATATGGCATTTTTAAAATACTTAGCGTGATAACAAACATCATTCCGAGAATTACTGCTTCCAGACACTGCCCTGCAAGAAAATTTGCAAATGTCCGATATGTCAGCGAACATATGTTAAGAATTGCATCTGCTTTTTGTTTTGGAATAAAAGCGAAAATCACTTTTCTTACCTGTAAATGTAATTTTTCCTTCTGAAAAAGAATATAGCATGCAAAGGAAAACGAAATAAAAAAGGTCGCTAATCCACTGGCAATGGAACCTACTGCTGACATCGTCGTATTCATCATATTTCCGACTCCGTTTCCAAGAAGACTTATTCCCCATTTAATTGCCTGATCAGGCTGAAACTGCAGCTGATCTACCAATTTCATAATATCCTGATTATCATGTGAAAATTCTCGAATCCAGTTTTGCATCTGTGGAATAAAATCTGAAATACTCGTCATCAGATTTCCCATGGTCTGTGTAAGCTGTGGAATCACACCAAACATTACCAATATAATGACACCTGCTACCAATATAATTGTAAGAAGCAGGCTTATCGGTCTCGCAGCTTTTTTTACCTATTTTATTATTTTCTTTTATCTTTCCGAGCATTTTCTTTTCTAGGAAACTCATTGGTACATTAATCACAAAGGCAATTGCACCACCAAGCGCAAAAGGAAACACAATTTTCCATATTGACTTCAGCACTTCAATCACCACATCGAATTTCCACAAAGCAACTACAAGAAATGCCGTAAACACAATCAGTTCTCGAATTTTTTTCATAGAACATCTACTTAAATCCACTATCTTTCCCCTCTTTTTCTTAGTTTCATACGTATACACTTAAGTAATTGAATAATCAGAAGGCTTGCAAAAGCATATAAATATACACATCCAAGCTGCATCAGATTCAACGTTTCCACTTTGAATAAGTTATGGAAACCAGGAACCGTCAGTACTGTTGTAATGAGTACTGCACCTAACACAAATGCTCCCTGAAGCCACTTGTTATGAAAGAGACCTTTTGTAAAAATGACCGGATGATCTGATTTGCAATTATATCCATGAAACAAACGTGCCAGACAAAGAGTTCCAAAAGCATACGTGCTTCCAAGCAATGTACCATTCTGGTTGTATCCTGTCAAAAAACTGATCATTGTCATTGCTCCTATTACCAAACCTTCCAGACCGATTTTGCTAAGAAAATCTTTTGTCAATATCGACTCATCTGCCAATCTCGGTTTTTCACTCATCACTTCACTTCTATCCGGCTCTAAGCCTAACGCAATTGCCGGAAGACTATCCGTCAAAAGATTAATGAAGAGTAAATGTACTGGTGCAAATGGCACCGGAAGTCCTGCAACCGATGAACAAAGAACGGTTAAAATTGCTCCGAAATTTCCTGACAAAGAAACTGTATCGCATATAAAATTGCTTATACAGTCTCTTCCTTAAGAGTCCTGGTATTCTGGATAATATACAGAGCGACCGATATGACCATCATTATAGCGCACAAACCAATCAACAGATCTGATACCATCGGTGTAATGTGGAACCATATAATATGCACCGCTGCAGTTCCATATAATAAAAAGGTTACTATCTTTCCATGCCAGTCTGCACCATGTACTTTTCCTGTCTTTCGTATCACAAGACATCCACTGACTACCATATACAGCTCCTTACCTGCCATTATTACGATTAAAAGAAGCATATGCGGAAACCGAGTAAACAGACAGATTAACATCGCTGCCTGTGTCAGCTTATCAGCCACCGGATCAAGTATTTTTCCCAAATTACTAATCATATGGAACCTTCTTGCGATATATCCATCAGCAAGATCCGTAAGACCAGACAGCAATAAGATTTCACCAGCTAACAGAGGATTTTTCTTTACACAATAACTCCATATAATTACCGGAATCAGACAAAGCCGAAAAAAAGAAAGAAGATTAGGAACCGTAATAATTCTATTCAAATTTTCTTCCTGATTCACTTCACTCTGCATGTACGGTCACCTCACTTTCCTTTTTTTAGGCATAAACCAATAAAATAT
>ENA-OQNJ01000448-OQNJ01000448.1-human-gut-metagenome-genome-assembly--contig:-NODE-448-length-10541-cov-2.393413_pt1 | contig 10541 bp, 10 predicted proteins | sample MGYA00242630_ERZ504882 | MGnify/ENA primary metagenome ERZ504882 (study PRJEB26092, sample SAMD00036408) | human gut metagenome | host: Homo sapiens | study: EMG produced TPA metagenomics assembly of... | reverse complement strand
CTGCCGCGCAGTCCGGCGGCCGCTACGGCCCGGAAATCAGCCAGCAGAGCGGCGGCCCCACCTTATCCTTTTCGTAAGCTGACAGCAGAACAGCGGCGGCATAGCTGTCCTGCGCGGCCGCTGCTTTGGCAAGGGCAAGCGCCTTGTCCACCTGCGCCCGGCGGACCTCATCCCGGGCCGCATCCAGCACTGTGCCGATGTGGCCATCGAACAGCTCACTGTACAGGGTGGCATCCTTGCTGTCCACCCCCTGTGCGGTGCAGTAGCGGGCACAATCGGCGGGGGAGACCGGAGCCACTGCAAAGCTGATGCAGCGGCTCCGGATGGTGGGCAGAACGCCCGCCAGCGAATCCGCCGTCAGCAGAAAAAGCACGCCTTCGGGCGGCTCCTCCATGACCTTCAGCAGAGCGTTGGCCGATTCCTCGTTCATCCGCTCCACATGGTAGAGCAGCACAGCGCGCCCCTCTGCCGAAAGGCTGGTGTTGAAGATCTCGCTGCGCATGGCCGTGACCTGACCGACCAGATACCGCCCGCCGCTGCCCATACCGGTCACGGAGATGGCTTCCCGGACGATGCCGGTCTCGATCTGGCCGCTGTCGCGCTTACCGGCCTTTGCCACAGCACGGCAGCACTCGCCCCGGAGCAGGGCTTCGGCGGGCGCGCCGCCGTTGGGGTAAAGGTAATCCGCCGCCACGCAGCGGGCCGCAAACCCGGTTCCCAGCCCCTCTTCGCCCACCAGCAGAACACTGTGGGTCATGCGGCGGCCCCCCAGCATCAGCCGGACACTGGTCTTTAATTCCGAATTGCCTTCCAGACGATCAATCATCATCTCCGATTTTTCCTCTTCCACTGCTCCCGGCGCACCCAGGCGCGGATGTTATGCCAGGCCTGCGGCCCGAAGAACAGAAGGAAGCCCAGCATACAGAGCAGATAGTTCAGCTTGCCCAGCATCCCCATGCTCAGGAAGCTGAACACCCACAGGGCGGCGGCAAAGATGCCGAAATATTTCACCTTGAGGGGGATGACGAAGAAGAGCAGCACCTGCAGCTCCGGGTAAAGCATGGCAAAGGCCAGCAGGAGGGAGAGGGACAGACAGTAGGTATCGGCAGAACCTGTCAGCAGGCAGGCCAGCCACGCGCCTGCCATCCCCAGCAGGACATAAAGGTTGAAGCGGAAATCGCCCCACTCCCGTTCCAGCGCACTGCCGACGAACCAGGTAAAATAGATGCCCAGCACCACGCTGAGCGGCCCGCCGCCTGAAAAAGGCACCAGCACAAAGGTGAACAGCCGCCAGATCTGCCCGGCGAACAGGGCACTGCGGCTCAGGGAGAGATAAAAGGAAATATACTGGTTGACGAACAGTTCAATGGCGTAGACCAGGATCTGGCCGCCGATGAGGATGTTGATGAGGTTGGGAATGCAGAACCGGCCGTATTTCCGTTCCAGCTTGGTGATCCAGTTCATAGGCAGAAGCCTCCGTTATTCGTAAAATTTGCGCCCCGTTGGCCGGGAACGCTCTCTTTTTTCATTGTACCATGATTGGCAGGGCCATTCAAGGCGAAGGGTGTGAACAAAGGGATCTGGCTGTCTGTTCACCCGAGTGCTAAAACAGCAGGTTGTATCCATTTTTGGTGCGTTCAGATGGACTTATCCACTCTTTCCACCGGGTTTTCCACCGGAACTGTGAAAAAAGCACCAGTTTCCCCACGATATTTTCCACTTTTTCCACTGAGTTTTCCACATTTCCCTGTGAGGTGGTTTATACATGGTGTATTGTACCGCGCGGATCTTTGCGAAAATCAGGGGAATTATGGGCCTTTGCACCTTTTTTCTGAAAGAAAGTCAAACCCAAAAATTTACTTTTTACAGCAGGCAGAAAATCCGCTCCTTGAATTTCTCCCCGTTGGAATGAAGGAACCGCTAGTTTTCCACACCCGCTTTCTACAAAAACTCGACCTGTGGAAAACAGCGGGAAAACCTGAGTTTTCAACAAAAAGAAACAGCCCTCTCAGTCAAAGCCGTCAGGCTTTGACCGAGAGGGTTGCTCCTATAAAATCAAACGTTACATCATATTCCGGAACACGACCTGCGCGATCTGGAAGTACAGGATCAAGCTGCAGGCATCCACGATGGTGGTGATGAATGGGGTCGCCATGATGGCCGGGTCCGCACCCAGCTTCTTGGCGGCAAGGGGCAGCATACCGCCCACCAGCTTTGCCAGGATGACGCTGAAGAACAGCGACACGCTGACGACGATGGCGTAGCCCATCACATTGTCATACTGACCGGCAAAGATGAAGGTGTACATCAGGTAGATGCGCAAGCCGTTCACCACGCCCAGCACCGCACCCACGATCGCGGAAACGCGGAGTTCCTTGGCCAGCACCTTGAGGAAATCGGCGGGTTCCACCTCACCCAGCGCCAGACCGCGCACCATCAGGGTGCTGATCTGGTTGCCGCAGTTGCCGGCGGTATCCATCAGCATGGGCATGAAGGAGACCAGCAGGGGCAGGCTGACAAAGGCTTCCTCGTAATGGGTGGTGACCATACCGGTAAAGGTGGCCGACAGCATCAGAATCAGCAGCCAGGGGATGCGCTGCTTGGCGTGGGTCCAGACACTGGTGCCAAAATAAGTGGTGGCCTCATCTGCAGGCAGAATGGCGGCCATCTTCTGCATATCCTCGGTGCTCTCATCGGTCAGAACATCGATTGCATCGTCGATGGTGATAATGCCCACAAACATGCCCTCGTTGTCCACAACGGGCATTGCGGTAAAGTCGTAGCGCTGCATCTCACGGGCCACAAACTCCTGGTCATCGGTGACCTTCACGGTGACCACGTTGTCGTCCATAATATCGACCAGCGGGGTATCAGGGTCTGCCAGCAGCAGGTCACGGGCAGAGACAACACCCTTCAGGCGGTTGCGCTCCACAACATAGTTGATATAGACGGTCTCGGCGTTCTCGCCCTGCCGCCGGATGGCATCCAGCGCCTGCCGGACATTCATCTCTTTTTTCTAGCCGGACATATTCAGGGGTCATCAGGCTGCCGGCCGAGCTCTCGGGGTAGTTCAGCAGCTTGTTCAGGCTCTCACGGGTCTGCTTGGAGGATTTCTCCAGCACCCGCTTGACCACGCCTGCGGGCATATCCTCCAGCAGGTCGGCAGCATCGTCCAGGCTCATCTCCTCAATGGCGCTGACCAGCTCCACGTCGGAGAAGGCGTTGACCAGGTCATCCCGGGCTTCATCGGACATATAGGCGAAGGCCTCAGTGGCCACTTCCTTTTTCAGCAGGCGGAACACCACCAGACGGTTGTTCTCGTCCAACTCCTCCAGCAGCTCTGCCAGGTCGGCGGGCTGCTCCTCCTCGGTGACCTCACGCAGCTTGACGTACTGCTTTTTTACCAGCATCTTGAGCAGGCGGCTCTTGGTCAGCATCTCGGGATCAGCCTTGACCTCCTCGTCCCGGGCCTCCTCTTTCTCGGCCTCCCGGATGTCCTGCTTCAGGTCCTCTGTGGCTTCCTCGTTCAGATCTCTGACCAGCTTCTGGCGCACCTCGTCCGGGATATCAGCAGGCAGCTCCTGCACAGGCAGGGCGGCCTCGGTCAGTTCGTTTTTCTTTTCTTCCATTTCCATTTTGCGTACCTCCTACCGTATTCCGGCGGTTGGTACAGGGCAAAACAAAAAGCGCCGCCAACGGCCCGCATCCACCCCTTGCCAGGGCTTCCACGCGCACAAAGCCGCGCCCTTTCTCCCCGCTGAGAAGTGCCCGAACAGCACCTCTTACCGGGCAAAAAAGGCGAACGCAGCCTGCTCCATGTCCCGTCCTATCGCACCAAAACCGCATCTTCGACTATGATCCGGGTCCATTGTCCTGCGTTCACCTCCTAAAGATCTTTTCCACTTTTTATTATAGCGCCGCCCAAAAGGCCGGTCAACCCTAAATGCACCGAATCAGGCGGGAATTTCCACCAAAACACGCAGAAAGCCCCTTCCAGTGCTTGCGGACCACTGAAAGGGGCTTTCTGTTTGGATATTGCCTTGGTGTGAGGAGGAATCATGTACAAGGAATCGGTTGCGGACCCCGGTTCCTTATGTCAGTAGTATAGCACCAAAAGCACGGGTTTGCATGAAAATCCTATGAAGAAATTGTAAAATAGCGAGAAGATATTTTTATCGCACCCTTGACAAAATGGGATATATCATATATTATAGAAATAGGATATATCCCATAGAGGAGGGCTGCCGCTTGGAATGTTACGATGTAGACTTCTACCATAAGGAGAATGGCGACTGTCCGGTAGATGATTTTCTGGAATCCCTTGACACCAAAATGCGTGCAAAGGTATTGGGTGCTGTCGCACTGCTGGAAGCCAACGGACCGCAGCTGCGGGAGCCCTACTCCAAATTTATTGGGGACGGAATTTTTGAGATCCGTGCTAAGCAGAGCAGCAATATCACACGTGTTCTGTATTTCTTTTACATTGGAAAGTGCATTGTTCTGACCAACGGCTTTATCAAGAAAACGCAAAAAACGCCACCAGAGGAAATTGCCCTGGCCAAAAAATATCGTGCAGACTATCTTGAACGAAAGGAGAAGATATCGTGAGTGACTTTCGGAATTTTCTCAACAAACAACTGGAAGACCCTGAATTCAAAGCGGAGTGGGAGGCACTTCAGCCAGAGCTTTCGCTGGTACAGGCAATGATCGATGCCCGGAAGGTAAGCGGCCTGACCCAGAAGGAGCTCTCGGAGCGTACCGGCATTGCTCAGGCAGACATCAGCAAGCTGGAAAACGGCAACGCAAATCCTTCTCTGCGGACGCTACAACGCCTTGCCGCCGGTATGGGAATGCAGGTCAAAATTGAATTCGTTCCTGTTTCCGCAAAATAGTATATGGATGAGAGAACCGCTGTATGGAACATTCCGTACAGCGGTTTCTGTTTCCTTACACAAAAATACGCCCCGTTCACTATAAAGTGAGCGGGGCGCTAAAAACGGATTCGTTTTTGACTGCGGCAAGATCCCTGCAGGGCAGGTCTTATGCAGCAGGCGGAACAAGGTATCTGTTGCCAGACCTTATGCTCCTGACACACGCGGGGTGTGCTTTCAAGGACCCTCGCGGGCGCTTTGGTATTTCAAACACCCTGCCCGGCGCGGTTCGCGGGCCGCGGCGGGCGAGGGAATGAAATCAGAAGTTTGCGCAAATGCTCGTTTGCACGTTCATCATGCTCTGTTCAGGGCGGCGGGGCCGCAGTTTCGCACTGCTGCGTTGCGCAGTAATCGCCAGTGCGGAGCAGCCGCCTTGCGGACTAGGGTGCCGCTGCGGCCATTGCCAGCCATTGTTCAGAAAACAGGATTACTTGTACAGCTCGACCAGACGGGTCAGGTGCTCGTAACGATCGTTTGCAACCTGCTCGTTGCGTGCGAACAGAGCCTTTGCACGCTCGGGGAATGCACGGGTCAGGCGGCTGTAACGGGTCTCGTTTGCCAGCAGTGCCTGATACTTCTCGGCATCCACAGCCTTGGAGGTCAGGGTGAAGGGGTTCTTGCCCTGAGCCTTGTTGGCGGGGTTGAAGGTGAACAGGTTCCAGTAACCAGCCTCAACTGCCTTCTTCATCTCGTTCTGGCAGTTGGTCATGCCGCCCTTAACACCGTGCAGCTCGCAGGGAGCGTAGCCGATGATGAGGGAGGGGCCGGGATATGCCTCAGCCTCTGCGATAGCCTTGACAGCCTGGTTCATGTTAGCGCCCAGAGCGATCTGAGCAACATAGATGTAACCGTAGGTCATAGCGATCTCAGACAGGCTCTTCTTGCTGATCTCCTTACCAGCAGCAGCGAACTGGCAGACCTCGCCGATGTTGGAGGCCTTGGATGCCTGTCCGCCGGTGTTGGAGTACATCTCAGTATCGAAGACCATGACGTTGACATCCTCGCCGGAAGCCAGGACGTGATCCAGGCCGCCGAAGCCGATGTCGTATGCCCAGCCGTCACCACCGAAGATCCAGACGGACTTCTTGGCGATGAACTCCTTGCTCTTCAGGATCTCAGCGGACTCGGTGCAGCCAGCGGCAGCAGCCTTCTCCAGCTCAGCGATCAGAGCCTTGGCGGGTTCGTCGTTTGCCTTGGTGTTGTTCTTGGTCTCCATGAACTTGTCGAAGGCAGCCTTCAGCTCAGCGGAAGCCTTGTCAGAACCAGCAACCTCAGCAATGCGCTTGATCAGGTTCTCACGAACGGTCTTCTGGCCGAGGTACAGGCCCAGACCATGCTCAGCGTTATCCTCGAACAGGGAGTTGCACCATGCAGGACCATGGCCGCTGTCCTTGTTGACGGTGTACGGAGAGATGGAAGCGGTACCACCCCAGATAGAGGAGCAGCCGGTAGCGTTGGAGATGTACATCTTCTCGCCGAACAGCTGAGTGATCAGGCGAGCGTAAGAGGTCTCGGCACAGCCTGCGCAGGAGCCAGAGAACTCCAGCAGGGGCTGGTTGAACTGAGAACCAATGACGGTGTCATCAGCAAACTTGCTGGGCTTCTTGGAGATGTTGGCGACGCAGTAGTCGAAGACTACCTGCTGATCGGCCTGGCTCTCCTGAGGAACCATAGCAATTGCCTTGGTGGGGCAGACGGTGACGCACTCGCCGCAGCCCATGCAGTCCAGAGGAGAAACAGCCATCACAAACTTGTACTCGTTTGCGGGGCGGTTGTCACGGCTCTTGGTCTGAGCAGGAGCAGCTGCCAGCTCGTCAGCGGTCAGCTGGAAGGGACGGATGGTAGCATGAGAGCAGACGAATGCACACTGGTTGCAGCCGACGCACTTGGAAGCATCCCACTCGGGAACGTTCACAGCGGTGCCGCGCTTCTCGTATGCGGATGCGCCCTGCTCCCACTCGCCGTTTGCATTTGCAACGAAAGCGGAAACGGGCAGGCTGTCGCCGTCCATACGAGCGATGGGCTCCATGACGTCGCGGATCTGCTTGACCAGCTCCGGACGGCCGGTGAGAGCCTTGGGAGCGGGATCAGCCTCGGGGTTGGACCAGGAAGCGGGAACGTCGACCTTGTGGATCGCGTCAACACCGGCATCGATGGCCTTCCAGTTCATCTCAACAACGTCCTGGCCCTTCTTGCCGTAGCTCTTCTGAGCTGCCTGCTTCATGAAGTTGACAGCGTCCTCGATGGGCATAACGTCAGCCAGCTTGAAGAAAGCGGACTGCAGGATGGTATTGGTGCGCTTGCCCATACCGATCTCGATAGCCTTATCGATAGCGTTGATGGTGTACAGCTGAATGTTGTTGTCAGCAATGTACTTCTTGGCCTCAGCGTTCAGGTGCTGGCCCAGCTCCTCATCGGTCCACTGGCAGTTGATCATGAACACGCCGCCGGGCTTGACATCCTGGACCATCTTCATGCCCATGTGGATGTAAGCGGGGTTGTGGCAGGCCACGAAGTCAGCCTGGTTGATGTAGTAGGGGCTGCGGATGGGCTTGTCGCCGAAACGCAGGTGGCTGATGGTCACGCCGCCGGTCTTCTTGGAGTCATACTGGAAGTATGCCTGAACATACTTATCAGTGTGGTCGCCGATGATCTTGACGGAGTTCTTATTTGCGCCGACAGTACCGTCGCCGCCCAGACCCCAGAACTTGCACTCCTTGGTGCCAGCAGCTGCGGTGATGGGAGCGGGCTTGACCTCGGGCAGGGACAGACCGGTGACATCATCGGTGATGCCCAGAGTGAAGCGCTCCTTGGGCTGATCCTTCTCCAGCTCCTTGAACAGAGCGAAGATGGAGGACGGGGGAGTGTCCTTGCTGCCCAGACCGTAACGGCCGCCGGTCAGGATGACATCATTCTTGCCAGCCTCACGCAGGGTAGCTGCGACATCCAGGTACAGGGGCTCGCCCAGAGAGCCGGGCTCCTTGGTGCGGTCCAGAACTGCGACCTTCTTAGCGGTAGCAGGCAGGACCTTCAGCAGAGCGGAGGACACCCAGGGACGGTACAGGCGGACCTTGATGATACCGACCTTCTCGCCCTTAGCGTTCAGGTAATCGATGACCTCGTCAGCAACGTCGCAGACAGAGCCCATAGCGATCATGACGCGATCGGCATCGGGTGCGCCGTAGTAGTTGAACAGGTCGTAGTTGGTGCCCAGCTTCTCGTTGATCTTGGCCATGTACTTCTCGACGACTGCGGGCAGTGCGTCGTAGACAGAGTTGCAGGCCTCACGATGCTGGAAGAACACGTCGCCGTTCTCGTGGGAACCGCGCATCTTGGGGTGCTCGGGGTTCAGAGCCTTGGCACGGAACTCCTCAACAGCCTCCATGTTGCACATTTCCTTCAGATCAGCGTAGTCCCACTTCTCGATCTTCTGGTACTCGTGAGAAGTACGGAAGCCATCGAAGAAGTTCAGGAAGGGAACCTTGCCCTCGATTGCTGCCAGATGGGCAACAGGGGACAGATCCATAACTTCCTGCACGCTGCTCTCGACCAGCATTGCGAAGCCGGTCTGGCGGCATGCCATAACGTCGCTGTGATCACCGAAGATGTTCAGGGACTGGGTAGCAACGGTACGTGCAGAAACATCGAACACGCAGGGCAGCTGCTCAGCAGCGATCTTGTACATGTTGGGGATCATCAGCAGCAGGCCCTGAGAAGCGGTGAAGGTGGTGGTAACAGCACCTGCACCCAGAGAGCCGTGCACAGCGCCTGCAGCGCCTGCCTCAGACTCCATCTCGACGACCTTGACCTGGTTGCCGAAGATGTTCTTCTGACCAGCTGCGGACCACTGGTCCACAGAGTCAGCCATCGGAGAAGACGGGGTAATGGGGTAGATAGCAGCCACGTCCGTGTAGGCGTATGCTACATGAGCGGCAGCGGTATTGCCATCCATGGTTTGCTTTGCTCTAGGCATTTTTCTTCCTCCATTGTTCAGAATTTGGTACCTTTTGCGCGGGGCAATCGCGCCCCGCTGGGGCCGGAGAACCCCAAAAGGCACTATTGCTCATATATTATATTAGCAAATTCCGCCCTCAAAGTAAATGCAAACCCACTAGCAAAACGCAACAAAATTTCAAGAAATTTTTTGGTGCTTTTTTACGCTTGTGTTTTTTGTTGCATCTAACTTGACAGATTATTAAGAATCCGGCTTTTTTGCTGTATTTTTCTTAATTTATCCTCAATTTTGAATTGACAACCGGAGCTTTGTTGCCGTAAACTTGAACCAGCATCATTATCATCTGGAAAGGACGCAAATACGATGGACGCTGCACATTTTGAAAAGATGCTCACAAGTGAGGTGCTGTTCGAGGGCCGGGTGGTCACCCTGACCAAAGATACCGCCCTTTTGGAAAATGGAAAGACCGCCACCCGCGAGGTGGTCCACCGACCACGGCGGGGCCTGCATCGTGCCCTACTTTGAGGACGGCACCATCTGCATGGTGCGCCAGTTCCGCTACGCCATGCAGCAGGAGCTGTGGGAGCTGCCCGCCGGCAAGCTGGAAAAAGGGGAGGACCCCTTTGAAGCCGCCAAGCGGGAGCTGGAGGAGGAGTGCGGCCTGACCGCCGACAAGTACACCTCCCTGGGCGAGTTCTACCCCACTGTGGGCTATGATACCGAGATCATCTACACCTGGGTTGCCACCGGTCTGCACGAGACCCGGATGCATCTGGATGCGGACGAGTTCCTGACCCCTGACCGGGTGCCGCTGACCCAGGCCTATGAGATGGTGATGCGCGGCGAGATCAAGGACGGCAAGACCATTGCAGGCGTGCTCAAGCTCAAGGCCCTGTTGGACGAGGGCAAGCTGTGAACATTCTCTACGAAGATACTGCCCTTGTGGTGCTGGACAAGCCCGCCGGGCTGACCAGCGAGGAGGGCGTGCCCTCTGCCCTGCGCCAGCGGTGGGGCAGGCCGGATGCATACGTTGGGGTCATCCACCGGCTGGACACCGGCGTTTCGGGGCTGATGGTCTATGCCAGAACACCCGGAGCCGCAGCTGCCCTGACAAAGCAGGTGACGGAGAGCCAGCAGGCCTATGCCATTCTGGACGGCAGGGCAGAGGCTGGCCCCGGTGCACCGGCACAGCCCTGCTTTCTTAAAACATACCGGGCCGTGATCGCAGGCGGGCCGGACGAAGCGCTGCCGCCCGAGGGCATCCTGCGGGATTACCTGTTCAAGGACAGCCGGAAAGGCCGGGTCTTTCCGGTAAAGCGCCCCCGCAAGGGGGTGCGGGAAGCCGTGCTGGAATACCGCATCGTGGAGACGGCACCGGACGGTTCCCTGAGCCTTGCGGAGATCACGCTCCACACTGGGCGGACGCATCAGATCCGGGTGCAGTTTGCCTCCCGGAAGCACCCGCTTTACGGAGACGGCAAATATGGCAGCCGGTTCAAGGGGGACATTGCCCTGCAGAGCGCAGGGCTGCAGTTCGTCCACCCGGAGACCGGCAAGCCCATGGCCTTTTCTCTGCCCCTGCCCGCCGCCGCACCGTGGAAGGAGTTTTTGGAATAAGGCTGTTGCACATGGTCAACATCCTCGCCCTCTCCGTC
>ENA-OQNJ01000445-OQNJ01000445.1-human-gut-metagenome-genome-assembly--contig:-NODE-445-length-10609-cov-2.643579_pt1 | contig 10609 bp, 9 predicted proteins | sample MGYA00242630_ERZ504882 | MGnify/ENA primary metagenome ERZ504882 (study PRJEB26092, sample SAMD00036408) | human gut metagenome | host: Homo sapiens | study: EMG produced TPA metagenomics assembly of... | reverse complement strand
AAGCAGGGCAAACATGAAAATAATTACTGCTGCTAATACAAAAAGCCTTGAGCTGAAAAATTTCTTCAGAAAATCTTTTATATCATAAATCAAATTTCTTTGCTCTCCTTTTCTCGTATGCTTCCAGCTTCTGGTTTAACTTAAGAAATACTAGATACAAAAGTATACTGATAACCATTGTGTATACAAATTCAGGTATGATAATTGACTTCAGATAGTACAAAAAGCTAAATCTGCCACGCAGTAAAAACATGAAAAAGTATACTACCAGATTGTAAAACAAATCGCTGCCTCCTATCAGAAGCATAGGAAGCTTTATATCGTCAGGATAGAATCTTTTTTGGAATAATCCATTGATAAAACCGATATACATATATATTAAAGCATACAGTCCTATATAATTTCCGCAAAATATGTCAATAAGCAGGCCGCAAAAGAAGCCTACCCACAGTCCTTCCTTTTTGCCACGCATAAAGCCAAAGGATGATACGGCTATAATCAACAGGTTTGGTGAGATATTGGCAAAGGAAAGAGTCTTAAACAGCGTGGTCTGCAATAAAAAGCATAAAGTTATTATTATAAATAAAACAATTCTACGTCTCATGCTGCTCCTTACTTATTTTCAGTTGAATTTTCAGTCTGGCTGTCACCGGCTGTTTCTGTACTTTCGGTGTCGTCAGCTGTCTTAGTGTCACTGGTCTGCTTAAGCTGTGTTATGACCATGACATTTTCGATATGCTCAAAATCTACAACCGGTGTGATAGTGCCGGATTTTGTCAGATTGTTGGAATTATTTTCGATTTTTGTTACATAGCCAATCAGTATGCCCTGCTGGTAACGGTCTGACACGTATGAGGTAACTACAGGATCGCCCTCTTTTACCTTGTTGTCGTCATCCTTTAACTCTGTAAAGGTAATTACCTTGTCCTCGTTCATGGTTTTTATATTGCCACTGACGGTGAGGTTGTCCTCCGTGGTGGAAACCATGCCACTGACCTTGCTGGCATCATCTATGATACAACGTACCTTGGCAAAATTATCACCAGCATCGGTAACAATACCTACAAGTCCGCTTCCCGCAAGCACATCATGCCTACGTCCACTCCATACCGTTTTTTCCTTTGTCGATAGTAAAGGTAGAAAACCAGTTTCCGCTGCCTTTGCTATGACACTGGCAGCAACCTTGGGATATGATGGATATTTGGCATCCAAATCAAGAAGCTGTCTGTAATTGTCAAGCTCATACTGTTCAAGTTTGTTGGTTGTGAGCTGTGTTGTAAGCTCTTCTACCTCGGCCTTGAGCTTTTTATTCTCAGCCTTGACAGTTTTTTAATGTGCGTATTTCTGTAACCTTATCTGAAATGTGGATTCCAAAGCTGTTTATACCTTTCTGCATTGGGATGAATACATATCCGGCAGCAGTCTTTAAAGGACCACCGGAGATATTTAAGGTAAGGCTTAACAGCATGGTCACAAAGCAGACTGCTGTCATAATCAACAGTGTGTATCTTGCAGGCAGCTTTTTATTGTGCTTTCTCTTTCGATTGCGAAAATTCTTACTCATGTTAACCTCGGTTATTATTTTTTGATGCTGAACGGAAGTCTCTTATATTTTGAATCAGAAACTATTTGTACGAGTCCGCGTACTGCACTCTCCTCAGGACATTCTGAGCAGATGACCTTTATACCTGTAATCTGTTCAAAGAGTTGGTCAAGTCCTGTAAGCTGTGAGCCGCCTCCTGTGATATAAATGCCTGAATGGATGATATCCTTTGCAAGCTCAGGCGGAGTCTTCTCAAGAATCATTTTTATTGATGTGCATATAGACTCAAGGTTTGACTTCATAGCCTCGTAAACGACCTTTGAACCAATTTCCATCTCAATAGGCAGGCCGCTTACCACATCACGTCCCACTATTACCATACTGTCCTCTCTTCCCGGAAGTGCAGAGCCTATAGTCTCCTTCAACAGCTTTGCAGTCTTTTGTCCGATTACAAGATTGAACTCCTTTCGCACAAAAGGTGATAATTGACTCGTCAAGTCTGTTGCCACCGAAATGAAGCAGGTCACTAAGCACCAGGCCACCGAGTGAAATAACGGATGTCTCTGTTGTGTCAGCGCCCATATCTACTATCATGACACCGGTTGGCTCGTTTACATCTATTCCAAGACCTACAGCATCAGCGATAGGCTTCTCACAGAGCATGACCTTTTTAGGCTTTGATTTGCTCTTATAGAAGAGCTCGTAGAATGCTCTTTTCTCTACATCTGTGATATCTGTCGGCACAGCGATGATGAACTCGGCATTTTTGATACGTGCCTTTGTCTTGTGCTCCAAAAAGTCAAAAATCATAGTCTGAAGCAGATTATAGTCAGCAATAACTCCCTCTACAACAGGAAATATGACGTTGATTGTCTCAGGCGCCTTTTCATACATGGCATATGCACTGTCTCCATATGCATATATCTGATTTTTGTCTATTACGGCTATTGTGTTTTTCTCAAGCATTGTCTTGCCTGTAGCCTTTGAGTATACCTTGAAATTGTTTGTTCCCAGATCAATTCCGTAAACGTTGTTGCTCATAATAATTCTACCTCGTCTTCTGTTTATATAAGTTTATTTTCATAGAAGCTATAATATTCGTTATCTCCGATTATGATATGGTCACAAAGCTCTATGGAAAAAAATCCCTGAGCCCTCAATTAATCTGTCTGTGACAGCAATATCATTTCTGCTGGGAGTACAATCTCCGCTTGGATGATTGTGCAATAAAACAAGTTTTGATGCATTTTTGTCCAGGGCGGTCCTGATGATGGAGCCTATGTCCACTACAGATGAGCTTAGTGAACCCTTGGATATGAACTTGTCTCCTAAGAATCTGCTTTTAACATCAAAATAGGCACAAATGACGACTTCATTTGTGAGATGCCTCATCTGCTCCATGTAGTAGTCAGCTATTGTCTGAGGATTATTCATTCTGATGCTTTGAACCTTTTTTGTCTTTGCTATGCGAAGCGACAGCTCTGCTATCGCCTTAAGCTGTATAGCTTTTATCTGTCCTATCCCGGGGATACTAAGAAGCTCATCATAGGACATCTCATAGAGATTGAGCAGATTGCCATGCCTGCCGGAAAGTATGTCCTGCGCAATATCAATCACAGTCTTGTCCCTTGTGCCGGTCTTTATAATGATGGCAAGTAAATCAGCGTCTGACAGGCCTGATGCTCCAAGCGATAAAAATTTCTCATATGGTCGCTCTGAAGCCGGCAGATTTTTAATTGTTTTGTTATTATGCATTAATTCCTTTCGCTTCTCCCAGGCGATTGACAACGGATTTAAGCAAAGTTTTCAGTTAATTGTAGCACACCTAATCCAGCTTAACAAGATTTCTCTCATAAAGTTTTTGTAAAGACATCAAAATTCCAAGCTTTGCATGGTACCATGTGAGTCCTCCCTGGAAATAAACCGCATATGGCGGCTTCACAGGGCCATCGGCAGAAAGCTCAATGGATGAGCCCTGCACAAATGCGCCTGCTGCCATGATGACATCACTGTCATAGCCCGGCATAGCCCATGGCTCAGGGGTCACATAGCTGTCTACAGGTGCTGCTGCCTGAATGCCCTCGCAGAAGGCTATCATGGCATCGCGGTTATTGAACTCTACAGCCTGTATGATATCGTGGCGGCTTTCAGTACCGTCAGGAACCACCTTAAAACCAAGCTTTTCATAGATTTTTGCGGCAAAGATTGCTCCCTTTAATGCTCCGCTTACGACAGTCGGTGCAAGGAAAAAGCCCTGATAAAATGACTGGATGACTCCGAGTGAGGCTCCAACCTCCTTGCCAAGTCCCGGAGATGTGAGACGGTATGCGGCATTTTCAACACATTCCTTTTTGCCGACAATATAGCCTCCGATTGGTGCAAGTCCGCCTCCCGGATTTTTGATCAGTGAGCCAACCATCATGTCTGCTCCAACCTGGATAGGCTCTGTATCCTCGACAAACTCACCGTAGCAGTTATCGACCATACAGATCACATCAGGCTTTATGCTCTTTACAAAGGCAATGAGCTCGCCTATTCTTTTGACCGAAAGTGTAGGTCTTGTAGCATAGCCCTTAGAGCGCTGGATTGTGACAAGCTTCGTTTTTTCGTTGATGGCTTTCTTTATTCCGTCATAGTCAAACTCACCGTCAGGCAGTAAATCAACCTGCGCATATGTGATGCCATACTCAGCAAGTGAGCCCTTTGAAGGGCGTATGCCTATTACCTCTTCAAGTGTATCGTAAGGCTTTCCGACAGGGCTTAAAAGCTCATCGCCCGGACGCAGGTTTGACATGAGTGCAAGTGCAAGTGCATGTGTACCACAGGTAATCTGAGGCCTTACAAGTGCATCTTCTGCGCCAAAACAGTCTGCGTACACTCTCTCAAGTGTATCCCTTCCGAGGTCATTGTAGCCGTAGCCGCTTGATGCCTGGAAGCACTCTGCACTCACCTTGGTTTTTCTGCATGGCGGCTATGACCTTAAGCTGATTATACTCAGCATTGGTGTCTAGTTTTTTCAAAACGCTCCTTAAGCTCCTTTTCTACAGAGGTTCCGAAATCCAAAACCTCCTTTGATATTCCAAGTGTCTCATACTGCCTGTAAATGGCTTCATTGGTATCTAACAAATTATAATCCTCTTTTCTGCTAAAATTTCTTGTATTTTATTTAATATTTTATTATTATCATATGAATATTCATTTTTTTCTATCCATATGGTATCTTTTTCTCTCCTAAACCAGGTTAGCTGTCTCTTTGCAAAACGCCTTGACTCAAGCTTTACCTTGTCCAAAGCCTCATCAAGTGAATATTCTCCATCGAGATATGCAAGGATTTCCTTATATCCTATGCCCTTCATGGATACCATATCGCTCGTACAGCCCATTGCCTTTAGTTTTTTCACCTCATCGACAAGTCCGTTTGAAACCATGATATCAACTCTCTTATCTATCCGCTCATAAAGCCTTTGTCTTACATCATCCAGTACAAAATAAGCAAAGTTGTATGGTGACTGCTTGGCTCTTTCAGTCTCATTGTGCTTTGAAATCGGCTCATGGCAGGTGTGATAGTATTCAATTGCTCTGATGACGCGTTTTACGTTATTCTCATGGATGCTCTCGTAGGATGCAGGGTCGATATCCTTAAGCTTTTCATGCAGTGCATGGTTTCCGTGCTCGTTAGCAAAGTCGTAAAGGCTTTTTCTGTATGCCTCATCCACATCCTGCTTTGTGAAATCAATGTCATACAAAAGTGCCTGTATATAAAAGCCGGTACCGCCGACAATTATCGGTATCTTTCCTGCTTCGTATATCTCATTAAGTGCTTTTTTTGCCATATCCTTAAAGATAAATACATTGAACTCGTCAGAGGGCTCAAGCTCGTCTATCAGATAGTGCTTTATGCCGTCCATCTCATCGACTGTAACCTTCGCAGAGCCTATATCCATGTATTTGTATACCTGCATGGAATCCGCGGATATTATAGCACCATTTATTTTTTTTGCAAGCTCAATCGATAGAGCTGTCTTTCCTACTGCTGTCGGTCCTGTCAGGACAATCATCGGTTTTTGTGTCATATTGCACCTCAGTTCAAATGTGTATGTTGTCATACGATACGTTTGAATTTCTTTTCTATCTCATATTTGCTCATAGAGATGATGGTTGGTCTGCCGTGTGGGCAGTTGTAAGGATTGTCGAGTGACAAAAGCTCATCTATCAGCTTATTTATCTCAGGAAGAGTAAGCTTGTCATTGCCCTTGACTGCTGCCTTGCACGACATGGATGCGACCTTTTCCGTGATGATATCAGGAGTCTGCCTGCCTGTCGCATTGGAAAAATCATCGAGCATCTCTATAAACAGATCCTTCATATCTATGTTAAACAAATTATCTGGAATTGCACTGATCATGTATTCCTTGCCGCCAAAATGCTCCACCTCATAGCCAAACTGTTCTATCTGCGGCCTGTATTTCTCAAGCATCTCACATTCCCTGGCATCAAGTGTCATGACAATCGGAGGGCTTATGCGCTGTGATGTGAAATCCTTATTGGCAAGTCTTGCCATCGTTTTTTCATACAGTACCTTTTCATGAGCGGCATGCTGGTCTATGATGTACAGCTTGTCCTCAAACTCTATCAGCCAGTAGGTCTTAAAGAGCTGGCCTATGATGGAAAACTGTTTCTTGGCGCTTTCTGTAAGAAAAACCTTGTCGTAATCCCCAAGTGTCTGCTGGGTGCCGGTGACAACCTGTGCTGGTTCATACGCGGTGGAAGTCTCAGGCGCTTTTGCAGCAGGTTCTATTGCTGAGTAATCTTTTACTGCTGACGTCACGCTCTGTCCGTATACGCTCCTTGATTCCGCTGCCCTCACCTCATTGATACGCCTCTTCTCAAACGGCTCCGGTATTGGCTCCTTATACTCATGCACTATCTTTTTAGGCGCCGGCGTACTGTCTACAGGCACCTCGGGAATCATCTCCTTACGAGATAGAATTGCATATATTGTGTCACACAATTCGACATATATCTCATTGTTGTTGTCGAACCGAAGCTCCATCTTGGTCGGATGCACGTTGACATCCAGCTCACTGAAAAATGTAAAGTAAAGCACTGTAAACGGATACTGATGCTGCATTAGAAAGCTCTTGTAGGCCTCCTCTATTGCACGTGACAATATATTGCTCTTTACATACCTGCCGTTTATGAAATAATTCTCATAATTTCTGTTGCCCCTTGTGATAACAGGCTTTCCTATAAATCCCTCCACTTTAAAGTATTCACATTCATGCTTCACCTCAAGCAGTGATGACGATATCTCGCGTCCGAATATATGGTATATGATATCCTTTCTGTTGCCGTTTCCGGAGGTGTGAAGCTTTGTCTGGTTATTGTTTATGAACTTAAACGATATATCAGGATGTGAAAGCGCAAGCTTTTCAACCATATCGCTTATGTAGCTGCCCTCTGTCTGTGCTGTCTTTAAAAACTTACGTCTTGCCGGAACATTATAAAACAAATCCTTTACTATGAAGGTAGTACCGTCCGGAGCACCGATTTCCTCGTTGGAAAGCTCCTTTGAGCCCTCAATCACATATCTGGTGCCGGTGAGCTCATCGTAGGTTTTTGTGATAAGCTCAACGCGGGCCACGGCTGAGATGCTTGACAGCGCCTCACCTCTGAAACCGAGTGACTTTACAGTAAGTAAATCCTCTGCCGAGCGGATTTTGCTCGTGCTGTGACGGTAAAATGCAACCGCAACCTGGTCTCTTTCAATTCCGCAGCCATTGTCAGTGATACGGATAAATGAAATTCCGCCCTCCTTTATCTCGACAGTGATGGCTGTGGAGCCTGCATCTATGGCATTTTCCACCAGCTCTTTAACCACGGAGCACGGACGCTCAACAACCTCTCCTGCAGCTATTTTATCTATTGTTTCCTGATTTAATATGGCAATATTTGGCATTTTAATCCTTTCTACCAGCGGTTTTTAAACCTTGTTCTGGAGCTGATACAGCTTGTTTAACGCATCAAGTGGTGTCATGTTGCCTATATCTATGCTTCGAAGCTCGTCAATTATATCATCATCCTTCACTGTGTCGAAAAGCGAAATCTGTGTCATATCAACCTCGTCAAGGTGCTCCTTTTTATGTTTGTGGCCATTGTCAACGGATATGCTTTTTACAGTATCTGTGATATCATTTGCAAGAAGCTGTTCTGCGATTTCCTTGGCACGCTCTATGACTGAATCAGGCAGCCCTGCAAGCTTTGCTACCTGTATGCCGTAGCTTCTGTCAGCTCCGCCCTTTACGATTTTTCTTAAGAAAACTATATCATCGCCCTTTTCCTTTACAGCGATGCAGTAGTTGTTTACACTGTCAAGCTTGCCCTCAAGCTCGGTGAGCTCGTGGTAATGCGTTGCAAAAAGTGTCTTTGCTCCGAGGAGCTTTGGATTACTTATATGCTCTACAACTGCCCAGGCGATGCTTAGTCCGTCAAATGTACTCGTGCCTCGTCCAATCTCATCGAGAATGAGCAGGGATTTTTGAGGTTGCATTTCTTAGTATATTTGCCACCTCGTTTCATCTCAACCATAAATGTACTTTGTCCGCTTGCAAGGTCGTCAGATGCACCGACTCGCGTGAAGATACGGTCTACAATACCGATATTTGCAGTTTGTGCAGGTACAAAGCTTCCAATCTGTGCCATGAGAACGATAAGTGCTGTCTGTCTCATGTAGGTGGATTTACCGGCCATGTTCGGCCCTGTGATGATTGAGATTCTGTTTTTGTGCTGATCCAGATATGTATCGTTTTCTATAAACATATCATTTGTAATCATTTTTTCAACTACAGGATGACGTCCGTTTTTTATGTCTATTATTCCGCTTTCATTTATCTTTGGCTTGCAGTAATTATTCTGACTGGCAACAAGCGCAAGCGAAGCAAAAACATCAATCTGTGCTATAGCTCTGGCTGTTTTCTGAATCCTTGAAACATTGTCGGAAATCTGTTTTCTTACATCACGAAACAGCTCATACTCAAGTGATGTGAGCCTGTCCTCAGCTCCAAGAATGGTATCCTCAAGCTCTTTAAGCTCCGGTGTTATGTAGCGCTCTGCATTGGTGAGTGTCTGTTTTCTCACATAATAATCAGGAACTAAATCCTTGAAGGAGTTTGTGACCTCAAGGTAATATCCGAACACTTTGTTATACTTGATTCTTAAGTTTTTGATGCCGGTTTTTTCACGCTCACCGGCTTCAAGCTCAGCAAGCCATGTCTTTCCCTTGGTTTTTGCGTCTCGAAGACGGTCAACCTCCTCGTTGTAGCCTGCCTTTATGATGTCTCCGTCGCGCTGTGAGATAGGAGGCTCATCCTCAATGGATGAAAGTAAAAGCTCATATATATCCTTAAGCTCATCGAACTCTTCATTAATCTCATCGGTAAGCGCACACGGTATATCTGAAAGCTGCTGCTTTATTGGTGGAAGCATTTTTAAAGAATCCCTGAAGGCAATAAGGTCGCGCGGATTTGCTGACTGGTAGGTGATTCTTGTGATGAGACGCTCAAGGTCATAAATAGGATTAAGGTATTCCCTGATTTCATCTCTTGTTATTTCGTTTGCATTAAGTGCTTCGATAAGCTTCTGGCGCTTTATTATCTCTGACTTTTCGATAAGAGGCTGCTCGACATAGGTGCGAAGCAGTCTTGCTCCCATAGCCGTGCGTGTCTTGTCGAGTACCCAAAGCAGTGAGCCTCTCTTTTGCTTTTCACGAAGGGTGTCTACAAGCTCCAAATTACGTCTTGATGAGCTGTCTATTATCATATATTTGCCTATTGAGTACGGATGAAGCTCAAGTATATTGTCGAGCGAGTTCATCTGCGTCTCATAAAGGTACTTTAACAGGGCGCCGGCAGCTATGACTCCACTCTCATAATCCTCAAGCCCCAGAGCATTTATTGTCTGTACATGGAAATGTGAAAGCAGTGTCTCATTTGCAAGACCATCAGAAAAATACCATGAGTCGAGTGCTGAAACAGTAATTGATAATCTGTTTTTCATATCGTCAACATCTATTCCGCTCATGTAGAAGGCTTCATTGCATATGATTTCCGATGGATTAAATCTGCTCACCTCATCTAACAGCTTTCTTTCCGCATCCACCTCTGTCGTAAAAAAATCACCTGTTGTGACATCACAGGTCGCTATGCCGTATTTGTCCTCAGTGTATACAATCGACATTATGTAATTGTTTTTTGCCTCATCTAAAGACGCCATATCAGTGTTTGTGCCAGGTGTCACAACACGGATTACCTCTCGCTTTACGATTCCCTTTGCCTGCTTTGGATCCTCCATCTGCTCACAGATAGCTACCTTGTGACCGTTTGATACGAGTCTGTTGATATATGAGTCTGCCGCATGAAACGGTACTCCACACATAGGAGCTCTTTCTTCAAGTCCACAGTTTTTGCCTGTGAGTGTAAGCTCAAGCTCCTTTGAAACCATTATCGCATCGTCAAAAAACCATCTCATAGAAGTCTCCTAAGCGATAAAATAAAATACAATCCTTATATTGTTCTTTTGTCTGCAGATAATGCTGCATCATTGGTGATACTTCTGCCACGAATATTTCCTCTCTTTACGTGTATAAATATTATTCATGTGTATAAATATTATTTAAAATCCGGCCTATATTTTTTAATAATTGCTTCTGCGACCTTTATGCCGTCGATTGCCGCAGATGTAATGCCTCCTGCATAGCCTGCGCCCTCTCCGCAAGGGTATACACCCGAGATATTGCTCTCAAAGGATTCATCTCTTTTTATGCGAAGCGGAGAAGATGTGCGTGTCTCCATACCGGACAAAATAGCATCTTTTCTGTCAAAGCCATGTATCAGATGGCCAAAATGTTCCATTCCAAGCTTGAACGACTGCTCCATGTCAGCGTTCATCAGTCCATTCAGCTTTGCAAAGACGGTGTTTCCCTTTGTACAGGAGCCAAAATCACCGTATGCTGTTGTTAATCTGTCATCACAGAAACTCACCGAAAAGCTGCTGTGGTATTAAACCATT
>ENA-OQNJ01000444-OQNJ01000444.1-human-gut-metagenome-genome-assembly--contig:-NODE-444-length-10611-cov-5.149084_pt1 | contig 10611 bp, 10 predicted proteins | sample MGYA00242630_ERZ504882 | MGnify/ENA primary metagenome ERZ504882 (study PRJEB26092, sample SAMD00036408) | human gut metagenome | host: Homo sapiens | study: EMG produced TPA metagenomics assembly of... | reverse complement strand
CTGGCTGTTGCGTAATATGATTTTTGAAAAGCATATCCCATGAAAGATATTTTGCCATACAGTCAAACTGCTTATCAATCAGCTCATACTGGATACTGTCTACGGGAGAACCACCTACAACAATTGTGCCAACTTTTTGTTTTTAACTGCAATCCACGGCAGTAGCACTTATCAATGATAAGTTTCAATTGTGCTGACATTCCCCACCAATAAACTGGTGTAGCAAAAAGAATCATATCTGCGGCAGCAATTTTATCAATTGTAGGATTTGTATCATCCTTATCGACGCATCCCTTAGAGCATTGACAGACACCACATCCCTTGCATGGTGCAATGTTGAGTTTGTCGGGTTCAATGATTTCAATTTCATTCTTTTCTGACGCTCCTTTTATAAATGCATTGATTGCTGCCAGCGTATTTCCTTTTCTGGCACTTCCATTAATGATTACAATTTTCATGCGTGTATCCTCCAACTTCCGATTTGCACATCAAATCGTTTTCTTCATTCTATCACAACTTCTATTGATCCGCCATCAGTCTTTCGAACCAGGTATCCATGACAATGATAAACTGGCCTGCTCCTGGCAATTCTTGCAGCATTTCATCAAGAGTTTTCTGTTTCACATATTTCTGCACATACACCCAACAGGCAACGCTACTGGCTTCTGATACAATGTCAGCTATGGTTTTGCGCATAAGCTCTTCAAATTCAGCAATTTCTTCTTTTGGAACAACATCATACAGGGTTGGTGCCTGATCCGTTCTCTGTGAAGATTGAAATCTACCATACTTAAAATGGAATACAGAATTCTTTTTCTGTATTTCGGTATAAATACTATGTGATACTGGCATTTCCAACGAGTATGTGATAAACTTTTATTGTCCATTTGGACCGCCTCCTTTGATTTTGAGTTTGGCTTGCGACACCATTCTCATCATATCACAGGAGGCTTTATTTTGTTGTCCTCACCGTCTCCACTTATTCCATTCTCCCCAGCATAGCTGGGGGATTAGACTTTTCATTAAGGAGAAGGATACCAAGTGGGCAGTGGGCAATACGGTGGATTATTCATCGTTTACGGTGGTTGTTTGTTCAGTTTTTTGGAATATAGATGATTTTGTCACAGGCGTAAAGTTCTTCTCCCCCGCTGTTTCGCATTTCATATCCGATATATTTACAATTCCCATCCAACTGACTATAATAAAGAATGTCCGTTTGCCTGCAAAGGCGCGGAACCATATCCATCTGCATCAGGGCGATATGACAGAAAAATGAACTTAAAAGAATGGAAGAAAGAACAATGGATGTAATTGAAAAATTTGGAAATAGGGTGAGCAGCCAGGCGCTTAAGGATCCAGAAAAAGCGCGTCGGCTGCTTCTTGCGGGATACCGCCTGCAGGAAAAGAAGCTTCAGTTTTTGCCGGATCGGGGGCTACCGTCGTCGGGACAGTATGTGGCGCGGGTGGTTATGAAAAATATCATTCAGTCGCTGTCGGAACCGGAGAATGCGGCGATGGTCAGCATATTTGTGCCGGGAGAGCTGGTGATGGCGGCAGGGCTGACGCCGTACTCAGTGGAGGCGATGTCCTGTTTTATGGCGGGAACGAAGTGTGAGCAGACGTTTCTTCGGAAAACGGAGGAAGAAGGATTTCCGGAGACGATGTGTTCGTACCACAGGGTGTTTCTGGGGGCGGCGCTGACGGGGATTCTGCCAAAACCGAACTGCATGATTTATACGAACCTTGCGTGTGATGGAAATATGATGACGTTTCCGTATTTAAAGGATAAATTTGAATGTCCAGGCTTTTATATTGATGTTCCGTATGAGAAAAACCGGGAATCGGTTCTGTATGTGGCGGATCAGCTACGGAAATTAAAACGGTTTCTGGAGGAGACGACGGACAGACGGATTTCGGAGGAAACAGTGCGGAGTGCGGTAGATAACAGCCGAAAAGCGGCAGCGAATTATAAAAAACAGCTTGCCCTGCGGTGTGCGCATGACCCGGTGACCTCTCTGACGAATGAATTGTATGCGCTTTTTATGTGCCATCTGATGGCTGGCTCAGAGACGGCGGTTACCTATACGGAAAAACTTCTGCGCGATGTGCGGATGTCACCGAGGGGAGATGGTCTTTCGGTAATCTGGATGCACATCATGCCATTTTTACAGGAGCCGGTTAAGGATATTTTTAATTATAGTAAGAAAATGCACATCCGCGCTTGTGATTTCATCGCAGATGGTTTTCAGGAGATGCATGCGGAAGACCCGTATGAGGCGATGGCAGAGAAAATGGTCTACTGCATTTACAATGGCAGTGTGAAACAGAGAATTGAGGAAGCGGAACGGCTTGCCAGAATCACGGAATCGGATGGTGCTGTTTTATTTGCCCACTGGGGCTGTAAGGGAACGATCGGTGCATCCAGCCTGATTAAGCAGTCCTTAGAAAAGACAGGCCTTCCGACGATGATTCTCGACGGTGACGGCTGCAACCCCGCCAATACCAGCGACGGTCAGGTATCGACGCGGCTTCAGGCGTTTGTGGAAATGCTGGAAAAGGGCAAGGAGGAGAAACACGCATGATTTATTACGTCTGTAAGTACACCCCAATCGAGCTGTTCCGGGGGTTTGGAGAAGAATGTTCTGTTTTGGAGGAAATGCCGGAAAATTTCGAACAGTCGGATCAAATTGCACATGCAAATCTGTGCGGCTTTGGAAAATCGGTCATTCAGGCAGTGCTGGAAGGAAAGGTTGAACAGCTGGTGCTGGTAAACTGCTGCGATTCGATGCGGCGCGTTTACGATATCGTGGAGAGCACGGGAAAATGTAAGTTTTTATATATGCTGGATCTGCCGCATGATGATAATGAATGTGAAAAAGTGAAATTTGCGGGCACGATCCGGAGGCTTAAAAAGGCATATGAGGCATATTCCGGGAAAGTGTTTGATAAACGCGCTTTTATCAAGTCCTTTATTACGCCGGAAATGAACACGGAGCCGTACATTGGTGTGTTGGGCGTGCGGGTCAGCGGCATTCTGGAGGATATGATCCGGGACAATATCCAGATGGATGTGGAAAATCTGACCTGTACGGGTGGTCGGAAACTGTCGGTCGTACAGGATGAAATGTGGAATATGGAGGAAGAGGAGCTGTTTCTTTCTTACGCGGACGTCCTGCTGGGACAGATGCCGTGTTTCCGCATGAACCGTTCGATCCGCAGAAACCGTCTGTATCTGGATCCGAATTTAAAGGGAATTATTTATCACACGATCAAGTTCTGTGATTATTATGGATTTGAGTATGCGAGTATCAAGCCGGGATATCAAGGTTCCGCTCCTTAAGATTGAGACTGATTTTACGAGCCAGAGCGCGGGGCAGCTTTTGACGCGCATTCAGGCATTTGAGGAGACGATCGAGGGATCAGAGGATATGGATCCGGGAAAAGGTATCAGTGAGGAGGCAAGAAAGAAGATGGAGTCAGGCAGTTTTTTATGTAGCGGGAATCGACAGCGGTTCGACAAGTACTGATGTGGTCATACTGGATCAGGATGGAAAAATTAAATCGACGATGATTATTCCGACCGGCGGCGGTGCGATGATGAGCGCCGAGAAGAGTTTGGATCTGGCGATTGAGAAAGCGGGAATTAAGAAAGAGGAGATCGTGCGGATCAATACGACCGGATATGGACGATCCTACATTGACAGCGGGGATGACAGCATCACGGAGATTACCTGCCATGCCAAGGGCGCAAATTATCTGAATCCGAATGTCCGCACTATCATCGACATTGGCGGGCAGGATATCAAGGCGATCAGCATCGACGGGCAGGGAGCCGTGAAAAATTTCCTGATGAATGACAAATGTGCCGCCGGAACGGGACGTTTTCTGGAAATGATGGCGAAAACGCTGGGACTTTCCCTGGAGGAAATGAGTGTGAAAGGGCTGGAATGGAAGCATAATATCGTGATTTCCAGCATGTGTACGGTGTTTGCAGAGTCGGAGGTCGTGTCGCTGGTGGCACAGAATAAGGATGTGGCAGATATTATCCACGGTTTAAATGTGTCAGTTGCCTCAAAAGTCGGCGCGTTGGCAGCCCGCCTTGGAAAGGATCATCCAGGCGAATATATGATGACCGGCGGTGTGGCGAAGAACCGGGGTATCATCCAGGCATTGGAAGAGAAGCTTGGTGCTAAACTTTATATCTGTGATGAGGCGCAGCTCTGCGGTGCGCTGGGAGCGGCGCTATTTGCTTATGAGAAATGTAAAGGCAGTGCGGAGGAAACGCGATGAAGCGGCAGGGTTAAAACACTTGTATCGATATTTTCGTCAGATATTCACTGGGAGAGGCTGTGGCCAATTCGTCGATCACAGCCTCTTTATAAGAGTATTTGCCGGTTTTAAACTTGTGTTCATCGGTCCAATCAAAGAGTTTTTCGTAGGTGGCTTTCGAGTCATAGTAATTTCCCATTAAGTAAGCAAGTACCTTGCCAGCTCAAAGTGCTGCAACAGTCGCCCTCAACAGCATATCCAATATGCGCAAAGAAGAAGTATTGCAATATAGAACTACAACCTTCCTCTTCCATATTTTTTTAAATATCTGACACATTTTTTACGGATTGCATTTTTTACACGGATCATAACCTGCAGCAATCAGCGCATCATTACTCTCTGATGAGGATTTTTTATTGCTCTCCTTCATCTGTTTGAACGATGAACAGGACGGCCGATGAAATTTCTTTGTATTGGTATTGAGGATATAGGATTCCGTGCTGGTCTGCTGAGAAGCTACCTGCGTAACAGCCTGTGTGGCCTGCTCTGTTACTGCCTTCAAAAACCGGAGTCACCCGATACAGCACATGATTTCCAGTTTCTTTTACATAGTCCGCTGCCATATTCTCAAACGGCAGCATTCCCTGAACATTCAGATATCTGGTCCCAGTGATTAAGTTCTTCTCGTTTGCATTTTCTGCAGTAAGCTGATAACCGATCAAATGGCAGCGATTATATAAATATTTGCCATCCACATTGTCATATTTGATCGTATGCCAACCAGATGGCTTTCTCTGACATTTCTTTATCCTCTTTTCTTTGAAATATGAAAGAAAAATTATCCCTTCATATAACGAAACGCTCAGAGCATGTTTTACAGTGGTCAAAAGCAAATTTTTTTACTTTTTTTCTTACGAGTTTTCTTGCGAGTTTTTTTTTTAATGCAACTCGTAAGAAACTCGTAACATTAGATTTCTGCATTTATCCTAAAATTAAGTAAAAGAAAAAGAGCATATGGAATTGAATCCATACACTCTATGATTACTGGAACTTTATTTCATTTTAATTCAACAAACTTTTGTTTATCTCGTTCTTAAGTTCATCTTTATTCTCGTATGTTCTCACTATCGGAATCGTACTCTGTCTGTTCTACATAATCTGCGGAACAGTCTCGTTTGTACGGATAAAAAATTCAAGTCGAGCATCCGCGAGACTTGGCGCGTGATTCTGGGCAGCGTAAGCTGACACATTCTTTACAGAATCACTGCGCATCCTCGCGGAGCGTTTATCTCAGTCGAGAAGACTCCCACTGAGACAAATTTGCTGTTACTCACCACCTGAAAGAGGTGGGAGTCTTCTCGACTGAGATAAACTGAGCCACGGCTGTTCCAACATGAAATCAGCCGTGGCCTTATTTATATCATTTCACTCTTTTTTAGAAATAGAACAACACCACAGCAACAACTCAAATCGTTTTAAAATTCCAGACTATTCGCATTCAGCAAGAAATACTTCATTCCCATGATGACAAAACCTTCATCATTTCTCCAAGGCTTTTTGCTGCCATTTACAATGACGATCTTCTTAAAAGAGTCCGGGATATTACGCAGAGAATTGAACTCCTGCGTCTGTTTTTCTTCCGAAATCATGTCATATGCAACCTGGATATAGTATCTCTGGTTTCCTTGATTCACCACAAAGTCAACCTCCAACTGCTTGCGAACACGTTTGCCCTCTTTATCCTTATCGAAGATATCCACGACACCCACATCAACATTGTAGCCACGGATCAACAGCTCGTTATAAACAATGTTCTCCATGATATGAGTAGGCTCCTGCTGTCTGAAATTCAGACGTGCATTTCTCAGTCCCAGATCAGTAAAGTAGTATTTCAGATTTGCACCGATATACTTTCTGCCCTTAATATCGTATCGGCTTGCCTTGGAAATCAAAAAGGCATCTGTCAAATGGTCGATATGCTTGGAGATGGTTTTATTAGCATAAGTCATCTGGCGCTCACTGGCAAAGGTATTGGCAATCTTTGAAGGGTTGGTCGGTGCGCCGATTGCAGATGCAAGCACATCAACCAGAATCCCAATCTCATCCACGTTCTGAATCTTATTTCTTTCAATAACATCCTTCAGATAGACATTTGCAAAGATGTTCTTCAGATAGTCCGCTTTCTGTCGTTCGCTCTGGAAACTTACGATCTGCGGCAATCCTCCGTAGATCATGTAGTCATCCCAGGCATCATCATAATCGCCGTCATAGACAGAATAAAACTCTGCAAAGGAGAGAGGGTAGATTCTAATCTCATCACCTCTGCCACGGAATTCGGTCACAATGTCGCTGGACAGGAACTTGGAATTACTTCCGGTGACATACACATCAATATTGCTCATGCGGAGCAGGCTGTTCAGCACTTCCTCAAATCGTGGCATGAACTGCACTTCATCCAAAAGGAGATAATACTTCCCGTCGTCTTTCATGGCATCCTTGATGTACTTGAAGCATACCTTGGGATCTCTTAATTCCTCGTTCTCAATACCATCCAATGCAATTTCAATAATATGATCAACATCAACGCCGTTCTCCAGTAAGTATCTCTTAAAGATGGTAAACAGCAAAAAGGATTTGCCACATCTACGAATGCCGGTAATCACCTTTATCATTCCATTATCTTTTCGCTCGATCAGCTGCTGTAGGTAAGCGTCTCTTTTAATCTCCATCGTTACACTCCCCATTTCCGTGCATCTACACACTTTTTAGTAATGAAATTCTATCACAGAACGACCTGAATTTCAATATGTATTCCCATTTTATGTGCATCTACACACTTTTATGTAATGTTGATAAATATATTTTCAGATTTTTTTGATTGCAGTGTCTATAATCGATTACTCCAATCGTTATTATAGGTAGACAACAAAAAGAAGATGGTTCCGATGTTTCATTAAATATGTTCGTTAGTCTTTTACGCAAAGGATTCTATCTCCTCTGCGCCCTAATGCTTTTCGGATTCAGTTCAACAGTCGAGTAGACTAAGACCTCTCAATCTTAGCCCCTCACAGATCCGTACGTGCGGCTTTCCCGCATACGGCTCCTCATAGTAACATTCACTTTAATATAAGCAATAGTACGTTTTAGGCTTTGCTAATGGATAATACTTGAGCATTTCCACAAATCCATTCCATGTGTATGCCCGTCTACAACCTCTCCGATTCATGGCTTTAAACAGAAACTGCTGAACCCTATGTAAAAATGTTGTTATCTTTCGGAAATTCCATGTAACACCATAGTACCGATAGTGTCCGATTAGCTTCACATTCAATTCCTTGATTATCTCTCGCATCGGTCGATTTCGATTATCATAAATCCAATTCTTATAGGCTCTGACCTTTTGCTCAAACTTCTTTCTTGAAGTCTGTACTTTTGGTGCGAAACCTCCTTTTCGGTTTTTGCTACAGTAGAAAGTAAATCCCAGAAAGTCAAATGTTTCCGGTTTATGTTCTCCTCTTGCCCTGCGATTCTGCTCTGCAAATCTTCCAAATTCAATCAGTCTGCTTTTACTACTCTCAAGTTCCAGACCAAACTTTTCCATTCGTTCTTTTAACTCTTTATAGTATCTTTCAGCTTCTGACTTATATTGAAATCCTGCAACGAAATCATCCGCAAAGTTGACAAGAAAACACTCTCCCTGCATTTCCTTCTTCACTACAAGTTTGAACCACAGCGTCAGCACATGATGCATGTATATATTCGCAAGCATCGGACTCATTACGGAGCCTTGTGCCGAACCTTCCTCTGTTGGTTCAAATTTACCTTGTTCCATTATTCCCGCTTTAAGATATTTACGTATCAGCCACAGTAAGTTCTTATCCTGTATGTTCCATTCGAGAAACTTCATCATCCACTCATGGTCGATATGGTCAAAGAACCCTTTGATGTCAGCATCTACGATATAACTGATTTTCCCATAACTTATCCGTTGATATACCTCTTTTATCGCTTCGTGACAACCTCTGTTCGGTCTGAATCCATACATACAGTTTAGGAATCTTGGCTCATAAATAGTACCCAATATTTTCTTCACTGCCATTTGTACAATCTTATCCTCATAAGAAGCTATCCCTAATGGTCTTTTCTTTCCATTTGCTTTGGGAATGTATACCCTCAGCGATGGAAGTGGCTTAAAGGATTTGTTTTTCAGCCTTTGTACTAAATCCTTGATATTTCTGTCAAGGTTCTTCCCATACTCATCTTTGGTTACCTTGTCGATTCCGACTGCTTTGCTCCCATCTAATTCCTTATGACATTGCTTTAGCATATCTTCATTTATCAAATGGTACACTGATGTAAATATAGGATGTTTTGATTTTGCCGATATCTCAGCTATTCTTACTAATTTCGTTTCCATTATTTCCTCCGTCCCTGAGTACGGATAATGTGTCCTCAGTAAGACCTTTACTATGCAATCCCCTTCCCTCCATCGGCATTACCCGATATCTACAGTACTATGAGATTGTCCGACTACCTGCCATTCATTTGAAGTCCTCCGTTTTCAGTTGTGACTTCATACTCTTTTTCGAGAAACGGCAGGTTCTCCCCAGTTGATGTGTATTCACAATGTAAAAACATGATTGGTTCTCTGACTCCGCAGTGCCACATAATACTCGCCATATCGTATTACATGGTATTGTCTTCCGCACCAGTTAAGACGTCGACCGACTGAAGTTAACATTTCGAAGCTCAATCACTATTCAACCCTGCTTTCTTGCTGTCTACGCTTGTCAGATGCGTTACCGACATCATCCCAAGACTCGCTATTATCTGGTTGGCTAAACCTTGGATAAACCGGATTCCCACCGGCTTGACTACACACCCTTAGCTGGGCGCACAACTGGAAGTTATCAATCATCCTTTTTACTATGATTTTTTTGTATATACCATCCTATACCCCCAGCAATTACCAAACCGGCAACTCCCCCTAATGTATCATTCAATTTTATTCCAATAACATATCCAACCACAGCCCATATGTACCATTTACATATGACATCTGATACTTTCATGATATTCCCTCCGTAAATACCGATTTTATGACTTCTTCTTTTTTTGTGCAGGAAGTTCATCATACATAGCGACAAACAATCTTGTCAGGAAATCTTTGTTATCAACATTATCAACCAACAACATCTCTTTTGCTCCATCATAGGGCAACTCATAAATTGCATTAGGCATAAGTGAAACAGCAGATTTTACAGGTTTTACAAGCAACCTATCGTCATATATACCGCCAACAATTTTCTCACGATAATAGATGATATACTCTCCCATCATCGCACGGTATGAAATTCCCTCTAAATCGGATAACTGTTCCAATATAAAGGTTAAATATTCTTTACTTGAAGCCATATCTTTCTCCAATCTATTCTTATTTTTCTATTGGATAAACGAGAAGTTGTCAATCCACCCAAAACACCCTATTGTCTTTTCTCTTTGCGGGTTTGGGGAATTCGCCATCAACATAACCAACGGCACAATGACCAATTCCTTCCCACTCTCCTTCGACTCCAATTTCTTTTAATAATTTCTGGTATTCCGGAAGTTCAAACTCTTCTTTCGCTCTATGAATCCAAATGCTACCTAAGTTAAGAGAATATGCTGCAAGCATCATATTTCCCATAACCAGGCTTCCGTCATAAACTCTGTTTGCCCAGTTTTTATCTGCTAATACAATTAAAATAGCCGGTGCTCCATAAAATGGATCGAATCCTTCTTTCCAACCACCTATCTTTGCATTGATTGCTGATAATCTGTCTCGAAGTTTTTTGTTTGTTACCGCAATTGTGATGGTTGCCTGTTTTCCCATACCATTTGCAGCATATAATCCAGCTTCAATAATCTGTTCCAGATCTTCTTTTGTTGGCATATCCGGCTTAAATTTACGAATGCTTCGACGTTCTTCCATTGCTTTAATGATTTCGTTCATTTGCTATTCCTTCTCCTCGTAATCAATTCTTTCAATCTTAAAAATGACAGGTCTTGTTCCATCCGAACAGCAGGTAATCATTTCATTTTCCTTCTTCATCCAGCCCTTCATAATGGAACCGCCTTGTAATCCGGTATAAATATATCGTGAAATAGCATCCCATGCCTCAGAACAGAATGGCATTTTCGGACCGCCTGCAACGGTATCTGCATCACCACTGGTCTTTACCAAGGTATTTAATCCTATGTGCCAGAAATCATCTCTTTCCTCATCTCGGTAAAAAACAAATTCATCTCCCACATTGTAACAAGGGCAAGCACCGGAAATTGGATTATCACAATACTGTTGCT
>ENA-OQNJ01000443-OQNJ01000443.1-human-gut-metagenome-genome-assembly--contig:-NODE-443-length-10614-cov-2.300658_pt1 | contig 10614 bp, 14 predicted proteins | sample MGYA00242630_ERZ504882 | MGnify/ENA primary metagenome ERZ504882 (study PRJEB26092, sample SAMD00036408) | human gut metagenome | host: Homo sapiens | study: EMG produced TPA metagenomics assembly of... | reverse complement strand
ACAAAGGGCCCTGCAATGGGGTTGGCAAAAAAGGTCTGCAGCAGGTAGCCCGCCGCCGAGAGCGCCGCCCCCAGCAGCACCACCATCACGGCCCGGGGCAGGCGCAGCTGGGTGATGATGCCCACGCTCAAAGCGTCCTGCCCGCGGCCGGTCAGGGCCGCCAGCACTGCCCCCGGTGTCAGGGACACACTGCCCCAGAACAGGTTGGCGGCAAACAGCACCGCCAGCAGCAGGGCAAGGATGCCGTAAGAGAAGATCAGGCGCTTTTTGCTGGTCATAAGTTACTCTACTTTCCTCAGAAATTGCAGGTCGGCGGGGTCATCCTCCGTAAAGACACGGTGCAGGTCGAGCACAAAATCGACCAGCGCCGTACTCTGCTGGAAAAAGCTCTGGGTGGTGCACCAGACACTGCCGCTCTGCACGGCCTTGAACTCAGCCAGCAGGGGGCATTTTGCCACCAGTTCCTCCGTGGTATGCACCACGCCCTCAATGGTGCTGTTGTAAAGGAGCACATCCGCATCCTTTGCACCGGCGTAAAAATCCTCCAGCGGCAGGTTCATGGTGGAAAGGTTGTTGCCGTTGTCGGTCAGGTCCGCAAACACATAATCACCGCCCGCCATCTCGATCATCTGGGCCACATAGTCGCCGCCCTTGCGCACATTGGCAAGGTTGTTGGCTGTGATGGAGAAAAAGGCACAGCGCTTGCCGGTGGAAGCCTGCCCGGTCAGCGGTGCAAGGCGCTCCACCTGCCGGGCAAACTCCTGTTCCGCTAGCTCCTCTTTCCCCAGCAGGATGCCCCAGAACTTGAGCCATTCCAGCCGGGCCAGCGGGCCGCTCTCATAGCTGGAGCGCTCTACCAGCACCGGGATGCCGAACCGTTCCAGCTGCTCCTTGACCTCCGGGGTGTGGTAGATCATGGTGTTCTCAATGGCAAGGCCGCAGTTGGCCGCAAGGATCTTTTCATAGTCCGGGGCGCTGTACTTGCCCGCATAGGCAATGCGCCCGTCCTCCATGGCGGCTCTGGCCTCATCCAGATACCAGCCCTCCGCCTGGGTGCCGGAAAGGGTCACGCTGTCCAGCCCATCCAGCGCGAGGAACAGGTCCATCACAGAGGTGGAGACAAGGTAGATGTTCCGGACGGGCTGACGCAGCACCGTCACGCTCTCGGGCAGGCCTTCCACTTCAGCGGCATCCTCCGGGGTCACAGGAACTGCTCCCCGATTCGGTCAGGGTCAGCATGGTATAGCCGCCCTCATAGCAGTCGGCAGTAAATTGTGTGGCGTAATCCAGCGGACAGGCATGGTCAAAGACCAGTTCTTCTGTGCTGGCGGAGCCGTTTCGGAGGCGGCGCAACCCGATAGGGCCAGTACTGTAGCAGGCAGAACGCGCAGGAATTGTTGTCTCGTCAGTTTCATCCGTTCAGCGCAAAGGTCAGCGTATACTCGATCTCATGGGGGGTGCTCATGGCTACGGTATCGGCAGTGACAGCCAGCGGGGTGCCCAGTGCAGAAACAGGGATCTCAAAGGTGGAGTTGCCCTCGGTGTTGGTGGGCAGATACTTCTCACCATCCACGATCATGTAATCATAATTGGGGCTGCTCCACAGGATGACAGCTGTCATTTTGCCGTCCGCCACGGTCAGGGCGGCAGGGCTTTCCACGGTGGCACGGCCAGAGCCGCCCTCCAGGGTCACATTGACGCTGTATTCACCGTCCGCAGGGGTCTCGGCAGCCTCCTCAGCCTTGGGCTGTGCATTGCGGATGCTCACGGTGTGGTCATACCACTTGCCCTTGGTCCCGAGGAGTGCCAGCTGGAAGTCCTGGTCCACAGCGGCCACGGGGATATCATAGCCGTAGACCTCCTCCGAGGTGCCATCAGAGTAGGTGACGGTGTCGGTGGTAGGCAGCAGCCAGTCTGCCTTGTTGGCCTCGGCATCGGCGGCCATGCCAACGTACAGGTTGACGATCTTCTTGGAGGCCAGACTGACGTGGAAGGTCATCTGCCCGTTCTCCACGGTCAGGGTGCCCATGCCATCGCAGGCTTCGTTGGCGTGGAACATGCCGCTGTCGGTGTCGAACTCAGCCGTGTACACGCCGTCCGGCAGGGCGGCTTCGGTGCTTTCGGAAGCGGCGGCAGCGCTCACGGCAGAAGCAGCTTCCGAGCTGACAGCAGAGGAAGCAGTGGAAGAAGCCCCGCCGCAGCCGGTGAGAGCGGCGGCCAGCATCAGAGAAGCAACGGACAGGGAAACAAACTGTTTGCAGTGCATAAACAAAATACCTCAAAAATTCAGAATTTGAAATGGGAGTGTTTCTCCTCATGCGGGGAAGCTCTCCATAAAAAACTGCCCGAAAAGATCTCTCCCTTCGGGCATTGGAATGCGGAATATTAGCCGTTCAGGGAATCAATGGCGGCTTTGGTGTGCTCAATGTAGCGCTGCTGGATGTCCTCGATCTCACCCAGACCGGCGATCTGGCACTCCACGGACGCGAAGTCACCGGAGGCCTGGAACTGGCTCAGCCAGGAATCATCATCCGCACCGGCCATATCGTTGTTGGCGTGGTCACCGGCAACGACCATCAGGGGGCGCAGGATGACCTTGGTGTAACCGGCGGCCTTGACAGCCTCGATGACGTTCTCGCAGGCAGTCTCCTCGGGCTCACCCTCCACCGTGCCGATGAACACGTTGCTGTAGCCCAGGGTCTGCATGGCGGTCTGCATCTGGCTGTAGCTCACCTTTGCGGTGTGGGAGGTGCCGTGGCCCATAAAGACAAAGGCGACCTTCTCCTCAGCAGCGGCATCCAGACTGTCGAAACCGGCATCCTTCACAGCGGCAGCGGTAACGGCCTTGGCAACAGCTTCCTTGTCGGCATTGATGACGGCAGCGTCGGCACCGACCTCGCCCAGCAGGGGCTCGGCAACGGCGACGTGCTCGAACTTGTCTTTGTACTCGTCGATCATCTCCATCATCTCGTCGTACTCTGCACCGTGCATCAGGTGGGTGGGCTGGACGACCAGATCTTCACGCCGTTGGCCACAGCGCGGCCAGAGCCTGCTGCATGTTGTCGATCTTCTCACCGTCGCGGGCCTGAACATGGTTGATGATGATCTGTGCGGTGAAGGCGCGGCGGACAGACCAATCGGGATAAGCGGCCTGCAGCGCATCCTCGATGCCCTTGATATCCTTCACTCGGCTGTCGTTGAAGGAGGTGCCGAAGGAGACCACCAGCAGCTCATTCTCGCCGATGTCGTCCTGATTGCGGCTGTCGTCCTTGGAAGCATCGCCGGTGTCGCGGCCAAAGTAGTCAGGGTCAGCCTCTTCGCCCTCGACCAGCTCCTTCTGGGCATCGGTCAGGGCATCCCATGCGGCTTTGGCGGCCTCACACTGGGCATCGGTGTCATCGGTGCGCTCCTGCACATAGATGGCATCGATCAGGTCTGCAACGTTCTTTGCGGCCAATTCGTCAGCCTCCTCGCCGGAAACCTCGCTGCTGGCAGCAGATCCTGCCGTGCTGGAAGCAGTGGTGCTGCTTGCGGCACCGCCGCAGCCGGTCAGTACACCGGCGCAGAGGGCCAGAGCGGTCAGAGCGGCCGCTGCTTTGTGGATGGTGCGTTTTCTCATTTTTGTTCGTTCCTTTCCTGTTTTTGAACATGATTTTTGCTGAACAGAAGGTACAGGAAAGAGCGCCCGGCAAAACAAAAGGGGCCTTTCTGCTTGCGGGACGGCAAAGCAAAAAGGCCCTTTTCAGTTTTTTTCAGGCTTTTTGGGTACAACCAATTCCTCGTGATCTGGGGCTTGCGCCCCCGTACCAACAGCGGGCAGGTTTCCTGGCTGAAAGCTCAACATCCACCGCCGCCTTCCCGGAACATGGGCTCCAGTGACCGGTGCAGCTGCACCCTGGCGGTAAACTCCCTTATCACAGTGACGAGATCGTGCGGGATTTGCACCCGCTTCCCTTTTAACGTGCCTGCCCCGGCAAGAGCCGCGGGCGGTACGCACCTGCTGTTTTCTATTCAGTTCGCTGTTCAGTATAACATACTCAACGGAGGAATGCAATCACCACTCCGGGGAAACTTCCGGGCTCACAGGCGGTGTTTCTTCCCCGATCAGGGCCACCGCCACATCGTTGACATTGGTGCCCGTTGCCCCGGTGATGATCAGGCCATCCACTGCTTTCAGGGCGTGGTAGGAATCGTTGTTCTGCAAAGCAGCGTATCCGCTCCAGCCCCCGGCCTCCAGCGCGGCAAGGGTATCCCCATCCACATAGCCGCCGGCGGCATCGGTGGGGCCGTCTGTGCCATCGCTGCCCACAGAGAACACCGCCGCGTTCAGCCCGGCAATGGCAGGCGCAGCCGCAAGGGCCAGCTCCTGATTTCTTCCGCCAAGCCCTTTTCCGGTCAGGTGAACGATGGTCTCACCGCCTGCGATGTAGGCCAGCGTTTTTCCCCTGCCCTGCCTGGGTGCGGACAATGGAGCCAAGAAAGCTGCCTGCTTCCCGTGCTTCGCAGCAGAGTTGGTCGGTCAGGAGAACCGGTTCATATCCCAGATTCCGGCAGGCGCTGGCCGCGGCACGGCAAAGCTCCCGCACGCTGCCGGTGATCCGAGTGGTCACATTGTTCAGCGTTTTGGGCGTTTCCTGCGCCAGCAGGGCCCGGGCCTGTGCTGAGAGTGCCAGATGATACTTTTCGGCAGCGGCAAGCGCCTGGGCGCAGGTGGAGGTATCCGGCACCGCCGGGCCGCTGGCGATCATATCCAGCGGGTCCCCCAGAATGTCGCTCAGCACGATGCTGAACACCTGCGCAGGGGCACAGCGCTGCGCGAACCGCCCGCCCTTCACACCGGAGAGCCGCTTGCGGATGGTATTCATCTCCACAATGTCGGCCCCGCTGGCCAGCAGCCGGCTCGTGATGTCCTGCAGCTCTGCCCCGGAAACGAGCGGCTGCTCGAACAGCGCACTGCCGCCGCCGGAAAGCAGGAACAGCACCGTATCCCCGGCAGTCAGCCCCTGCACCAGCTCCAATGCCTTCTCGGTGGCCGCAAAACCATTTTCATCCGGCACCGGGTGCCCGCCTCATAGCAGGCCACACCGGGGATCTCACCTTTCACATGGCCGTACTTGGTCACGACCACGCCGCCATCCACCCGGCCCAGCGTTTCAACCGCCGCGTGTGCCATCTGCCAGGCCGCCTTGCCCGCCGCCACCAGAACGCACCCGGGCCCTTCCCGGGCCGGAGATCCCGCAGCGCGCGGCGCACCGCCTCATCCGGCAGAACAGCGTTCAGGCTGGAACGAAGGATCACATCCGCATCCCGGCGCAGTGCAGCATTCATAGACTCGCCCTCCTTGCAGCGGTGCCCGCCCCTCCGGGACAGCGCACCAGAAACAGCCGAATAAAAAAACTCAAGACCGACGATCTCTTTTGAAATCGTCGGTCTTGTTCCAATCCACCTGACACATTCTCACTCGAACAATTTTTCCCTTTACGCCACCCCCAATTCTTTCTACATACTTCTTTCAAATCTTACTTTTTCTCGTACATAGTATCCGCTGCATTATACAGCATCTCCAAAAACTGTCCCGCCGTTGGCCGATGATCCAGCGGGTATCCCGCCAACACCTGCACTTTCTCCGGGTCAGTTTTCCACGCCAGTTTTGCCGTCCTGCGAACAGCGCTCTCCACAGCCCTCCAAGCATGACCAGAAGCTTCCGCCACAGGCAGATAAACTTCCTTCTGCAAGGCTCGCAACCGGTCAGGCCTGGTGCAAATCAGCGTCATACACTGCCGGAGAGTATAATAATCATTCTTTGTGCGAATGATACCCAGAGGGCGCAGCAAGTGGTCAAATTGTGTATCAGTCATTCTAACACATCCTTTCGCCCATCATGCTACGCCTTTTGTCGAAAGAAGTCGAAAGCACAAACTCAGCCCCGAGGAACCATCAGGCTCCCCGGGGCTGCTGCTATGTACGATAATGGGTTTTACTTGATCTTTCCCTGCATCTGATCCAGCAGCTCATCTGCGTGGATGGCCTCGGGAGTAAAGCTGTTGTTCTCCCACCAGGCCCAGATGGCGGCAGCGGTGGTCAGGCCAGCGGTCACCCACTGCTCCACGCTGGCGCTGTCGATGGGCAGCGGGCTTTTGCCTGCTGCACTCAGCAGCTGGTTGACGAGGGCCAGTGCCAGCACAACGGTGCGGGCGATGGTCGCGGCGGGAACTTTTCTGTTAGTCATAGGTCAATTCCTTTCTCTTTCGTATTCATGTTCTTCCAGATCGGCAATGCGGTGGTTTGCCACTTTCAGCTGCTCCTCGATTACCGGCACCCGCTGGGCAAAGTTGTTGTGCAGCCGCACCTCCCGGGTCAGCTCCTCCAGCTTGGTTTCGGTCACGGCCTGCGTCTTGCTGTTGGCAATCAGCACACCGATCAGCGTCACGCCGCCTGTGATCACAGCGGCCAGAATCGTCTCCATCGGTCTCACCCCCTGACCTGCCCCAGCCCGGCCCGCTGGATGATGCCCGCGTAGTCCTTGTAGGCCACGCTCAGATCCACGGGGCCGGAGATGCCGGGCACCCTGCCCCTGCTGGTGTACTGCCACATTCCGTGCCTGCGGGCCGGGCGTTTGCCCCGGTAGTCCGCCAGCCAGAGGTCGAAGGGGGCCAGCGTGTCCATGTGCAGGGCGGTATCTGCAAAATGGGTGTAGGTGTATACCATGGCGTACAGGCCCCAGTGCTCCAGCTGCCGTGCCGCCCCGGCAACAAGGGCGGAGAGCGCGTCCGGTGTCAGGGCACGCAGACGGGCATCCTCCACGTCGATGGCAGCGGGCAGCTGAAGCCGCTTTCCCCTGAGGGCATCGTGCAGGAGGGCCAGTTCAGCATCCCGCTGTGGGGCGGTAACGGCACAGCTGTAATAGTAGACCCCCACCGGGATGCCCAGCCGGGTGCAGGCAGAGTAGTTTGTTTTCAAACATGGGGTCGATGTAGGGCGTGCCGTTCCTGCTGCCCAGTGCGCGCAGCATCACGCCGTGGACCCTGCCGCTGGCTTTTACGGTATCCCAGTCTATGCGGCCCTGCCAGCGGGAGACATCCAGCACCGTGAACATCAGGTGGCCTCCAGCAGGGTCTTGAGGGCGGCGGGAGTGACGGTGTCCACCACCAGACTGCCATCGCTGCGGATGGACAGCACCCGCAGGATGGCACCTGCCTGCGGGGCCACCGGGGCAGGCAGCGCGCCTACGTCCTGCGCGTCCAGCACCACCGCGCCGCCCTTGCCGTTGACACTGAGCAGGGTGCCGTCCTCGGGCGCAAAGGATTCGGCGCGCAGGGCGGCGCTCTCGGCGCGGGAAGCTGAGGTCGCGGCACGGCTGCCATTCAGTGCGGCCCGCTCGGCAGCGTCGGCAGCGGCCTGCGCCTGCCGGGCGGCATTGGCCTCACTGGCGGCACTGTTCTGGGCCGCCTGCACCGCCGCATCGGCCTGCCCCGATACCTGGGCGATGAACTGTTCGTACACCGAGGGGCTGGGCTCCTCCTCGGTGCCGTCGGTGGGCAGGATGTCGTAGACATCGTACCGGCCCGGGCGGGTGTAAGCGGTATAGCCGCTGCCATCGGTGGCGGCCAGCATCCATTGCCCGGCGGGCCAGCCGGTGAAGCTGCGGCCCACGGGCGCGCTGTGGGCTGCATCCAGCACAAGGGGTGCGGCAAGGGTGCCGTCGCTGTGGCGGATGTGCAGGGTGACGCTGCACCCGGCCCATTCCGCAGGCAGCTGGAACACCAGCCGGTCCACGCCCTCGGCGTTCTGTGCGCCCAGGTGCAGCCGGGCGGGCTGGGCTGTGAATTCGGTGCCGCCCAGCGTGCGGGGAGTGATCTTGATCTGCATAAAAACCTTCCTTTCTTTGTTTTGACCCCATTGTACCGGTTTGCGGCAGGGCGCGGAAGTGTGGTCTTTTTTTATGGCGTTTTTTGCCTTTCGGCATTTTGCTGGAAGCCGGTTTTTGACAGAAACTGCGGAGAAACTCCCCGTTATTTCCGGCAGGAAAACAGCGGGGAATTTGTGCCGCAAAATGTCGGATTACGCATGATTGATGCGCCGGAATGTGCAAAAGAACCCGGCGATTTCTCTCCGGGAAACAGACTTGAAATGTTAAAAAATTATGAACGGATACGACCAATTTTTTGGGGAAATTTCAGAAGGAAACGCCCGAAATCATTCTGAATCAGGGAAAACAATGTACAGATTGCACAAAAAACTATGTGAAGCAATTGTCAAACTGAATCACGCGGATTTGACAAATGGGCCGTTGTCTGCTAAAATAGTGCCCGCTCAACGGATCATACACACGTTGGAGCGTCTAAATTTTATTTCTCAGGAAGTAAAACGCCGTATAAAAAGACGGCCCTTTGCAGGGAAAAATGCCCTGCGCTTTGCGGGCAAAGGAAGAGCCCGCCGCATTCCAAAATGATGAAAAGAGAGGAGTTGTCTCGTATCGCTTCCGTCAAATTTCAAAAAGCATTGTCTGACCGCGCTCGTGCGGTCACACCCCGTGTGCTGGCGTTCTGCGTCATGGCGGTGAGCCTTGTGTTCACTTTGGCCGTGACCGCCGCGAATCTGCGGCTGACCTACGTCACCGACTCCGATGGTGCGCGTCAGCTGGTGGTCAGCAGTGAGACTGACCCTGCCCGCGTCATGAGCCTTTCCGGCATTGAGGCCGAAGAGGGCGACCACGTTTACTACACCGCGTTCAGCGGCAATCTTGCCACCCTGAACATTGAGCGGGCCTTCACCGTGAACATCCAGGCCGACGGCCAGGAGTACCCGGTGAAGATGGCCTTTGGCACCGTTGCCGAGGCGCTGGAGCGCGCCGGCATCACCCTGGAGGCAGATGACTACACCGAGCCTGCGCTGGATCAGCTGGTCACTGTGGGCAGTGAGATCACGGTGCACCGGGTGGACTACCAGGACAAGGTGGAGACCCAGACCATCCCCTACGACACCCAGTATGTCTACACCAGCCTGTACTTCCGCAACACCGGCCGGGCCACCACCCTGCAGCATGGCGCGGAGGGTCAGCAGACCGTGACCACCCGCGAGAAGTATGTGGACGGCGAGCTGGAAAACAGCATGGTAGTGGATGTGACCACCACGGTGGAACCCACTGACCATGTCATCAAGACCTATGGTGCCGGTGCGCCCGTTTCTCCCCTGACCGGGCCGGACGGCACCACCAACGCCCCCGCCTCGTACAGCCAGGTCCTCACCGGCAAGGCCACGGGCTATTATTCCCGCACGGGCAAGGGCTCGTCGGGCCTGGGCCTGGGCTACGGCACCGTTGCCGTTGACCCCAGCGTCATCCCCTATGGCACGCTGCTGTACATCACTTCCACGGACGGCAGCTTTGTTTACGGTTATGCCGTTGCCACCGACACCGGTATCGCGGTGCAGAAGGGCCAGATCCTGGTGGACCTGTTCTATGAGACCTACGCAGAGTCGGTCATCAACGGAGCCATTCAGGTCAACGTTTACGTTGTAGGCTGAACCGCATAGCACACGGAAAAATTTGAAAAAGCACCCGCTTCAGTTTCCTGGATTTGCAGGAAAAATGAGGCGGGTCTTTCTTTTTGCCCTATATTCTGTAAAGTTTGCCGAGAATTCTTGTGTAAAATTAGATAAGTTGACCACAATGGAAAAATATTGACGAAAAGATTATGGTAGATTTTGACGGAAAGCCCTTGAAAAATCGGACAAAATTCTTTAATATAAGAGAGTACAAAGGTATAGGCTCACTGCGGCCTGTACGGGGAGGAGCTGTTTATGAGACCGACGGAAGAAAAGATCCAGAAAGATCCCTCGGATCTGCCGATTTATCTGTTCAAGCAGGGCAACAACTGCGAAGCATACCGTTACTTTGGTGCACACCTTGAGACCCGCGCCGGAGAGTCCGGTGTGGTGTTCCGTGTTTGGGCACCCCGATGCAACCGCCATCAGTGTGGTGGGCGATTTCAACAGCTGGAAGCCGGGCAGCCACCCGGATGCGCAAACGTGGATGGGGATTCTGTCTGGGAGCTGTTCATCCCCGGCGTAAAGGAATACGATGTCTACAAGTACTGTGTGACCACCCGGGGCGGCGACCTGATCTACAAGGCCGACCCCTATGCGTTCCACGCGGAGACCCGGCCCTCCAACGGCAGCAAGGTCTACGATATCACCGGCTTTGCCTGGCACGATGATGCCTGGCAGACTGCTCAGAAAAAGGCGGACGTGATCAATGGCCCGATGAACATCTACGAGATGCACGCGGGCAGCTGGAAGCTGAAGGACGAGAAGGTTCCCTATAACTATTCCGAGCTGGCCGACGAGCTGATCCCCTATATCCGGGAGATGGGCTACACCCATGTGGAGCTGCTGCCCGTGATGGAGTATCCCTTTGACGGCAGCTGGGGCTACCAGACCACCGGTTACTTCTCTGTCACACCAGCCGCTACGGCACCCCCGAAGGACTTCATGGCCTTTGTGGACAAGATGCATGAGGCCGGCATCGGTGTCATCATGGATTGGGTGCCCGCCCACTTCCCGGAAGGCTGGCTTCGGCCTGTACAACTTTGATGGAGAGGCCTGCTACGACGG
>ENA-OQNJ01000441-OQNJ01000441.1-human-gut-metagenome-genome-assembly--contig:-NODE-441-length-10629-cov-2.334508_pt1 | contig 10629 bp, 9 predicted proteins | sample MGYA00242630_ERZ504882 | MGnify/ENA primary metagenome ERZ504882 (study PRJEB26092, sample SAMD00036408) | human gut metagenome | host: Homo sapiens | study: EMG produced TPA metagenomics assembly of... | reverse complement strand
CTATAACCTGCTAATGTGGAGATGCTTTCAATTTCTTTGAAAGGAAGCAATGCAGCTTGTACAGCGTTCAAGGCTTTTTCGCTGCGTTCCAATGTTGCTCCCGGAGGCGCATCTACATTGACATAAATCATACCTTGGTCTTCATTGGGAATAAAGCCTGAAGGAAGTACCTGGCTCATGCCGAAAGTGGCAAGGAAGAAAATAATCAGTGTGGCATAAGTGATTATTTTCCGGCTCAAATACTTGTGTAATCCGATATTGTATTTCTTTTCAAAGCGGTCGTACCGGCGGTTGAAAAAAACTAAGAAACGACGTAGCCATCCTGCTTTTTTACTCTTTTTTACCATCAGCGGGTTTCAGTAACAAAGCACATAGGGCAGGCGAGAGGGTCAATGCGTTTATTCCTGAGATAACAATGGCTACCGCCAGTGTCAATGAGAATTGCCGATAGAAAATACCTACAGTTCCCTGCATGAAGCCCACCGGAACAAAGACTGCCGACATGACTAGCGTGATGGCAATAATGGCTCCACCGATTTCATTAATAGCTGCTACAGATGCTTTATAAGGAGAGAGTTTCTCATGATGCATCTTTACATGGACAGCCTCTACGACGACTATTGCGTTGTCTACTACAATACCTATTGCGAGCACAAGGGCGAATAAGGTCAACATATTTATGGAGAAGCCCAGCATTTCCATAAAAAAGAATGTACCGACCAATGAAACTGGTACGGCGATAGCCGGAATTAAGGTGGAACGGAAATCTTGTAAAAATATATACACCACAATAAATACCAGTATGAATGCTTCGAGCAGTGTCTTCAGCACTGACTGTATGGAGGCGTCAAGAAAGCGTGATACGTCATAGGAGATATTGTAATCCATGCCAGGCGCAAAACTGCTTTCTTTGATTTCTGCCATTTTGGTTTTAATATTTTGGATGACTTCCCTTGCATTGGAGCCAGGGCGTTGTTTGATCATAATAGATGCCGATGGCCTTCCGTCGGTCATAGAGGTCATGTTATAATCTTCAGAATCGAATTCAATAGTGGCAACGTCTTTCAGACGTAGCAGTGAACCATCGGGAAGAGCTTTCAATACAATCTCTCCATATTCTTCTGCTGTGCTGAACTTTCCGGTATATTGTAATACATATTGCAGTTGTTGGGGTAATTTGTCTGAACTGATACCTGTCTTGCCGGGTGCTGCTTCTATGTTTTGATTACGGATGGCTTCAGTTACATCTTGAGGTACCATGTTGTAGGCGGCCAGCCGATTAGGATTCAACCATACACGCATGGCATAATCACGGCTACCCATGATTTCTACCAAGCCTACACCGTCAATACGTTTTAATTCGCGCAAAATATTGATATCGGCAAAGTTATAAACAAACTTTTCGGTATGTGCACTGTCCGTACTCATGATGTTCAAGTACATCAACATACTGTTTACTTCGTTTTCTGTAATAACTCCGGCACGGATTACTTCTTCAGGCAATTCGTCTAGTACGGTAGTCACACGGTTCTGTACATTTACGGCAGCTACGTCCGGATCGGTTCCCACGTTTAAAATAGATAGTAGTAAGGGACATACCGTCGTTGGTACAAACAGTGGTCATGTAGGTCATGCCGGGTACTCCGTTGATGGCACGCTCTAACGGGGTGGCGACTGTTTTAGACATCACATCGGCACTAGCCCCGGTGTATCGGGCGGTTACCGTTACAGATGGGGGTACGATATCGGGAAACTGAGTGATGGGCAGTGTCAAAATAGACAGTACGCCCAAGCAGACGATAATGACGGAGATTACTCCTGAAAGTATCGGTCTTTTTATAAATAGCTTAAACATAAACTGTCCGTTTTATTTTACGATAGGTTGTTTTAATTCAACTTCTTTTCTGATTGCTTCCATATCAATGGTATCAGTCTTGATGGTAATGCCATCCTTCATCATTTGCACTCCCTCGTATACGATGGCAGTGTTAGGAGAGAAGTCTTGTGTCACATAGTAATTATTATAGCGTTCCAGCGGTTGGAAGCTGCGTACTTTTACTACACTGGCACTATCAACGGTATATACATAGGTGAAATCTTGAATTTCGAATGTTGATTTCTGGGGAACTAGGCAGATGTTGTCCATTTGGGTCATCATACGTACTTTTCCAGTCACTCCATGTTTCAGCAGTCCGTCCGGGTTCGGAAAACGGACACGGAAGGCAATGGAGCCGGTTCCTCGTTCAAAGTCACCTTCTACAGTTTCTAATGTGCCTTTGTGGGAGTAGATGGAACCGTCTGACAAAATCAGTTCCACATTATTTTCTTCGTGCTGTTTTTGTCCGCTAAGTTGTTGGCGCTTGTATTCCAGATACTCGCTTTCGTTCACTTTATAGTAAGCAAAGATCTCGGAAATATCACTTACGGTAGTCAGTAAGCTTTGCGGATTTACCAGACTTCCCGTCTTATAAGGAATACGGTCTATGTAGCCGTCAAAAGGGGCAGTGATAGTGGTGTAAGAATAATCCATCTGTGAACGTTGCATTTGTGCTTTTGCCTGTTCCACTTTCATTTGGGCTACTTCTTTTTCTTTATTGGCTTGGTCGAGTCGGATTTTTGATAAGATTTGTTTGTCAACCAGCCGGCCTATTCTTTCGGCTTCATAATTTGCCATTTCATATTGTGCCTGTGCTTGTTTGTAATTGGCTTGCGCCTCTTTTACCGTTTCGCTATATTGGTCGGAACTGAGTTGGAATAGGGGCTGTCCTTTTTTGACTTTCTGTCCTTCGTCTACATATATTTGTTGAACAAATCCTTCCACTTTGGGCTTAATTTCTACAAACTGTATAGCTTGCACATCAGCTACATATGAGCGTGGAAACTCAATGGTTGTGGGGTGAAGAATGGTGATGGGAATGAATTCTTTGTGATGTTCCTGCTTGTTGTCCGATTGACCACAAGAGCATAGCAATCCTGTGCATGTACACAGGACCGCAATTTTCTGAAAATTACTCTTCATGAAATTACGAATACAATTTAAAAAGATTAATAATTGAGTTTGAGTAAATAAAAGATCCGGCTTGCATTCAAATCTTTCAGAATACAAGGCCAATATGTATGAATATGCTTTAATGTGACATATTAAATGCGGTACACACAAAAGATAATGTGATGATGTACCACTTTCCCCGGATTTTCACTGACAGGTGTGTAACTTTGTACCGGAACTTGGGGAATAGCAAAAAGATTGACCAGCATGTCGATAGTGCAGGGTAAAAAACGACTGTTTGGCAGTTGTGCACGTCCCGACTGGAAATAATAAGTTTCTTCTCCTCTGCTTTCTTCATTGTTGTCAGAAGGCAGGGTGGGTTGTTCCATCGTTTCTACCATAGCCAGATTGGCATCAATCAGTGGAGCGCATACATCAAATTGTACGAGTAATAACATAATTACGCATACTATTCTTACCACATATTTTTTGATACCGTTGAACATGAAAGATACTTTGTTTGTCAATTCGTTTGCAAATTTAATATAATTGAACACTGTTTTCAAACTAATCATCCAAAATTAGTGAGTTTTAATATATCCTTTCTCTTTTTTGGAACTACTATCCTTTATACTGACTGAAATCTGTTATTTTTGTACTCAGTATTTTAAATAATCAGATAATATTACTTATGTTACAACCCGAATTGAAATTTCGTCGAGATAAAATACGCTATTTGATGGCTCAACAAGGCATTGATGCTGCCCTGATAGCTTGTAATGTAAATTTGCTTTATACGTATGGTGAGATAGTGAACGGCTATCTTTATTTACCGCTTCATTCACCGGCACTTCTCTTTGTAAAACGTCCTAATAATATTGTGGGAGAATTTGTATTCCCTATTCGTAAACCTGAGCAGATAGTGGACTTGTTAAAAGAAAATGGTATACCTGTAGCTTCAAAGATAATGTTGGAAGGCGGGGAACTGCCTTATGCGGACTATATGCGTCTTGCATCTCTTTTTCCTGAATCGGAGGTCGTGGATGGAACTGCTATTATTCGTGAAGCGCGTAGTGTAAAGACTCCGCTGGAGATTGAACTTTTTCGTCGGTCGGCTGCTTTACATGCTCGAGCATATAGTAAGATTCCCGATGTATACCATCCGGGGATGACTGATCGTGAACTATCTGTTGAGGTGGAACGCCTGATGCGACTGGAAGGTTGTCTGGGAATATTCAGAGTATTTGGTCAGAGTATGGAGATATTTATGGGAAGTGTGTTGGCTGGAGATAATGCAGCTACTCCTTCGCCTTATGATTTTGCCTTAGGTGGTAAGGGATTGGATCCGTCTTTGCCCGGAGGAATGAATGGAACTTTGTTGAAAGAGGGGTATAGTGTAATGGTGGATATAGGGGGAAACTTTTACGGATATATGTGCGATATGAGTCGTGTGTTCTCCATTGGAAAATTAAATGATGAGGCTTATGCAGCTCATCAAGTCTGTCTTGAAGTGCAGGATAAGGTTGCCTCTATGACGGCGCCTGGTGTGGTGTGCGAGGATCTTTATAATGCGGCCATTGAGATCGTGACGAAAGCCGGATTTGCCGATCGTTTTATGGGGGTGTCCCAACAGGCACGTTTTATAGGACACGGCATCGGGTTGGAAATCAATGAGGCACCAGTGTTGGCTCCGCGTATCCGGAGGGAGTTGGAAGAGGGAATGGTGTTTGCCCTTGAACCTAAAATCGTATTGCCGGGAGTAGGACCGGTCGGCATTGAAAATTCTTGGGTAGTTACAGAAAACGGAGCCGGCAAACTGACCATTTGTAATGAGGAGATTATAGAGCTTTGATTCCTTGGATGTAAATATTGAAGCGGAAATATCAAAAAAACGAAAAATTTTATGGTTCTTGTTCTAGTGTCATTGGGGGCAAAGTGAAGAACTTGAATATAAAAAACGATCCCGAAACTTTTAGTTTCGGGATCTTACATGGTTTGAAGTATATTTTTTATTCCCACTCAATGGTCGCATTGGGTTTTGGGCGACAGGTCATAGCATACGCGGTTCACATTCTTTACTTCTTTTAGAATACGGTCGGTAATTTTCATCAGAATGGACCAGTCTATCGGTTCGATAGTAGCTGTCATAGCATCTACGGTGTTGACAGCTCGGATAATAACAGGCCAGTCAAATGAACGGGCATTGTCACGCACGCCTACTGATTTGAAATCGGGTACTACGGTGAAATATTGCCATACTTTCTTGTCCAAGCCTGCCAGTTGGAATTCTTCACGCAAGATGGCGTCCGATTCGCGAACAGCTTCCAGGCGGTCACGAGTGATAGACCCCAAACAGCGCACTCCCAAACCAGGACCAGGGAACGGCTGACGGTAGACCATGTCGTATGGTAAACCAAGTTCCACTCCGCAGGCACGGACTTCGTCTTTGAACAACTGGCGTAAAGGTTCTACTAATTCAAACTGTAAATCCTCGGGTAAGCCACCTACATTGTGATGGGATTTAACCATTTTGGCTGTTTTAGTACCACTTTCTACGATATCAGGATAAATTGTACCTTGTCCCAAAAAGTCGATTCCATTTAGCTTACGGGCTTCCTCTTCGAACACACGAATAAATTCACCACCGATAATCTTGCGTTTCTGCTCCGGATCAGCTACATTTTCCAGTTTACTCAGGAAACGGTCTGTAGCATCCACGTAAATCAAATTAGCGTTCAACTGATTTTTGAAAACTTCAATTACTGCTTCCGATTCACCTTTGCGCATTAATCCATGGTTCACATGTACGCAGACCAGATTATTACCGATGGCTTTCAGCAACAGAGCTGCTACTACAGAACTGTCTACACCTCCGGAAAGTGCCAATAATACTTTCTTGTCGCCTACCTGGCGGCGGATCAATTCAATCTGGTCATTGACAAAGTTTGTCATATTCCAGTTAGCCTCTGCCTTGCAGGTATCAAAAACAAACGATTGTACAGCATTCTTTATTGCTTCCACATCATCCGTCAGTTGGGGAAGCTTCACTTCGCAACATGCTTTGTCATGACCGGCAGCCATTACGGGGATCCCTGCTTTGTAAATCTCGGGAAGCACGTCAATATCCACTCCGTCAATTACATGGTTGGGACCGCCATTGATAATGACACCCTTTACATTGGGCAATGCTGTCAGCTCGGCGGCTGTGATATCGTGCGGGTAAATTTCACTATATACACCCAAAGCACGAATGGCTCTGGCAAGCACGGTGTTTTCGGTGCTTCCCAAATCCAAGATAACAATCATATCTTGTTTCATTCCGTTATGTTGTTTTTAAGTTATTAGTTGGTTGTCTATTATTCCCACTCAATTGTGGCAGGCGGTTTGGACGAGATATCATAGCATACGCGGTTTACACCTTTTACTTTATTGATTATGTCGTTTGAAACCTTAGCCATAAATTCATAGGGAAGATGAGCCCAGTCGGCGGTCATGGCATCCGTACTAGTTACGGCACGTAGGGCAACGGCACGTTCGTATGTACGTTCGTCCCCCATTACTCCCACACTTTGTACGGGTAGCAAGATTACGCCTGCCTGCCATACTTGGTGGTAAAGGGATGTTTCGTTTCCGTCCGAGTCTTTCACTTTCCAGTCTCTCAATCCTTGGATATAGATATCATCGGCGTCTTGCAGAATACGTACTTTCTCAGGAGTGATATCACCCAAAATACGTACCGCAAGTCCTGGTCCGGGGAATGGATGGCGTGTAATCAGATGTTCCGGCATACCCAGTTCACGACCTACGTGGCGTACTTCATCCTTGAATAGCAGACGCAGAGGCTCGCATAGTTTCAAATTCATTTTTTCGGGCAGTCCACCTACGTTGTGATGACTTTTGATTACAGTGCCGGTGATACTTAATGACTCGATACAATCAGGATAAATGGTACCTTGTGCCAGCCATTTCACATCTTTAATTTTATGAGCTTCTTCATCGAATACGTCAATAAAACCTTTACCGATAATCTTACGCTTCTTCTCAGGTTCTTCCACACCTGCCAGTTCACTGAAGAATTTTTGGCTGGCATCCACTCCGATTACATTCAGTCCGAGACATTCATAATCATGGAGTACATTTTTGAATTCGTTCTTACGCAGCATGCCGTGATCTACAAAATGCAGGTAAGATTCTTACCTATCGCTTTATTTAATAATACGGCTGCCACAGATGAGTCTACTCCGCCACTCAGCCCCAGTACTACTTTGTCATTTCCCAGTTGCGCTTTCAGTTCGGCTACAGTCGTTTCAATGAAAGAGGCAGCGCTCCAGTCCTGTTTCCCCCCGCAAATGTCGACTACAAAATTTTTCAGAAGCTGGGTTCCGTCTTCACTGTGGAACACTTCCGGGTGGAACTGTACTCCCCATACTTTCTCTTCCTTTATTTGATAAGCAGCGATGGCTACTTTATCTGTTGAAGCGATAATTTTGAAATTCTCCGGAATGGCGGTGATGGTATCTCCGTGGCTCATCCATACTTGTGAGTGTTCACGGACGTTCTTCAATAGTGGGTTCTCTTGGTCGAAAGTGGAAAGGTGTGCACGTCCGTATTCACGTGTGCCGGCCGGTTCCACTTTCCCACCGTTTGTATAAGACATGAACTGTGCACCATAGCAGATACCCAAAATAGGATACTTTCCGCGAATGTCACTCAAATCGACTTTAAAGGCGCTTTCATCATACACCGAGAAAGGGCTTCCCGAAAGGATAACGCCGATTATGGACGGATCATTGTGTGGAAATTTGTTGTAAGGCACAATCTCGCAATAAGTATTCAGTTCGCGAACGCGACGGGCTATGAGCTGTGTGGTTTGTGAACCGAAGTCGAGAATAATGATCTTTTCTTGCATATATATATTAAGATATGTAAATGATTTCGTGCCGCAAAGATACTCAGAAAAAACTAAAAACTCCGTCATGCTGTTGAGGCTTTTTATAATTGAATTGGAAAAACCTTTGTTCTTCCTGCTTCCTTGTGGAAAAACTATGCAAAAAAAACGATTGGAATGTTTAGGAAATGTCGGCTGGTATATAAATCACGGGCTGTCCGACAAGCATTTGAGGGCAGCCCGTTTTTTTAGTGTGGATAATATTTTATTTTTGCCAGCCTGTTCCTTCAACAAGTCACGGATTTCTGTAAGTAACTACCTCTTCCTTGCTAGGGGCAGGTGGGGCGGTCGGGAGCAGGAACTTCTTCTTTCTTGCGATTCAGCTTGGCAAGTAATCTTATAAATAAGAATATAGAAAAAGCAATGATGATAAAGTCGAAAGTAGCTTGTAGGAAGTTGCCATAATTCAACGTTACGGCAGCTTTTTCAACTCCATCCACTACTTCGGCCGGCTTTAATTGTAGTTTCAAATCTGTAAAGTTCACGCCACCTACCAGCAATCCGATGGGAGGCATGATGACATCGGCCACAATGGAAGATACTATTTTACCGAAGGCTCCGCCGATGATGACACCGACTGCCATGTCAATGACGTTTCCGCGCATTGCGAACGCCTTAAAATCTTGCAAGAAGCTGCTTTTTCCCATTTTTTTTTATTTTAATATGAATTTATGTGCGAATATAAAAACAAATTCTTATTTTTGCACCGCGTTTAGGAAATAAATACTAAACGTTTAACAACATTCCAACGTAGAGTGTTTAAAAGCTATATTATAAAACCTTTAAAATTTAAACAAAATGATTAAAGTAGGTATTAACGGATTTGGTCGTATCGGCCGTTTTGTATTCCGTGCAGCTCAGAAAAGAAACGATATTCAGATCGTAGGTATCAATGACCTTTGCCCGGTTGATTACTTAGCATATATGTTGAAGTATGACACTATGCACGGACAATTTGACGGTACTATCGAAGCTGACGTAGAAAATAGCAAATTGATCGTGAACGGCAATGCAATCCGCGTAACAGCTGAAAGAAATCCGGCTGACTTGAAGTGGGATGCAATCGGTGCTGAATACGTAGTTGAATCTACTGGTTTGTTCTTGACTAAAGAAAAAGCTCAGGCTCATATTGAAGCTGGTGCTAAATATGTAGTTATGTCAGCTCCTTCTAAAGATGATACTCCGATGTTCGTTTGCGGTGTAAACGAAAAGACTTATGTTAAAGGTACTCAGTTCGTTTCTAACGCTTCTTGTACTACTAACTGTTTGGCTCCTATCGCTAAGGTCTTGAATGACAAATGGGGTATCACTGACGGTTTGATGACTACAGTTCACTCTACAACAGCTACTCAGAAAACAGTTGACGGTCCTTCTATGAAAGACTGGAGAGGTGGTCGTGCTGCTTCTGGTAACATTATCCCTTCATCTACTGGTGCTGCTAAAGCTGTAGGTAAAGTTATTCCTGAATTGAACGGTAAATTGACTGGTATGTCAATGCGTGTTCCGACTTTGGATGTTTCTGTAGTTGACTTGACAGTTAACTTGGCTAAACCGGCTACATATGCTGAAATCTGTGCAGCTATGAAAGAAGCTTCTGAAGGTGAATTGGCTGGCGTATTGGGTTACACTGAAGATGCAGTTGTTTCTTCTGACTTCTTGGGTGATACTCGTACTTCTATCTTCGATGCTAAAGCTGGTATCGCTTTGACTGATACTTTTGTTAAGGTGGTTTCTTGGTATGACAACGAAATCGGTTACTCTAACAAGTATTGGATTTGATTGCTCACATGGCTTCTGTAAACTGCTAATCAGTTAAAAACCATATAGCGAAAGCCGTCTGAAGTAATTCAGACGGCTTTTTTTTATGTAGTTTTGCGTGCTAAGTTGCACATTTTCGTTATCTTTGTGCGACTGTTACAAAAACTTAGGATGGAAAAGTACGATTTGATAACGATATTAGGACCTACCGCTTCAGGAAAGACTCCTTTGGCAGCGGCTTTAGCTTACAAGTTGGATACCGAAATTATCAGTGGAGATAGCCGGCAGGTATATCGCCGGATGGATTTAGGTACGGGAAAGGATTTGGAAGACTATGTCGTGAATGGACAGCAAATACCTTACCATCTGATAGACATTGTAGACCCCGGATATAAATATAATGTATTTGAATTTCAACGTGATTTTTTGAATGCTTATGATCAAGTGAGATGGAAAGACAAACTTCCTATATTATGCGGAGGTACGGGGATGTATCTTGAATCCGTGTTGAAGGGATATAGGCTGCTTCCTGTTCCAGAGAATCCCAAACTTAGGGACTCGTTAGCAGATAAATCATTAGCGGAACTCACCCGGTTGTTGTCAACTTACAGGAAACTTCATAACTCTACGGACGTAGATACTGTAAAGCGGGCTATCCGGGCCATTGAAATAGAAGAGTATTACAAGCACCAATCAGCGGAATACCGTGAGTTCCCGCAAATTCATAGTTTGATCATTGGAGTAGATATAGCTCGTGAGTTACGTCGTGAAAAAATATCCCACCGTTTGAAGCAGCGTTTGGATGAAGGGATGGTAAACGAAGTGAAGGCTTTGTTGGATAGTGGTATTTCTTCCGAGGATTTGATTTATTACGGATTGGAATATAAGTATTTGACTTTATATGTCTTGGGTAAACTTTCTTTCAATAGAAAAT
>ENA-OQNJ01000439-OQNJ01000439.1-human-gut-metagenome-genome-assembly--contig:-NODE-439-length-10635-cov-3.173392_pt1 | contig 10635 bp, 7 predicted proteins | sample MGYA00242630_ERZ504882 | MGnify/ENA primary metagenome ERZ504882 (study PRJEB26092, sample SAMD00036408) | human gut metagenome | host: Homo sapiens | study: EMG produced TPA metagenomics assembly of... | reverse complement strand
GGATCTGGAGATCAATGAGGATTCGCATGATGTGTCCCGTGCCGGACAGCCGATCGATTTGAGCCCCACCGAATACAAGTTGCTGCGTTATTTGATGGATAACGAGGGGCGTGTGCTCTCGAAGGCGCAGATTTTGGATCATGTGTGGCAGTACGATTGGGGCGGGGACGCCGCGATTGTTGAATCGTACATTTCATATCTGCGCAAGAAGGTCGACGGACTTACGGTGGAGGATGAGAACGGCGAGAAGCACAAGGTGGCTCCGCTTATCGAAACGAAGCGTGGCATCGGCTACATGATTCGTGCGCCGAAGAACTAAACGGTCCCGCGATGAGTCAGGATACCCGTCAGCCGTCGGCTGACCCGCAGAACACGCCGAAGAACGGCGGCCAGCCGCGTCCGCAACGTGTGCCTTGGCATCGGCGGATCGGCAGGAAGGTGCAGGCCATTCCGTTAAGCACCAAGCTGGTCACTTGCATCATTGTGTTGTTGACCATTGGCACTATCGGCATTTCCTTTTCCATTCGCACGCTTGTGGGCAATTATCTGCTACAGAAAACCGACACGCAGTTGGTGAATCAGGCGCAGATGATTTTCAATAGCATGGATTCGCTGGACAGCACCACGAGCGAGGATGGACGGAGCTTGGTGAACACGTATTATGTCGAGGTGCGGGACGGCGAATACAAGCGTACCGGCGCTGGGTCGGTGCCTATGCTCCGTGAGGGCGTGGTGTCCGAGCCGAGTCTGCCTTCCGACGGCAGTATCGACGGGGTCACGCTCGGAGAGCCGTTCACCACACAGGCGGTGGTGCACGTTACCACCAGCAGGGTGCCGGATCATGCCATCATGCAGGCCGCACAGTCGCCGTGGCGTGTTGTGGCGCTGCCTTGGAGCGAGAAAACCAAAACGGGGCAGGTCAAAGACAGCGGCGTCGTGTTCATCGGATTGTCGCTGAGTGACCAGATCGACACGTCCAACACGTTGACGCGGTTCTGCGCCATGGTCGGCATCGCGGTGGTGTTGATCGGCGCCATTCTTGGCACCATCGTCGTGCAAAGCACGCTTGCTCCGCTGAAACGTATCGAGAAGACCGCTGCGAAGATTGCGGCAGGGGATTTGAGCCAGCGCGTTCCCGACTTGCCGGAGAACACGGAAGTCGGTTCGCTGTCCATGTCGTTGAACGCCATGCTGACGCGCATTGAGGAAAGCTTCCACGCGCAGGAGGAAACGACTGAGAAGATGAAGCGGTTCGTTTCCGACGCCAGTCATGAATTGCGTACCCCGCTTGCTGCGATTCATGGTTACGCGGAACTCTACAAAATGCAGCGTGACATGCCGGGGGCGTTGGAGCGTGCCGACGAGTCCATCGCGCATATCGAGGCGTCCAGCGCGCGTATGACGGTGTTGGTGGAGGATCTGCTTTCTTTGGCGCGTCTTGACGAAGGTCGTGGCATCGATATCACCCAGCAGGTGAAGCTCACTTCCGTGGTGAAGGACGCTGCCGACGATTTGCATGCGCTTGATCCGAATCGTGGCATCACCTGCGGCCAGGTGGTGCTGCAGCCAGGGCAAGATATGAACAATCCTGCGAGGTTGACGTTCCAACCGGGGCAGATGCCGGATATTACGCTGACGGGCGATGCTTCAAGGTTGCGTCAGGTGGTGACCAATATCGTTGGCAATATCCACCGCTATACGCCGGCCGATTCGTCGGTGGAGGTTTCGATGGGCGTGTTGCCGGCTTCCATCAGCCCGGAGTCGTTGTCTCGCATGCCGTCGAACGAGCAGTCGCTGCGTCACTTGGTCGAAGCCATCGAAGTCGGGCAGTCGATGCAGGTGGGTATGAACTATGCGATCGTTCGCTTCAGCGATCATGGTCCCGGCGTTCCGGCCGAGGCGCGTTCAAAGATTTTCGAACGTTTCTATACGGCTGACCCGTCCCGAGCTCGGCAGAAGGGCGGCACCGGCCTTGGCATGGCGATCGCGCAATCCGTGGTCAAGGCGCATCACGGTTCATCTGCGCTTCCGGCAGCGAGGAACCGGCTTGACATTGACGGTGGTGCTTCCGGTGGCTCCGGTGGAGCCGCGTCCGTTGACGCAGGCCAGTGACGAACGCAAGGGTGACAAGTGGGGCCGCAGGCCGAAAAAGCAGTGATGCAAACGCCTGAAAAGGCCTGATTTGACGGTTATTGGCGCAAGAGATGGTATATATCCCACCTCTTGCGCTAAACTGTATCTTTGATTTGTAATCGGTGAGCGGTTTTCTTTCGCTTGCCCGAAGGTATGTGGATTACGTAAGAGTGAGGTGACAATGCCTAGCGGACGCGTTCGTTGGTTCGATGCGAACAAAGGCTATGGGTTTTATTCAGAACGAGCAGGGCGCCGATGTGTTCCTGCCTGCAGCTGCCCTGCCGGAGGGCGTGAAGACGTTGCGCAAGGGCGCAAAGGTCGAGTATTCCGTGGTGGAGGGCCGCCGTGGCCCGCAGGCGATGGGCCTTACGCTCGTCGCGTCCGCTCCGTCTCTGGTCAAGGCGACGCGACCGAAGCCGGATGATATGGCCGCCATCGTGGAGGATCTCATCAAGCTTCTGGATTCCGCCGGAAACCAACTGCGCCGACATCATTACCCGTCGCCGGCCGAAAGCAAGAAACTGGCCACGCTGATGCGTGCCGTGGCCGACAACTTCGACGTACAGGAATAATTCATGTCCGATACCACAATGGATCCCAGGGCGATCGCTCAAGCGGCGGCCATCGAAGTCGCCGATGAGGATAGTCAGGTCGGCGATTTCGTCGAAGTCATCGATTTGGGGGACAACGTCACTGATTTTCGTTTCGAAACCCGCGTGCGCGGGTATGAGGGATGGCAGTGGTCGGTGACGTTGTATCACGATGTCGAGTTGGATCATTGGACGGTCAATGAGTCGTCGTTGGTGCCTACCGACAAGGCGTTGCGTCCACCGGAATGGATTCCGTGGAAGGATCGTCTCGAACCGACCGACTTGGCGGTGACCGATTCAATCGGCACCGATCCCGACGATCCGCGTATGGAGAAGGGGTTCCGCAAGGTGGAACCTGCTGAGCAAGGCGAAAACGTTTCTTCCGATGCGGAGTCTGCCGAAACGACGGATGCCGGCGACAATACCGAGACGGACGCTGGTGGGGTTGACGGTTCACAAGACGAGAGCGCTGCAGCATCGGTGACTTCCGAAGAGGATATCGACGAGGCGGTTGAGGAATTCGACCTGTCCCGCCGACACGTGCTTACGCCTTTGGGACGTTCCCAGATCGCGAAACGTTGGTATGAGGGGCCACGTGGACCGAAGTCGTTGTCCACCAAAACGTCGGATGGCAATCCGTGCTCGACGTGCGGATTCTTCATTCCCCTGAAGGGTGAGCTGAACCTCCTGTTTGGCGTGTGCGCCAACAAGTGGAGTCCTGATGATGGTCGTGTCGTCTCCATCGACCATGGCTGTGGCGAGCATTCCGAGATCGAGCCTCCGGAACCGTCGCATCTGTGGGTGCAGTCGAAGCCGGCTTTCGACGACCTTCATATCGACATCATCGCTCAGACTCCGCGTGACGAGCGCAGTTCTATCGAACTGATTGAACAGTTGTCAGTGGACGAAGACGACAATCCGAATGATGAGGAGGAAGCCTCCGAAGCCGATATCGAAGCCAATACCGTGGATGACGGCGCGAATCAGGAGGAAGTGCTCGAACATACGGCCCCGCAGAACGAGCCTGAAGTGGAAGCCACCGTTGAACTAGGCGATGACGAGGATTCGGAAGTCGAAGAGGTGTCTGAAAACAATGCGGAAGCCGAATAATCCGGTTTTACTGCAGATATGAGAGAAGCCCGTATTCCCAACTTGGGGAGGCGGGCTTCTCTCATATCTGCAAAAGTTGCGAATGTTTAGTGCACGACGGTGACGGTACAATCGGCGAAATTGACGATCTGCTTGGAGACTGAACCGAGGAAATGCGCATCCAATCCAGACAGTCCGCGGGAACCGACCACTAAATGGCGTGCGTAACGGGAAGCTGCGATCAGTCCCTTCGCCGCGGAGATGTGGAAGGCGTGCGATTCGATCTGGAAATCGTCGGGAATGCCTGCCGCGGGAATCTCCACCGAATCGAGAAGCTCGTCAAGAATGCGTTCCGCGCGCTCCTGACCTACGGCGATTGGTGCGATGGCGTTCTCATACCCTTCGATGACACCGAGATCTTTCAGCTGCCAGCAGAACATCACCTGCAGGGGAGCATGATGCAGCGCAGCCAGATCGATGGCGAACCGCAGGGCGTGTCGCGATGTTTCCGATCCGTCGACACCGACCACAATCGGACGCTGGCTTCTTGGCAGCGGGGAACCCGGCAGGTCGTATGTCACGGTGTTCTCCGAGGGCGTAAGTGCATTGGCGATGGCATCCTGCACGTTGGACTCCTCGTCGTCGAGAATGCGCACCACGGTGACTGGAACTTCCGCAGCCTCGGCGAGCGAAGCCGAAAGAGATCCGAGGAACCAGCGCGCCACACGGCCAAGGGAACGGCGCCCTACCACAATCTGCTGCGCGTCCCTGCCTATCTCCAGCAACGCGGATGTTCCTGTGGCCTTTACCGATGTTAGTTTGACATGATCCTCATTGAGGGTCATGCCTTGCGAAGCCTCAGAAACCCAATCACGAAGCCTCTGCGCGATATCGTGACGGACTTCGGCCCATTGTTCTTCGCCTTCCGGCTCTGATCCCATATCCCAGGAATGGGACCATGCGAACACCGCATTGACCTGCTGACCTGTAAGCGATGCCTCGTTCAGCGCCCAGCGTAATGCGGCGAAGGATTCGTCGGAACCGTCAACGCCGACGACGATGTCATGGAGACGGGTGTCTGCGATCGATTCGGAGCCGGTCGCATTTAGGGTGGTGTCGCTCATTTTGGTGACCTCCTTGTTTGTTGCTATATGCCAAGCATATCTGTTTGGTTGCGTCGAGAGCGCAATTTACGCGCGGATGAAACAAACGTCACCGCGAATCGGTAGAGTATTGAAGGACTAACAAGAGTGGAAGGACAAGCATGTTCGAACGGTTTACCGACCGTGCGCGGCGCGTGATCGTGCTGGCGCAGGAAGAAGCTCGTACCCTCCAGCACAACTACATCGGTACCGAGCATCTGCTGCTTGGCCTGATTCGCGAGGGTGACGGCGTTGCAGCCAAGGCGCTGGCCTCAAAGGGTGTGACCTTGGATGACACCCGCAAACAGGTCGAAGAGATGATTGGTAAGGGGAATGCCACGCCGAACGGCCACATTCCCTTCACCCCGCATGCCAGGCAGGTGTTGGAGCTGTCGCTGCGTGAGGCGTTGCAGCTGGGGCACAGCTATATCGGCACCGAGCATATCCTGCTCGGTCTGATTCATGAAGGCGAAGGCGTAGGCACTCAAGTGCTGATCAAGATGGATGTCAATCTTGGTGAACTGCGCAGCGCCACTATCGACTTGATTCGTGGCAATTCCGGTGACGGCAAGGGCGACGGCAAGGGCGATTTGGCCAACGCCGGTGGCGTACAGGATCGTCGTAACCAGACCGGTTCCGCGATTCTTGACCAGTTTGGCCGCAATTTGACCGCTGAAGCTGCCGCCGGCAAGCTTGATCCGGTGATTGGTCGCTCGAGTGAGATTGAGCGTGTGATGGTGGTGCTGAGCCGCCGCACCAAGAATAATCCGGTGCTGATCGGCGAGCCGGGTGTCGGCAAAACCGCTGTGGTCGAAGGTTTGGCGCAGAAGATCAACGCCGGTGACGTTCCGGAGACGCTGAAGGGCAAGCAGGTCTATTCGTTGGATCTGGGATCCATGGTGGCTGGTTCGCGCTACCGTGGCGATTTCGAGGAACGCCTGAAGAAGGTGCTCAAGGAGATCAAGACCCGCGGCGACATTGTGCTGTTCATCGATGAGATCCATACCATAGTGGGTGCTGGCTCCGCAGATGGTGCTCTTGGCGCTTCCGACATGCTGAAGCCTATGCTGGCCCGTGGCGAGCTGCAGACCATTGGCGCCACCACCACCGACGAGTACCGTAAGTACATCGAGAAGGATGCGGCTCTGGAACGTCGTTTCCAGCCGATCCAGGTGCACGAGCCGAGCATTGCCGAAACCATCGAGATCCTTAAGGGCTTGCGTTCCCGTTACGAGAACCACCACCATGTGACGATCACCGATGGTGCGTTGCAGGCCGCGGCCGAACTGTCGAGCCGTTACATTCAGGACCGTCACCTGCCTGACAAGGCCATCGATCTGATCGATGAGGCTGGCGCGCGCCTGCGCATCCGTCGACTGACCGCTCCGCCGGAACTCAAGGAACTCGACACGAAGATCGCCAAGCTTGCCGAGGAGAAGGACCAGTCCATTAAAGACCAGGACTTCGAAAAGGCTGCTGAGCTGCGTGATAAGCAGGAGAAGCTGGAAGCCGAACGCAAGCAGAAGGAATCTTCATGGCGTGAAGGCGAATCCGACGTGAAGATGGTCGTAGATGAGGATGTCATCGCCGAAGTGATTTCCCAGACCACCGGCATTCCGGTGTTCAAGCTCACCCAGGCCGAGTCCAAGAAGCTCATGACCATGGAAAGCGAGCTGCACAAGCGCATCATCGGCCAGGATGAGGCCGTGTCCGCATTGAGCCGCTCCATCCGCCGCGCACGTGTTGGTTTGAAGGATCCGAAGCGTCCGTCCGGTTCGTTTATCTTCGCTGGCCCCACCGGTGTTGGCAAGACCGAGCTGGCCAAGACGCTCGCCGAATTCCTGTTTGACGACGAGGACGCACTGATTCGTGTCGACATGTCTGAATTCTCCGAGAAATATGCGGCTTCGCGCCTGTTTGGTGCTCCTCCGGGATACGTCGGTTACGAAGAGGGCGGCGAACTCACCGAGAAGGTTCGTCGCAAGCCGTTCTCCGTGGTGCTGTTCGATGAGATCGAAAAGGCCCATCCGGATATCTTCAACACGCTGCTGCAGGTGCTTGATGACGGTCATCTGACTGATGGCCAGGGCCGCAAGGTGGACTTCAAGAACACCATCATCATTCTGACCACCAATCTTGGTACGCGAGACATCGCCAAGGCCGCCAACACCGGCTTCAACTTGGGTGCCAACACCGAGTCGAGCTACCAGCGCATGAAGGATCAGGTTTCCGCGGAGCTGAAGCAGCAGTTCCGTCCGGAATTCCTGAACCGTCTGGACGACATCATCGTGTTCAAGCAGCTCACCGAGCCGCAGGTGCGCCAGATCGTCGATCTTGACGTCAAGCAGCTCAATGATCGCTTGTTCGATCGCCACATGTCCCTCGAGCTTACCGACGCTGCCAAGGATCTGCTCGCGCAGAAGGGCTTCGACCCGCTGCTGGGCGCGCGTCCGTTGCGTCGCGTGATTCAGCGCGACGTCGAAGACGCCATTTCGGAGAAGATCCTGATGGGCGAACTCGAAGATGGCCAGCGCGTGAAGGTCGATGCGGAAGGCGAAGGCATTCTGGGCGAGTTCACCTTTACCGGTGAGGCGTTCGAAGAGCCGAACACGGAGCCTGCTGAAACTGAAGCTGCACCGGCTGAAGCTGAGGCGCCTGCCGAATCGACGGAATCCGCGGAATCTGCTGAATAAACAAGCAATCGGCGCGCAGGTAACGCAACACACGGAAGGCCTTGAAATCATACGTAATGATTTCAAGGCCTTTTCTATACCAAAAGTATTCCGAAACTTGACGAATTACAGCGTCAGTAGATCGAGATCGGTAGTGATCGACGTGTTGCGGGTGAACAGCGTACGACCTTCGCGCACCGAACGAAGCACGTCGCAACGCTCGTATACGGCGCCGAACACGCTGGAAGCGTCAAGCACAATGAAATTCGCGGGCTTACCTGCTTCAAGACCATACGAATCGCGCATACCGAGCGTGGTCGCACCATTGACCGTCAGGAACTTCAACGCATCATCGATTTCTTCGAAACTCATCATCTGCGCCAAATGCAGCACATAATCGAGAATCAGCATCATGTTGCCGTTACCGACCGGATACCACGGATCCTGCATGGAATCTTGACCAAGTGACACGTTCACTCCGGCCTCGGTGAGTTCCTTGACTCGCGTGATGCCTCGACGCTTCGGGAATGTGTCTTGACGTCCCTGTAGATACAGGTTCTCCGTAGGCGCGCAGGCGAAATTGATATGTGCGGCCTTTAACAGCTTGGTCAGATGGAAGAAATAGGCATTGTCGGCCGATCCCAAGGAACAAGTGTGGCTTGCCGTGGTCTTTGAACCAATACCAGCGCGATAGGCGAGTGCGGACAGCAATTCAAGATAACGTGAGTTTGGATCGTCGGTTTCGTCGCAATGCACGTCGATGAGTTTGTTGTACTTCGATGCCAGTTCAACCACGGTGTGCATGGAACGTTCACCGAACTCACGGCATTGCTCGAAATGCGGAATGCCACCGACACAATCAGCGCCCATTTTCAAGCCTTCCTCAACCAAATCCGCGCCGGATTCACCATGAGGACCCTCATACGAGTACATGCCCTCCTGCGGGAAGGAGACGATTTGTAACGTGACGGTATCCTTAAGTTCCTCCTTCAATTCAAGCAAGGCCTTCAAGGAAGTGAGGTTTGGATCTGTGACATCGGCGTGGGAACGGATGAATTGCACGCCGTGACGCATTTCCTTTGCTATGCCGATTTTCGCCCGTTCCTTGATTTCGTCAACGGTGAGGTCGGCTTTGGTCTCGCTCCAACGCTGAATGCCTTCGAACAGGGTGCCGGATTCGTTCACCGCGCCGGGCTTGCGTGCGGTAAATACGTAATCAAGATGCAGATGGGTGTCACAGAACGGCGGACAGACCAGCTTTCCACCCAAATCGATGACTTCCACGCTCGCCCTATCTTGGCCTTGCGCTTCGAGTGTTGCTTTGAGATTGGGCGCAATGCTGACGAATTTGCCGTCTTCAACGAGAATGTCTTGAATTGCCGCGGTGTCGGCTGCGGTGCTGCTTGGCATGCCGGTGGCGATGTGTGCGTTGGTGAAGAGTTGAGTGCTCATAGTCGCTCCTTCCAATACGGATTTTCTGGTTCCGGCAGACGTTTTGTCATATGTTCATTAGGTTACGACGGGGAACCTTTGGCGTAATCGTTGACGGCTATTGTCGGCGTATTGCTTTGCGGTCACATTACTTGATGTGACATGTGTATTACTTCGGATTGGACGGTTTGTATGGCTGTGACGGTGAGGGAAGTGCTTGATGATACCTTGGTCGCGACGGCGGAACCACAAGTTGAAGTTGCTGGCGATAGCTTGGATAAGCCGGTGCGTTGGGTGTTCACCAACGAACGCGAGGACGTCGCCTCATTCCTGGCAGGAGGTGAGCTTCTGGTGGTGGAGGGGCGATCTTTAGTTGTGGGCGGTCGTGAAAAACGTGCGAACGAATATGTGAAAAGCCTAGTGAATGCTGATATTGTGGCATTGATGGTTGAGTTGGTTGAGGAAGTTACCCAACTGCCGGAAATGTTGGTGAAAGCTGCCAAGCGCGAAGGGTTGACGATTATTGGATTGCATCGTCGCATTCCTTTCGTCGATATCTGCCAGAGCGTCAACACCATGATTGTGCGTGGTCAGATGCGTATGCAGATGCAAGTGGACGTTATGTCAACTTCGCTGCGTTCTGAACTTACCCAAGCGTCCAATCCCAAAGCTGTTGCCGATGGTATTGCGAATCTGCTCGGTGAGGATGTAGTCATATTCGACGTGGATGGTCTTGAAGTTGCGAGAGCTGGACAGAACATCAATACTGCTGCAGATTGCGGCATTGTGCTTGCGCTGGAGGAACAGAAACGTCCTTTGGGAGCATTGGAGATCAGTCAGCGCAACACGGTGTTCGGTGAGGCGATGTGCAGAAGGATTGAACAGATTGTCTCTCCGGTTTTGGCGTTGTATCTCGGATGGGGGAGCACGCGTTGGCATGGTGGCGCATCTGATTGCGGGTCCAGAAGATGGCGTGCATGTTTCGTCGATGGAAGCGCGTGAGGGCCATGCCATGCTTGAAGCGCTGGGATTCGCCGCTTCGGGCGTATACATGCCGTTTGTGATGAAACTTGCGTCAGTGGCCAACGCCATGCCGGCAATCGTGTCGATGATCGACGATTTCGAATCCAATGATGGCTGTGAGTCGATCTGTTTGCTGGAAGGCGATCTGATGATCGGTTTTCTTGCGGCACAAGACGGCGGCGGCGATGTGGCGGCATTTTCAAGTCGTTGCCTGCATGCGTTGGAGTACGTTGCTGCAAATTCATTTGTGTATACCGTGCGTGGTCGCGCCGCATTGGACACGATTTCATTGATGGATGCGTTTGGTGCGCTGCGTGGTGCGATTCGAACATGCATTTCGAACGATGGGGAATGTCCGTATGGAACCCTCGAATGTGTGGATTCCTCGTTGTTGGAACGCATACTGGGTGTAGAGCGTACCGACGAGGCCATGCGCATGGTGATCACTCAGACGGTGGGATATGAGCTTATACACAACACCATGCTGATTGACACCCTGTGCGCCTGTTTCGACAATCTCGACAACAAGACCGGCGCGTGTGAGCAATTAGGCAT
>ENA-OQNJ01000438-OQNJ01000438.1-human-gut-metagenome-genome-assembly--contig:-NODE-438-length-10639-cov-1.970415_pt1 | contig 10639 bp, 13 predicted proteins | sample MGYA00242630_ERZ504882 | MGnify/ENA primary metagenome ERZ504882 (study PRJEB26092, sample SAMD00036408) | human gut metagenome | host: Homo sapiens | study: EMG produced TPA metagenomics assembly of... | reverse complement strand
GGTCTCGCAGGTCACCTTGCTCTCGTCGCTGTTGACGGTGGGCCGGGTGCCAAGGCCGGTGGCCGAGGGGTACCACCTGTCTCCTATTCTGGTGCGGGTGATATAGATGCCGTACCGGGGCAGCTGGAAGCCCTGCGGGTAGAGCTGATTGATGGTCGGCACGCCCAGCGTCCGGCCAAGGCCCGCCCCGTGATGCACCGTGAAGCGGATGGCGTAGGGCATCCCCAGCATGGCATTGGCCGCCGGGATGTCACCACCTTCCAGCGCGGTGCGGATGCGGGTGGAGGAAACAGGCTTCTCCTCAAACTGTGCCATCGGCAGGACGACTACCTCCACGCCCAGCGGCTCGCAGAGCTGACGCAGCAGCTCCGGTGTGCCTGCCGCCTTGGCACCGAAGGTGAAGTTCTCGCCGCAGAACAGCGCCCGGGCGTTGCAGTCCCGGATGATGCCCAGCACGAACTGCTCCGGCGTCATGGCCTTGATCTCCTCGAAATCGGGGCAGAGATAGTGCTCCACGCCGAGGCTGGCGATGAGGGCGTGCTTGTCCTCGGTGGAGAGCAGGCGCTTGCCCTTCATCTGTTTCGGTGGGCAGGCGAAGGTGAACACCGCCGGTGCCGCGCCATGGGCCTTGGCCCACTCCACTGCGCCATTGATGACCGCGCGGTGGCCGATGTGGATGCCGTCAAAAAAGCCCATTGCCACAGCAGAGCCGTGGGCACCGCCCAGCGCAAGCGGCGCAAGCTGTGAATAGATCTGCATGAATGTTCTTTAATTCCTCTCTACAAAGAGTTTTTCGACCTTGAGCACACCGCCGGTGATGTTCGCAAGACCCAGAAACTGACCCTCGGCATTGCGGACACGGTAGCGGCCATCTGCCGCCGGATAGCGGCTGGTGGGGCAGCCGTTGTACAGGTGCTGCTCCACCCTCGGCTCTGCCACCAGCAGAGGCAGGCTCTCGAACACGCTCTCCACCGGCAGCATCAAAGCCTGCAGTGCCTCGGGGCCTGCGTCCTTTGCCGCCTGTATCTCTTCCAGCGTGTGGACGTCGGCCTCGGTGTAGACACCCGCCGTCGTGCGGCGCAAAGCGCTCATGGTGCCTTTCTGGCCCATAGCGGCGGCAATGTCCTCCAACAGAGTGCGGATATACGTTCCCTTGGAGCAGCGGACGGTGAGGACGTATTCGTTCTCCACCGGGCTGCCGCCGTACCGGATGTCCAGTATCTCGATGGGGCGGGCCTTCCGCTCCACCGTGACGCCCTCGCGGGCCAGCTTATAAAGGGGCTGGCCGTTGATCTTGACCGCCGAGTACATGGGCGGCGTCTGCATCTGGGGGCCGAGGAACCGGGGCAGAACAGCCAGCAGCTCCTTCTCCCCTGCCGTCACCGGGGCCGTTTCCAGCACGGTGCCGGTGATGTCGCCGGTGTCGGTCTGCATCCCCAGCCGCAGCCGGGCGCAGTAGGTCTTGGTGTGGTCGAGCTGAAGGTCCACGGCTTTGCTGGCCCCGCCGCAGAACACCGGCAGAACACCGGTGGCCATGGGGTCCAGCGTACCGCTGTGGCCCAGCTTGCGGGTGCCGAGGATGCCGCGCAGCTTGGCGATAACGTCAAAGCTGGTCCACTCCATCGGCTTATCTACGATAAGGATGCCCTGCATCAGCTTTCCTCCTGCGTCTCGGGGCGGTCGAGTTCCGCCTCCACTTCGGCCAGAATGGCGCTCTTGGCGTTGTCGAGATTGCCCAGCAGCTCACAGCCCGCTGCGCGGGTGTGGCCGCCGCCGCCCAGACGCCGTGCGATGGCGCAGGCGTCCACGCCCTTGGCGGCGCGCACGCTGATGCGGTAGCTGCCGCCGGGCTGCTGACGGAGCAGCAGGCCCACTTTGACCCCCTCGATGCTGATGGGCAGGCTGGTCAGCTCTTCCAGATCCGCAGGGTCTACCCTGCTCTGCTCGATCTCATCCCGGGTCAGGTAGATGAGGGCGCAGCGGCCATCCAGATGATATTCCAGATGGTTGCGGGCGATCCGCTCGGCTTCCATCCGCTCCCGGGACTTGGTGTCAAACAGCAGGGTGTTCAGCTCCTCCACATGGGCACCGGCCTCCATCAACTTGGCAGCAGTGATGTGGGTGCTGGCCTTGGTGGAAGAGAACTTGAAGCAGCCGGTATCCGTGGACAGGCCGGTATACAGGCAATCGGCAATGTGGGGGGTGATCTCCACATGCATGGCACAGATCACCTCATACAGCAGCTCTGCCGCAGCGGCGGCGCTGCCGTCCAGCAGCGTGAACTCGGCGTAGCCGCTGTTGCCTGCATGGTGGTCGATGCACAGGTCCACATGGCGCGTGTACTGGGGAACGCCGTTGCCCTCGCCAAACAGCTGGACGCTGGCAACATCCACAGCCACCACGATCTGCGGCTCAAATTCGCCCTTGAACAGGCGGGGGTTGGTAAATGCGTACCGGCCGGGGATGGGGTCGGCGCAGAGCACGGCTGCGTGTTTTTCCAGTGCAAGCAGCGCATAGTAGAGCGCGCTGCCGCAGCCGACCGTATCACCATCCGGGTTTTTGTGGCACAGAATCAAGATGTTATCCGCAGCAAGCAGCTTTTCCGCCATCTGCTGTACATTCAGCTGTTCTGTCATCCCATGTTCCATCCTTTCCGCAAGGCTGATTATTCCTCGGTCTCTTCCGGCTGGCTGGTTTCCTCAGCGTCACCGTTCACGTTCAGCGTGCGGAGCAGCTCATTGATGTGGGCTGCGTAGGCGGCACCGTCGTCCTCCACAAAGATGAAGCGCGGAGCCTTACGGATGTGCATCTTCTTGCTGACCTCGGTGCGCACATGGCCTGCGGCGCGGTTCAGGGCCTCGATGGCGGGCTTGGGGCCGTCCTCACGGCCCATCACGCTCACATAGACCTTCGCCACGTCCAGGTCGGGCGTCACATCCAGCCGGGTGACGGTCAGCAGACCGCCCTCCAGCCGCGGGTCTTTCAGCCGTCCGATGATGGCGATGAGCTCGCGCTTCATGTCCTGCGCCAGACGGCCCATATTTTTCTGAGACATAGTTTCTCCTCTGAAAAGCCCGTTATCACCGCCCGGGGGCGGTGATAACAGCAGCTTCAACTCTTAGTCGCGGTATTCTTCCATCTTGAAGGCCTCGTAGACGTCGCCTTCCTTGACGTCGGCAAACTTTGCCAGAGTGACGCCGCACTCGTAGCCCTCGGCCACTTCCTTGGCGTCGTCCTTGAAGCGCTTCAGAGATGCGATCTCGTCCTCCGTGATGACGATGCCGTCACGGACAACACGCACCTTGCTGTCGCGGGTGATCTTGCCGCTGGTCACGCGGCAGCCTGCAACGGTGCCCACGTTACTGATCTTGTAGACCTGACGGACCTGCAGCTCACCCAGAGCGACCTCGCGGAACTTGGGAGCCAGCATGCCCTTCATAGCATCGGTGACATCGTTGATGGCATCGTAGATGACGCGGTACATCCGCATCTCGACCTTGGTGGCAGCGGCTTCTTCCTTGGCCACGTTGTCGGGGCGGACATTGAAGCCGATGATGATGGCGTTGGAGGCATCGGCCAGGTCAACATCAGACTTGCTGATGGCACCGACACCGGCGTGGATGACGCGGACGCGCACCTCATCATTGGAGATCTTCTCCAGGCTCTGCTTGACGGCCTCGGCGGAACCCTGCACATCAGCCTTGACGACAATGGCCAGCTCCTTCATATCGTTCTGTGCCATCTGGCTGAACAGGTTATCCAGAGTGACCTTCTGGAAAGCAGAGAACTGCTTTTCCTTGGCGGCGGCAATGCGCTGCTCTGCCAGCTCACGGGCCAGACGCTCGTCGGCAACGGCCTCGAACAGGTCGCCTGCCTCGGGCACAGCGGTCAGGCCGGTGATCTCCACGGGGGTGGAGGGGCCTGCATCGTTCAGCAGCACGCCCTTGTCGCTGCGCATGGTACGCACACGGCCCACAGCGGTACCGGCAATGATGACATCACCGGCATGCAGGGTGCCGTTCTGCACCAGAATGGTGGCGATGGGGCCCTGGCCCTTGTCCAGACGAGCCTCAACAACAGCACCCTTGGCGCGGCGGTTGGGGTTGGCCTTGAGCTCCATGACCTCGGCCTCCAGCGCGATCCGCTCCAGCAGGTCGCTGATGCCCATGCCGGTCAGTGCGGAGACGGGGATGCAGGCCACGTCGCCGCCCCAGTCCTCGGTGATGATGCCGTACTTGGTCAGGCCTTCCATCACGCGCTCGGGGTTTGCAGTGGGCTTATCCATCTTGTTCATGGCCACGATGATCTTGACATTGGCAGCCTTGGCGTGGTTGATGGACTCCACGGTCTGGGGCATGATGCCGTCATCGGCGGCAACGACCAGAACAGCGATATCGGTCATGTTGGCACCGCGGGCACGCATGGAGGTGAATGCCTCGTGGCCCGGCGTATCCAGGAAGGTGATCAGGCTGTCGTTGATCTTGACCTGATATGCACCAATGGCCTGGGTGATGCCGCCAGCCTCGCCTGCGGTGACATTGGTCTTGCGGATGGCATCCAGGATACTGGTCTTGCCGTGGTCAACGTGGCCCATGACACAGACAACGGGGGGACGCTCCACCAGATCCTCGGCGGAATCCTCCTCCTGGGTGAACAGGCGCTCCTCGATGGTCACATGCACCTCGTGCTCGACCTTTGCGTGGAACTCCTCAGCCAGCAGGGATGCGGTATCGAAATCGATCACATCGTTGATGGCGTGCATCTCGCCCATCTGCATGAACTTGGCGATGACCTTGCCGGCCTGCTGCTTCAGGCGGGCAGCCAGCTCACCGACGGTGATCTCATCGGGGATGAGGACCTTCAACTGCGCATTGCGGGCCTTTTCCAGCTGAATGCGCTGCAGACGCTCGAACTCGGTCTCACGCTTGCCCTTCTGGAACTGCTGGCGCTGGCGCTGGCCGCGCTGGGTGAACTTCTGCTTGTTGCCCTGGGGGGTGGGCTTGCGGCGGTTCTCGGTGTTCTTGGTGGAAGCCAGATCGTCGTAACGGGCATCGAAGCGGTCCACGTTCATATCGACGGTGCGGGTATCGACGGTGACCTGATTGTCCTCGCGGCGGACAGAGACGGACTGAGCAGTAGCAGCCGTAGCCTTTGCGCCGGTCTCACGGGCCAGCTCGCTCAGGGAGACGGTCTTCTCCTCGCGCTTCTTGTGCTGCTCGTTCTTCTTGTTGCTTTGCTTGGCAGCGGGCTTTGCCTCGGCCATTGCAGGCTCAGCCTTGGGAGCCTCGGGCTTCTTTTCGGCCTTGGGCTCTGCCTTCTTCTCGGCGGGCTTCGGCTCAGCCTTGGGGGCCTTGGCGCTGTTCAGGAACTCGTCCAGGCTCTTGACGCTGTTGTCCTTGCTGAACTTCTCCAGCAGGTAGTTCAGCTCGTTCTCCTCCAGAGTGGAGCTGTTCTTCTTGCCGGTGCTGCCCATGGCGTTCAGCTCGTCGAGGACCTTCTTGGCAGAGATGCTCAGGTCCTTTGCAAAATCGCTCACTTTATATTTTACGATCATTCGCTCATATCCTCCTCAGTTTGAATCGCTCCGCACGCCGTCAGCCGGTCAAAGCAGAGCTTGGCGAGGTTGCGGTCGGTGACGGCATAAATGGCCACCGGTTTGCGGCTGATGTCAGCCAGCTTATCCTGTGTCAGCGGCATGGGGATGACGTCCACCATATCGCCCACAGCGTAGTTGAGCCGCTGCACGGTCTTGGGGCTGGCGTCGGACGCAGTCATCACGAGCCATGCCTTGCCCTTGACGACGGCGTCTTCCACCGCGTCAAAGCCCATGGTCAGAGCGCCCGCCTTGCGGCAGAGGCTCACGGCCTGGAACAGGGCCTCATTCGGCTCAAGGGCCGGTTTTGCGGGGGCGTTATGCTTCTTTGCCATCGCGGTCGGCCTCCTTTTCTGCTTCCACACCGGCCAGCTGCTGGGCCAGTGCATCGTATACCTCGGCGGGGACCGGCTGCTCAAAGCAGCGCTCCAGCGCCTTCTTCTTTTTTGCCTTTGCAAGGCAGGCGGCATCCGGGCAGAGGTAAGCACCGCGGCCGGGCTTCTTGCCCACGGGGTCGATGCTGATCTCTCCGCTGGGTGCACGCACCACACGCACCAGTTCCTTCTTGGGGCGGCTGGTCAGGCAGCCGATGCACTGGCGGGCAGGGATCTTCTTTTGTGCCATCCGGTTTTCCCTCCTTCGGCAGGTGTTCCGCGCTTATTCTGCGGCGGTGTCTTCGGTCTTCTCAGCCTCGGCAGCCTTCGGCTCTTCCTCGCCGTAGTAGCCGCTCTCGGGGCGGATGTCGATATTGTAGCCGGTCAGGCGGGCGCACAGACGGGCGTTCTGGCCCTTGTTGCCGATGGCAAGGCTCAGCTGCTGGTCCGGCACGGTCACACGGCAGGAGCGGGTCTCGCCGGGCAGCAGCTCGACCTTGAGCACCTTGGCGGGGCTCAGGGCAGCGGAGATGAACTCGGAGACATCCTCGCTCCACTTGACGATATCGATCTTCTCACCGCCCAGCTTCTCGACCACAGCGGCCACACGGTCGCCGTGGGGGCCGATGCAGGCAGAAACGGGGTTGACGTTGGCATCCTTGCTCCAGACAGCCATCTTGGTGCGGGCACCGGCCTCGCGGCTGATGGCCTTGACCTCAACGGTGCCGTCATAGATCTCGGGCACTTCCAGCTCGAACAGGCGCTTGACGAGGCCGGGGTGGGTGCGGCTGATCATCACGCGGGCACCGCGCTCGCCGCTGACCACGTCCACAACGTAGACCTGCAGGGTCTGACCCTCGGTGTAGGTCTCGCCGGGCACCTGCTCGTTGCGGGGCAGGATGGCCTCGCCGCCCTTGCCCAGGTCCAGGGCCACGATGCCCTTCTCGTTGTCCACGCGGGTAACGGTGGCCTGGATGATATCATGGGCGCGGGACTGGATCTCGCTCAGCTGCTGGCTGCGCTCGGCTTCCCGGATGCCCTGACGGATGACATGCTTTGCGGTCTGGGCGGCGATGCGGCCAAAGTCCTTGGTCTTGAGGGGGGTCACGACGCGGTCGCCCACCTGATAGCTCTTGCGGATGTGCTGAGCCTCGGTGATGCCGATCTCGCTGTGCTCGTCGTACCAGTCCTCATCGGCCACGACGTCCTGGATGAGGGCGACGTTGAACTTGCCGGTGCTGGGGTCGATCTCGACCATGACGTGGTCGTCCTCGACCTCGTAGTTCTTCTTCACGGCGATGACGATCGCAGCCTTGATCTTTTCGATCAGGTACTCCGCGGTGATGCCGCGCTCGTGCTCCAGCATGGAGAGAGCTTCAAAAAATTCGTTGTTCGCTGCTGCCATTTTTCGGGTTCCTCCCAGTAATTTATTTTCGTCTTAATCAAACAGATGTTCGTCGTCACAGAGATGGACGCCGGACGCGGCGTTCACCTCAAAGCTCACCGGGCCGTTCTCCGTCTCGACCGTGACGGTGCTGCCCTCGCGGCCTTTCAGGATGCCGGCAAACTCGCGCACGCCGTCGGCGGTGGGGCGGATGAGCTTGACGCCGATCTTCTCGCCCTTGAGTGCCTCGTAGTGCTCCGGGCGGGTCAGCTTGCGGCCAAGGCCGGGGCTGCCCACCTCGAGATAATAGCTCTGGTCGATGGGGTCTGCCTCATCGAGGATAGGGTCCAGCGCGTGGGACACTTCGGCACAGGTGTCGGTGTCCATGGTGCCGTCCCGGTCGATGAGCACACGGAGATACCAGTCCGGCCCTTCCTTTTCAAAGACCACGTCCCACAGGCGCAGGCCCATGCCCTCCACAGTGGGGCGGACAAGCGCTTCGACTCTCTGGGCGGTATTTCCGCCAGACTGCTTCGCCATAAAAACCTCCAAACAAACAAGAAACGCGGACCTTGCGGCCCACGTTTCAGTAAAAGTTATATCGTACTATTAGAATATAGCATACTTCCGGCAATTATGCAAGGGGTTTCGTGAAATTTTGCCTTATCCTTTGCCGTACCACAGCACTTCAAGAATCAAAAACCTTCTCACAATCTTCTTATGCATCATAGGTTTCCACTTCTGTTTTTGTATCTCCACACTTGGTACAGACATAATAATAAGTCACCTTGATAAAATCTCTTCCAATCGGCATATTCCGGAATTCCTCCCGGACAACCTTATCAAGATCATAATTATGCTTGCAGGTATCAGGTATAATCGGTTCCGGGGATACATCACGTGCTTTTTGTTCTGCCGCTTCAATCAAACGGAACATTTCGCTCGACTGCTGCGCCACATGCTGATTTACATACGCTTCCACTTGCGTAAAATCATAGCTGGAAGTTCTTGAAGTTTCAACAAGTTCTTCTGCCTTTTCTTTTCCCAGAACCAGCTCCAGCATACTGTCAATCCGTTTCTGGGTCTCTATTTCAAAATATTGATCGATTCTGGAGGTGTCAAACGCCGCAAAAGCCGTTGCACCAACAGATATAACCAGTAAAAGGCTTAATAGCACCGCTGTCAATCGTTTCATAGTTTGCATCTCCTTTCTCTTACCCATATTAATATCACTTATACGTGGTCACAATATATTCTGCACCGCAATTTGTGCAGACATAATACTCCGTAGTAACCGTATATGTTCTACCCGTCTTCGGGTCCGTTTCCGATATACTTGTAGCATACTTAAAGCTATACAAATGGCTACATACATCCGGTATAATCGGTTCCGGAGATAAATCATGCGGAGCGATATTTCCTTCTGCAAAAGAAATCACGCCCATTGTACATACCATAGCCAAGGTCAATAGGAACATCATCAAACGCTTCATAGCATTTCCATCCTTTCATCTTGTCTTGTGGTTCGGTCAAAGTGCACTTTTTATAGTAAAAGTATAACATCCCCCCTTTTTGATGTCAATATTTTTCTTTTATGTGAAATATATTTTGTGCATTCATACAATTATCAAGTTTCTAGTCGTTCTAAATAAGCAAAAATCCTTACAGACTAATCACAGACTGTAAGGATTTAACGAATTATTTATATTGAACGATTACAGCACCCAGACACCGTCACGGAAGAGGTCCACGGTTCGTCCGTCACGGCACTTGCCGGTGATATGGCTGTCCTCTGCACCGATCATCACATCCTCATGGATGGTGGACTGGTTCATGCCACGGGCCAGCAGTTCTTCTTTGGTCAGGCTGGTGCCGTTTGCCGTTGTGCCGGGATAGCTGGCACCAAAGGCGATGTGGCAGGCGGCGTTCTCATCGAAGAGGGTGCTGTAGAACAGCGCGCCGCTGCGGTTGATGGGGCTGGATGCGGGCACCAGTGCCACCTCGCCGATATGGCGGGCACCCTCATCGGTATCCAGCAGCCGGCCCAGCAGGTCAGCGCCCTCCTCGGCTCCATGCTCAACGACCTTGCCATCCTTGAAGGTGACATGGAATCCCTTGATGAGCTGGCCATTGAACACATAGGGCTTGGTGCCGTAGACGATGCCGTCCACCTTATCCTTGTGGGGAGCAGTGAACACTTCCTCGGTGGGGATATTAGGCAGGAAGAACACACCCTTTTCGTTCTTGCTGCCGGCGCTCTCCCAGCTGGCCTTCTCGGCCAGGCCCACGGTCAGGTCAGTGCCGTTGGCGCTCTCAAAGTGGACGCTCTCCAGATCCAGCGCATTCATCTTCTCGCCCAGACTGGTCAGACGGTCCAGATGTGCCTTCCACTCGGTTGACGGGGTCACCACCGGTCACGCGGCAGACATCAAAGATGAGCTGCCACAGCTTCTCGATGGCAGCATCCGTATCCAGCTCGGGGAACATCTTCTTTGCCCAGGGGGTCGCTGGGCATGGCGGCAATGGACCACTGCACCCTGTCGTTCATGGTGTACTCCCGCCAGGGAGCCATAAATTTCCGGTTGGCGGCGTTCACACGGCTGATCTTGGCACCATCCAGACCGGCGTAGACCTCGGGGTCGTCCGCAATGAGGTGCAGCACGCAGACACTGCCCTCGCTCTCTGCGTAGTCGAGGTAGCGGCGCAGCTGGTAGGGCTTGCTGTCGGTCAGGGCTTCCTCGCTGCCCAGCTCCATCCCGGGTGCGGGATACGGCATTGTCGCTCCAGTCCACCTGAACATCACGGGCACCGGCCTCAAAGCCGCTGCGCACGCACAGGCGGGCCAGCGGGGCAGCCTCCAGCGGGCAGCGGATGATCATGGTCTGGCCCGGCTGAGGGTTCACGCCCACCCGGACGATAAAGTCAGCGTATTTTTTGAGCAGTTCATCAAAGTTTTTCACAAAAGGTTCCTTTCTGCCGCAAGAAACGGCATGGTTGTTTTGCCCTAAGTATACCCTCTTTTTTCAATTCTGTCCATCGGATAAAAGAAAACAGACGCTTCCATCGTTGAAAAACGGGGAAACGTCTGCTATACTAACCTTGGGAGTGCTGTCCACATACGGTAAGCGGTCTAACCTTTCCGGCCCAAGCGTCGGGGAGGCGAATATTTTTTGTCGTGCCCCTGACGCTCTGCTGCGAAAGGGGTGATGCTCTATGACGCTATTGGAAACTTTAGCCCTGCTGACGTTGCTTGCAACCGTCGGCTTTGGCGTGTTCGATATCGCATGG
>ENA-OQNJ01000437-OQNJ01000437.1-human-gut-metagenome-genome-assembly--contig:-NODE-437-length-10648-cov-2.480753_pt1 | contig 10648 bp, 15 predicted proteins | sample MGYA00242630_ERZ504882 | MGnify/ENA primary metagenome ERZ504882 (study PRJEB26092, sample SAMD00036408) | human gut metagenome | host: Homo sapiens | study: EMG produced TPA metagenomics assembly of... | reverse complement strand
GGTTTGTCTGTGTTAGAGTAGTTTTATTTCTACCCACGGTGCTCGTAAGGGTTTGGCGGATACAGCGTTGAAGACTGCTGATGCGGGATACTTGACCCGCCGTCTGGTAGACGTGTCGCATGATGTGATTATCAATGAAGAAGACTGTGGAACACTTCGTGGTTTGGTTTGTACGGCTTTGAAGAATAACGATGAAGTTATTGCTACTTTGTACGAACGTATTCTAGGACGTGTTTCTGTACATGATATCGTCCATCCTACTACTGGTAAACTGATTGTAGCCGGTGGAGAGGAGATTACAGAGGATATTGCGCAGGAAATCGAGGATTCTCCGATTGAAAGCGTTGAAATCCGTTCGGTATTAACTTGTGAATCTAAGAAAGGGGTATGTGCTAAGTGTTATGGACGTAACTTGGCATCCAGTCGTATGGTTCAGAAAGGTGAAGCAGTCGGCGTAATCGCTGCCCAATCTATTGGTGAGCCGGGTACACAGTTGACATTGCGTACATTCCATGCCGGTGGTATCGCAGGTAATATGGCTGCTAATGCAAGCATTGTGGCCAAGAATAATGCACGTTTGGAATTCGAAGAATTGCGTACGGTAGATACGGTTGATGAAATGGGTGAGGCTGTGAAAGTGGTAGTCGGTCGTTTGGCTGAAGTCCGCTTTATCGATGTGAATACAGGGATTATCCTGTCAACTCATAATGTGCCTTATGGTTCAAAATTATATGCTGCGGACGGTGATATTGTTGAGAAAGGAAAACTGATTGCTAAGTGGGATCCGTTCAACGCTGTTATTATTACAGAGGCTACTGGTAAGATTGAATTCGAGAGTGTGGTTGAAAACGTAACTTATAAGGTAGAGTCTGATGAAGCTACCGGTTTGCGTGAAATTATCATTATCGAGTCTAAGGATAAGACAAAAGTACCTTCTGCCCATATTGTAACCGAGGATGGTAATTTGATCCGTACTTATAACGTTACCCGTGGGGGGGCATGTTGTGGTTGAAAACGGTCAGGCAGTGAAAGCTGGTGACATTATTGTGAAGATTCCTCGTGCTGTAGGCAAGGCTGGTGATATCACCGGTGGTCTTCCTCGTGTTACAGAACTGTTTGAGGCTCGTAACCCATCTAATCCTGCTGTCGTTTCTGAAATAGACGGTGAAATTACTATGGGTAAGATTAAGCGTGGTAACCGTGAAATTATTGTCACATCTAAGACAGGTGAAGTGAAAAAGTATTTGGTGAATCTGTCTAAACAAATATTGGTTCAGGAGAATGACTACGTTCGTGCCGGAACTCCGTTATCTGACGGTGCGATTACTCCTGCTGACATTTTGGCCATTAAAGGTCCCACGGCTGTACAGGAATATATCGTAAATGAAGTGCAAGACGTTTACCGTTTGCAGGGTGTGAAGATTAACGACAAACACTTTGAGATTATTGTTCGTCAAATGATGCGTAAGGTAGAAATCGATGAGCCGGGCGATACTCGCTTCTTGGAACAGCAGGTAGTGGATAAGCAAGAGTTCATGGAAGAAAACGATCGTATTTGGGGCAAGAAGTAGTTGTTGACTCTGGTGATTCTCAGAATTTGCAGCCGGGTCAGATTGTTACTGCCCGTAAGTTGCGTGATGAGAACAGTATGTTGAAACGTCGTGATTTGAAGCCTGTTGAGGTACGTGATGCTATTCCTGCTACATCTACTCAGATTCTGCAAGGTATTACCCGTGCCGCTTTGGGAACTTCAAGTTTCATGTCTGCTGCATCATTCCAGGAAACAACGAAAGTTTTGAATGAGGCTGCCATCAATGGTAAGGTTGATAGATTGGAGGGTATGAAGGAGAATGTGATTTGTGGTCACTTGATTCCTGCCGGTACCGGTCAGCGTGAGTTCGAAAAGATTATTGTTGGTTCGAAGGAAGAATATGATCGCATTCTTGCTAATCGTAAGAATGTACTCGATTATAGTGAGGTAGAGTAATTTTTAATACATACACTGTAAAAGAGGCTGATTTCTGTTTAAGAAATCAGCCTCTTTAGGTTATAGTAAATGCTATAGGAAAATTATATAGAATAATCAGTATGTTGTATTATTACAAATAAATGTCTATATTTGTACTCCAACCAAAGAATAGAAGTTGGGGACCTTGAAATTCAGAATATTTTTTAATGCTAAAGTATAAAATCATGGAAAACGAAAAAATAACAATCAGTTGCAGATAGAGTTGAAAGAAGAAGTAGCTCAAGGAACGTATGCAAATCTTGCCATTATTACCCATTCCAGTTCGGAATTTATTGTTGATTTTGTGCGTGTAATGCCGGGATTACCTAAAGCTGGAGTGCAGTCACGTATTGTACTGACTCCTGAACATGCAAAACGTTTGATGTATGCATTACAGGAGAATGTTGCAAAATACGAACGTAATTTTGGACCTATTCGAATGCCGGAAGAAATGAATGGGGGAAATAATGGACCGGATGGAAAAACATTCATTCCTCCTATAAGCGGATTTAAAGGGGAAGCATAAGGGCTTTTGTAGCAAAAATAACATAGTAGTCTGTTTTTCAAAAACTTTTTTGAGAAACAGACTATTTTTATTAGTAGAAAGTATTGTTTATTAAAATGTTATTCGTAACTTTGCAGCCCAAAATGTATAGTTTTGGACTTAGTACAGCAAATTAATAAACAATATATAATAATTAAAAATCAAACAAAATGCCTACTATTCAACAATTAGTAAGAAAAGGAAGAGAGGTTTTGGTTGAGAAGAGTAAATCTCCGGCACTGGATTCATGTCCTCAAAGACGTGGCGTTTGTGTTCGTGTGTATACTACTACTCCGAAAAAAGCCGAATTCAGCAATGCGTAAAGTTGCTCGTGTGCGTCTGACTAACTCTAAGGAAGTAAACTCTTATATTCCGGGAGAAGGTCATAACTTGCAGGAACACTCAATCGTGTTGGTTCGTGGTGGTCGTGTGAAAGACCTTCCGGGTGTACGTTATCACATCGTTCGTGGTACTTTGGATACAGCAGGCGTAGCTGGTCGTACACAAAGACGTTCTAAATATGGTGCGAAGCGTCCTAAAGCAGGACAAGCTGCAGCTCCTGCAAAAGGAAAAGGAAAGAAGTAGATTGTAACTGAATTCCTGAAACAAAGAATATTAATTTAAGTTTTGGTTTGTTGGAATAAGCTATAAAGGTTGAGTAAATGCTTCAGAGGAAGCGTTGAAGTAAACGGAAAAAGTGCAGCCCCAAACAAAAACATTATTTTGAGAAAAAATGAGAAAAGCAAAACCAAAAAAACGTGTGATCCTTCCGGATCCGGTATTTAATGATCAGAAGGTTTCTAAATTCGTAAATCACTTGATGTATGATGGAAAAAAGAATACATCTTATGAGATCTTCTATGCAGCACTGGAAACAGTGAAAACAAAACTTCCTAATGAAGAAAAATCAGCTTTGGAAATCTGGAAGAAAGCTTTGGATAATGTAACTCCGCAGATTGAAGTAAAGTCTCGTCGTGTAGGTGGCGCTACTTTCCAGGTTCCTACTGAAATTCGTCCTGATCGTAAAGAGTCAATCTCAATGAAAAACTTGATTCTTTTCGCTCGTAAACGCGGTGGTAAATCAATGGCAGATAAACTGGCAGCTGAGATTATTGACGCTTTCAACGAACAGGGTGGTGCTTATAAGCGTAAAGAAGATATGCACCGTATGGCTGAAGCTAACCGTGCATTCGCTCACTTTAGATTCTAATCAAGTAATAATTAATAAGTAAAGGACGAAGATGGCTAAACATGATTTGCATTTGACCCGCAATATCGGTATCATGGCTCACATTGATGCTGGTAAGACAACGACTTCAGAACGTATTTTGTTCTACACTGGCTTGACTCACAAAATTGGTGAGGTGCATGATGGTGCAGCAACAATGGACTGGATGGAGCAGGAGCAGGAACGTGGTATTACTATTACATCTGCTGCTACTACTACTCGTTGGAAATATGCGGGAAATACTTATAAAATAAACTTGATTGACACTCCGGGACACGTTGACTTTACTGCTGAAGTAGAACGTTCTTTACGTGTCTTGGATGGAGCTGTTGCAGCTTATTGTGCGGTTGGTGGTGTTGAACCTCAGTCAGAAACCGTATGGCGTCAGGCTGATAAATACAATGTGCCTCGTATTGGTTACGTTAATAAAATGGACCGTTCTGGTGCTGACTTTTTCGAAGTTGTTCGCCAGATGAAGGATGTATTAGGCGCAAATGCTTGCCCTGTGGTAATTCCTATTGGTGCTGAAGAGAGCTTCAAAGGAGTTGTTGATTTGATCAAAATGAAAGCTATTTTGTGGCACGATGAAACAATGGGTGCAGATTATAGCGTAGAAGAAATTCCGGCGAACTTGGTTGATGAAGCTAATGAATGGAGAGAGAAAATGCTCGAAAAAGTGGCTGAATTTGACGATGCTTTAATGGAGAAATTCTTTGATGATCCTTCTACAATCACTGAAGAAGAAATCTTGCGTGCTTTGCGTGCAGGTACATTGAAAATGGATATCGTTCCGATGTTCTGCGGCTCTTCATTCAAGAATAAGGGAGTTCAGACATTGCTTGACTATGTTTGTGCGTTCTTGCCTTCTCCGTTGGATACACCTGCTATTGTAGGTACTAATCCGACTACAGGAGCAGAGGAAGACCGTAAACCTAGCGAGGATGAAAAAACATCAGCTTTGGCATTTAAGATTGCAACTGACCCCTATGTCGGACGTTTGACTTTCTTCCGCGTTTACTCTGGTAAGGTAGAGGCTGGTTCATATATCTATAACACTCGTTCGGGTAAAAAAGAACGTGTATCACGTTTGTTCCAGATGCACTCAAACAAACAGAATCCTGTAGAGGTGATTGGAGCTGGTGATATTGGTGCCGGTGTTGGTTTCAAGGATATCCGTACAGGTGATACGTTGTGTGATGAAGATGCACCGATCGTATTGGAATCGATGGAATTCCCTGATCCTGTAATTGGTATTGCAGTTGAACCTAAGACTCAGAAAGATTTGGACAAGTTGTCTAATGGCTTGGCTAAACTGGCTGAAGAAGACCCGACATTTACTGTTAAGACTGATGAGCAGTCCGGCCAGACTATTATTTCCGGTATGGGTGAGCTTCATTTGGATATTATTATCGACCGTCTGAAACGTGAGTTTAAAGTAGAATGTAACCAGGGTAAACCTCAGGTTAACTATAAGGAAGCTATCACTAAGACTGTTGAATTGCGTGAAGTTTATAAGAAGCAGTCTGGTGGTCGTGGTAAGTTTGCTGATATCATTGTGGCAATCGGCCCGGTTGACGAAGACTTTACACAAGGTGGTTTGCAGTTTATTGATGAAGTGAAGGGCGGTAATGTTCCTAAGGAATTTATCCCATCAGTTCAGAAAGGTTTTCAGACCGCAATGAAGAATGGTGTGTTGGCAGGGTATCCGCTTGATTCACTGAAAGTAGTTTTGAAGGATGGTTCATTCCATCCGGTTGACTCTGACCAGTTGTCATTCGAGATCTGTGCTATCCAGGCTTACAAAAATGCATGTGCTAAAGCAGGTCCTGTATTGACTGAACCTATTATGAAACTGGAGGTTGTAACTCCTGAAGAAAACATGGGTGATGTTATTGGTGACTTGAATAAGCGTCGTGGTCAAGTAGAAGGTATGGAATCAAGCCGTTCTGGAGCTCGTATTGTAAAAGCTAAAGTACCTTTGGCAGAAATGTTTGGTTACGTAACAGCTTTGCGTACTATTACTTCGGGTCGTGCTACATCATCTATGACTTATGATCATCATGCTCAAGTTTCCAGCTCTATTGCTAAGGCTGTACTTGAAGAAGTGAAAGGTCGCGTAGACTTAGTATAATAAAAAAGCAGGGGCGACGGGTTAGCGAATGACTCTTAATCCGGCCCCACTTTATATTTAATCATTTTTTAATTTTAAAATTTAAATGAGTCAAAAAATTAAGAATTAAACTGAAATCTTACGATCACAACTTGGTAGACAAGTCTGCTGAAAAGATCGTTAGAACAGTGAAGGCAACAGGTGCTATTGTTAGCGGTCCTATTCCATTGCCTACACACAAGCGTATTTTTACGGTAAACCGTTCGACTTTCGTTAACAAGAAGTCACGTGAACAGTTTGAATTGTCTTCTTACAAGAGATTAATCGACATCTATAGCTCAACAGCTAAGACAGTAGACGCTCTGATGAAGTTGGAATTACCGAGTGGAGTTGAAGTAGAAATTAAAGTTTAATGCATTTAAAAATTAACTGAAATGCCAGGATTATTAGGAAAGAAAATCGGAATGACATCCGTTTTCAGTGCTGATGGTAAAAATGTACCATGCACTGTTATCGAAGCTGGTCCTTGTGTAGTTACTCAGATTAAGAGTGTTGAGAAAGACGGCTATGCAGCTGTTCAGGTAGGTTTCCAGGACAAAAAGGAAAAGCATACTACCAAACCTTTGATGGGGCACTTTAAAAAAGCTGGTGTAACTCCGAAGAGACACTTGGCCGAGTTCAAAGATTTTGAAACAGAATTGAATTTGGGAGACACTATTACAGTGGAGTTGTTCAATGATGCGGCTTATGTTGACGTTGTTGGTACTTCTAAAGGTAAAGGCTTCCAAGGTGTAGTTAAAAGACATGGATTTGGTGGAGTAGGTCAGACTACTCACGGTCAGCACAACCGCGCTCGTAAACCGGGTTCTATCGGTGCATGTTCTTACCCTGCAAAAGTATTCAAAGGAATGCGTATGGGTGGCCAAATGGGTGGTGACCGCGTTACTACACATAACTTACAGGTATTAAAAGTGATTCCGGAACACAATCTTCTTTTGATTAAAGGTTCGGTACCGGGTTGCAAAGGTTCAATCGTAATAATTGAGAAATAATGGAAGTTAACGTATTAAATATTAAAGGTGAAGACACCGGAAGAAAGGTTACGTTAAACGAATCTATCTTCGGAATTGAACCCAATGACCACGCTATCTATTTGGACGTTAAGCAGTTTATGGCTAACCAACGTCAGGGAACTCATAAATCTAAAGAAAGAAGCGAAATCAGCGGTTCTACTCGTAAATTAGGTCGTCAGAAAGGTGGTGGCGGTGCTCGTCGTGGTGATATCAACTCTCCGGTATTGGTGGGTGGTGCTCGCGTGTTTGGTCCTAAACCTCGTGACTATTGGTTTAAGTTGAATAAAAAAGTTAAGACATTGGCTCGCAAGTCGGCATTGTCTTATAAAGCTCAAGAAAACGCAATCATTATTGTTGAAGACTTCACATTTGAGGCTCCAAAGACTAAGGATTTTGTTTCTATGGTAAATAATCTTAAAATTGCTGACAAAAAGTTGCTTCTTGTTTTGCCGGAAGCTAATAAAAATGTATATTTGTCAGCTCGTAACATCGAACGTGCTAATGTAGCAATTGCTTCTGCATTAAATACTTACAATGTATTGAATGCTGAAACTCTTGTTGTTACAGAAAACTCGCTCAAGGCTATCGAGAATATCTTATCTTAATTTAAAAAGGAGGCTTAGATAATGGGAATTATTATTAAACCGTTGGTTACTGAGAAAATGACTGCAATTACCGAGAAGTTAAATCGATTCGGCTTTATTGTACGTCCTGAAGCTAACAAGTTGGAAATTAAGAGTGAGATTGAAGCTTTGTATAATGTTACAGTCGTAGATGTAAATACGCTAAAATACTCGGGAAAGAGTAAAAGCCGTTACACTAAGTCTGGAATCATCAATGGTCGTACGAATGCTTATAAGAAAGCTATCGTAACATTGAAAGAAGGCGATACTATTGATTTTTATAGCAATATTTAATAAAGATGGCAGTACGTAAATTTAAGCCCACAACACCGGGGCAAAGACATAAAATTATTGGTACTTTTGAAGAGATTACTGCATCGGTACCAGAAAAGTCTCTTGTATTTGGAAAGCGCTCAACAGGTGGTCGCAACAACGTTGGTAAAATGACAATGCGCTATATGGGCGGTGGTCACAAGAGAAAATACAGACTTATTGATTTCAAGAGAAACAAAGACGGTGTACCCGCAGTTGTTAAAACTATAGAATACGATCCGAATCGTTCGGCTCGTATTGCTTTGCTGTTTTATGCTGATGGTGAAAAGAGATATATTATTGCTCCTAATGGATTGCAAGTTGGTAGCACATTGGTGTCTGGAGCGAATGCAGCGCCTGAGATTGGTAACGCACTTCCGCTTGAAAACCATCCCCGTTGGTACTGTAATTCACAATATAGAATTACGTCCGGGCCAAGGTGCAGCTTTGGTAAGATCAGCTGGTAATTTTGCTCAGTTAACTTCAAGAGAAGGCAAGTATTGTGTGATTAAATTGCCTTCAGGTGAGGTAAGACAAATACTTAGTGCTTGTAAGGCTACTATTGGTAGCGTTGGTAACTCTGATCATGGATTGGAATCTTCCGGTAAGGCAGGTCGTACTCGTTGGATGGGTCGTCGTCCTCGCAACCGTGGTGTTGTTATGAATCCTGTTGATCACCCGATGGGTGGTGGTGAAGGACGCGCTTCAGGAGGTCATCCAAGATCACGTACAGGCTTGTATGCTAAGGGCTTGAAGACAAGAGCTCCGAAGAAACAGTCTTCTAAGTATATTATTGAGAGAAGAAAGTAATAACTGATTAATTGAGTAAATTATGAGTCGTTCATTAAAAAAAGGTCCATATATTAACGTTAAACTTGAAAAGAAAGTGCTTGCTATGAATGAAAGCGGCAAGAAGGTTGTCGTTAAGACTTGGGCTAGAGCTTCGATGATCTCGCCTGATTTTGTAGGGCACACAGTTGCAGTTCATAACGGAAATAAATTTATTCCTGTTTACGTTACAGAAAACATGGTAGGACACAAATTGGGTGAATTTGCACCGACACGTACATTCCGCGGCCATGCAGGTAATAAGAAAAAATAAGCAGGATAATCTGAAGAAATAATAAAGTAATAAATAATGGGAGCAGAAAAAAAATATCGGCTGAAAAAAGAAAAGAAGCCCTTAAGACCATGTATTTTGCAAAGTTGCAAAATGTTCCTACTTCTCCGCGAAAAATGCGTCTCGTGGCTGACATGATCCGTGGTATGGAAGTGAACCGTGCACTGGGTGTCTTGAAGTTTTCTTCTAAAGAAGCTTCTGCAAGAGTGGAAAAACTGTTGCGCTCTGCTATTGCTAACTGGGAACAGAAAAACGAACGTAAGGCAGAAAGTGGCGAATTGTTTGTAACAAAGATTTATGTTGATGGTGGTGCAACGCTGAAAAGAATGCGTCCGGCTCCGCAGGGAAGAGGTTACAGAATTCGTAAACGTTCAAATCACGTGACTTTGTTCGTTGATTCTAAGAGTACTAATGATAATCAAAATTAAGACTAGATGGGACAGAAAGTTAATCCGATAAGCAACCGTTTAGGAATTATCAGAGGATGGGATTCTAATTGGTACGGTGGCAATGATTATGGTGATGCTTTGTTGGAAGACAGCAAAATCCGTAAATATTTGAATGCCAGACTTGCAAAAGCCAGCGTTTCAAGAATTGTTATTGAACGTACACTGAAATTGGTGACAATTACGGTTTGTACAGCACGTCCGGGTATTATCATTGGTAAAGGCGGTCAGGAAGTTGACAAGTTGAAAGAAGAGTTGAAGAAGATCACGGACAAAGATATTCAGATCAATATCTTTGAAGTGAAGAGACCTGAGTTGGATGCTGTTATTGTAGCTAATAATATCGCTCGTCAGGTAGAAGGTAAGATTGCCTATCGCCGTGCCATCAAGATGGCTATCGCTAACACAATGCGTATGGGCGCTGAAGGTATCAAAGTGTTGATTTCAGGACGTTTGAATGGAGCAGAAATGGCCCGTTCTGAAATGTATAAAGAAGGAAGAACTCCGTTGCATACTTTCCGTGCAGATATTGACTACTGTCATGCAGAAGCTTTGACTAAAGTTGGTTTGCTGGGTATTAAAGTATGGATTTGCCGTGGTGAAGTGTATGGTAAGAGAGAATTAGCGCCCAACTTTACTCAGACTAAAGAGAGTGGTCGTGGTGGTAATGGCAACAATAACGGTGGTAAGAACTTCAAAAGAAAGAAAAACAATCGCTAACGGATTTGAATTTTAGGAATTATGTTACAACCGAAAAAGACAAAATTCAGAAGACAGCAGAAGGGCAGTCAGAAAGGAAATGCTCAAAGAGGAAACCAATTGGCTTTCGGCTCATTTGGTATTAAATCTTTGGAGACTAAATGGATTACAGGTAGACAAATTGAAGCTGCACGTATTGCGGTAACAAGATATATGCAACGTCAAGGACAGATTTGGATCCGTATTTTCCCGGACAAACCTATTACTCGCAAGCCTGCTGATGTGCGTATGGGTAAAGGTAAAGGTGCTCCTGAAGGTTTCGTTGCTCCGGTTACTCCGGGTCGTATTATCATCGAGGCAGAAGGTGTTCCTTATGAAGTAGCTAAAGAAGCTTTGCGTCTTGCAGCACAGAAGCTTCCTGTTACTACTAAGTTTATAGTTAGACGTGATTACGATGCTCAAAATCAAAATGCTTAATTTATTAT
>ENA-OQNJ01000436-OQNJ01000436.1-human-gut-metagenome-genome-assembly--contig:-NODE-436-length-10656-cov-2.557888_pt1 | contig 10656 bp, 12 predicted proteins | sample MGYA00242630_ERZ504882 | MGnify/ENA primary metagenome ERZ504882 (study PRJEB26092, sample SAMD00036408) | human gut metagenome | host: Homo sapiens | study: EMG produced TPA metagenomics assembly of... | reverse complement strand
AGTGAATCTCTATCGCCATTTTTTCTTGAACAGCTTTTGAAAATACATGAAAGGCTTATGAATAAGGAAACGGACATCTGTTTTTGTCAGAATGTCCGTTTCTTGTTTGGTATTTGTTCTTTAGAAAGCCATTGCTCCGAAGGCGGATTTACTCCACTCCTATTTCGTCAACAAACAAAAACGCTTTTTCGCCAGGCATGGAATGCCATGCGGGAAGTTTCGGAGTAACTTCTGCTATGATTTTAATATAGCGGGCTTTTACTTTGTCAAAAGAGACAGAGTCTTTGCGGCTCTGCATTTTAGTTCCTTTTTCCACAACGGGAAAATCTTCGGAGGCTACCCTGCGGAAATTTTTCCCGTCCTCAGAAACTTCCACCTTCAGACCTGTTGTACCAAAGATAGCATCGCCTGTGTTCAACATTGTGTTTACGAAAACTGAAGACACCTCCTTAGGCTCAAGTAAATCAAGGGTCACATTCATATCTGTCCCGTAGAAACCAATCCAACGTCCTGAGCGATAATTCATATCCCCATATAATCCGTCTATCAAGGTACTTCCTCCTTTAAAAGTATATGATTTATGAGGAATGGTATTCAAGGTAACCGGTCTCATTGTGGCTGCATTAAAATGTATTTCCTCCTTACTTATCTGACTGGCACCCTGCGGACGAACTGCAATGGCTTGTATGATAACATCTTTATCCACTTGTATAGTGTCGGTATACAATGGGGATTGCACATCGGGAACGCTGCCGTCCAATGTATAATGTATTTCCGCGTCATCAAACGTCTGAAAAGCAATCCGGGCTTTTCCTTCATCGGGAGCCGGAACAATATCAATGTTCACATCATAAATGTCCTGGCGAAAATCATAACCTCTATCCCGGTAGATAGCCAGCAGAGCCGGTAAACGTTTCAAGAAACTGTCGAAATTTTTATGTGACGGTTCCGTCCATTGAATCTCGGACAAGGCAGCCATACGGGGAAGAATTTGCCATTCCATCTTCAAACTGTCACGCGTCCATTCTGTCCATATGCATCCTTGGGTACCGATGATATATTTTCGTTCATCCTCTGCCAATTCATTAGAAACAGGTTCAAATGTATAGACACGTCCAAGGCTTTTAGTCCCTTTTATCCGGTTGTAAGTAGGATTGCTGAAATAAAGATACTGAATAGGAGTCATAATCGCATCATGGTGCAGACGGGCGGCTTCGATACCACCTTTGACACCGGTCCATGACATCACTGTGGCACCTGGAGCCAATCCTCCCTCCAACATCTCATCCCAGCCCAGCATTTTACGCCCTCTGTCATTGATAACTTTGCCTACCTCGGACATGAAATAGGTCTGTAATTGGTTCTCCTTGCTATGTTTTGGTGTATCTTTCAAACCCAGTTCCCGAATTTTAGCTTGACATACAGGGCATTTTTCCCAACGTACTTTCGGACATTCATCCCCACCAATATGGATATAAGGAGATGGAAAGATATCCATTATTTCATTCAATACATCTTTGGCGAACTGTAAAGTCCGGTCGTTTCCTCCACACAGCACATCAGGGAATACCCCCCATTTACAAGGAATCTCGTATGGACCTCCCGTACAACCTAATTCCGGATAGGAAACCAAAGCTCCCATCATATGTCCCGGAAGGTCAACTTCGGGGATTACAGTAATAAAACGGTCAGCGGCATACTTGACAATTTCTTTTGCTTCTTCCTGTGTATAAAAACCGCTATGAGGAGTTTCATCGTAGGTCTGGGTTTCACGGTCAATCAATGTACGCGGACGCATCGAACCTATTTCCGTAAGTTTGGGATATTTCTTGATTTCAATTCTCCAGCCTTGGTCTTCGGTCAGATGCCAATGAAAATAATTGATATTGTGCAGTGCCAGCATATCAATGATTTGTTTCAGATAAGAAACCGGAAAATAATGGCGGCCCACGTCTACCATGAAACCACGATAACCGAAACGAGGATAGTCATTAACAGTTCCCACCGGGATGGCAGCGGATACCTGTTTGTTTTTGGTCAACGGCAAAGCCTTGTAGAGCGTTTGTATTCCATAAAATACTCCCGACTCACTTCCTCCATTCAAATGGATGTTTTCAGAAGTTACCTCCAGTTGATACCCCTCTTTGTTGGTAATGGAACCGTCAACCGCCAAAATGATGGAGTTCTTCCTTGCGGCTTCAGTTGTTGTCCGGACAGTAATTCCCGTTGCCTCTTTAATATAGGAAGCTAAAAATTCTGCCGTCCGTTGCAACTTTTCATTGCCTTCCGGATAAACAATACCGGTTTGCGGATTAATAACAAAAGGGTGGGCTTGAATGTCTTGACTTACTTCTTGGGGCTGCGGAATGACATTCAGATTTCCAATTTCTGTTTTTGTAGGGGAACATGCGGACAGCCCCAATACCATCCACATTCCCACTCCTGCCCATTGCATCAGTTGTTTTTTCATAGTGGAAAATTTATAATTGCAAGGGCAAAGATACAAAATCCGACTTTATCTGCCAGTATGCCTTAACCGAATCTTGCTTTTTTTTCAGCAATGTTTTTCCTCCTATAATCAGAGTTACGGCAGTAATCACCATCAAAATGCCCAGAATAATGCGCGGTGTCAGCTGCTCTCCAAAAATCAGTACTCCGAAGAATAAAGCTGTAACAGGCTCCAAAGCACCCAGAATAGCAGTGGGGGTGGAACCAATGTAGTGTATGGCCTTTGTCATGGTCACCAACGAAATAACAGTAGGAAAAACAGCCAGTGAAACTGCGTTCACCCATAACAAGGGTGTAGGGATAGGCTGCAATCCTGTACAGAACTTCAATCGCACCACATAAACAGACAGGCCGAAAAGCAGGACATAGAAAGTAAGCTTGGCTATAGGCATATCCTTCAGGGAAGAACGGTTTACGCCAACTATATAGATAGCATAAGACAAGGATGATAAAAAGACAAAAGTAATCCCGACCAGGCTGAGTGTCTGTCCTCCCGGACTTTTACAGAGCAAGGAAATTCCCACAAAGGCCAGCGCTATGGAAAACATAGTGACCGGCGATACTTTTTCCTTAAATACTACAGCCATAATAATAGCTACCAGTACCGGGTAGACAAACAGTATGGTGGATGCGATACCGGCATCCATGTAGTTATAACTCATAAAGAGAAACAGGGAAGAGAATGAGAACAGCAGTCCCATGATGCAAAGTGGCAGCACATCCGCTTTCTTAATGGCAAAAGATTGCTTTTGCATCTTCATCATGATACCTAGTACAACTATAGCCAGTGCATAGCGATAAAATAATACCGAGTCTACGCTCATTCCTGCACTATAAAGAGGAAGGGTGAACAGTGGGTTCATGCCGTAGCTGGCTGCTGCGATTGCCCCAAGGAGAAATCCTTTAGTCTTGTTGTTAGTCATCGTTTTTATTACACGCTTTAAAATCGGCGCGAAATTAGATATTTGTCAGCAATAAACAAAGGAAAAATGCTTTATTCTTTCACTCTGACATCTATTTATTTTAATTATACCTAATCAACAAATATAAAAGAATTTATATCACCTGTAGCAGCTGAAAAATTATATGAAATGATTGAACGGACACGGACAGAAAGGGAAATGCAGGTTTGTTCTTTCTGTCCGTGTTCCACTATGGATCAGCTCAGTTTATGAATAACCAATCCCGAACGAAGTTTCGGTTCGAACCAAGTTGTTTTGGGCGGCATGATATTGCCGGTATCAGCAATATCCATTAATTGTTTCATAGAAACAGGGTAAAGGGCCAAAGCCACTTTCATTTCACCGCTGTCCACACGCTTCTTTAATTCCTCCAGGCCACGGATACCACCTACAAAGTCAATCCGTTTGTCGGAACGAAGATCCTTGATTCCCAATATTTCATCCAATATCAAGTTGGAAGAAATAGTCACGTCCAATACTCCGATAGGATCATTGTCATCGTATGTGCCCGGTTTTGCTGTCAAGCTGTACCATTTACCGTCCAGATAGAGAGAGAAATTGTGAAGAGCCTGCGGTCTATAGACCTCAGTTCCTTTCTCTTCTACCACAAAATTCTTGCTGACAGCGGTCAGGAATTGTTCCGGAGACAGCCCGTTCAAGTCTTTTACAACACGGTTGTAATCAATAATAGTCAGCTGGTTGGCCGGGAAACATACAGCCATAAAGTAATTGTACTCCTCATTTCCCTGATGGTTTGCATTTTGCTGCGCTTTTTCGGCGCCTACCAGGGCTGCGGCAGCCGAGCGATGATGACCATCGGCAATATAAAGAGCCGGCATGGCTTCGAAAGCTTTTGTGATAGCTTTTATATCTTCTTCTTTGTCGATCACCCAGAATGAATGTCCGAAGCCGTCACCCGGAGCGATAAAATCATATTCCGGCCGTTGTGAAGTATATTTCTTAACGATAGCATCCAATTCCGCATTATCCGGGTAAGCAAAGAATACCGGTTCTATATTGGCATTATTTACGCGGACATGTTTCATGCGGTCTTCCTCCTTGTCACGACGGGTCAGTTCATGTTTTTTGATGACCCCGTTCATATAATCGGGAACATACGCTCCTACCACCAGTCCATATTGGGTCTTGCCATTCATGGTTTGTGCATATACATAATAATTTTCTTTTTCATCTTGCACCAACCAGCCCTTGTCCTGAAACATCTGGAAATTTTCGGCAGCCTTCTCATATACTTTAGGATCGTGTTCGTCTGTTCCGGCAGGGAAATCTATTTCCGGTTTTATAATATGATAAAGTGACTTTTCATTACCTTTCGCTTCCTCGCGTGCTTCTTCAGAATTCAGTACGTCGTATGGACGTGAAGCTACTTGTTCTACCAATTCTTTCGGAGGGCGGATGCCTTTGAAGGGTTTTATTATTGCCATAAAATAAAGGTATTAGATTTTACTTGCAGGGGCGAATTGCATTCGACCGAAAACATAAGCTATATGCATCCGGTCGGATTCAATCCGCCCCTGCGGTTATTGGATTACTTATTTATTTACTCTGAATTTTTCACAACCATCTTTCAGGAAGCCTACTATTTGTCTGGCAGCAGCGATACCTGCGTTGATATTTGCTTCAGCCGTCTGGGCCCCCATCTTTTTCGGTGTAGCGAAATAACGGCCGGCAAATTTTTCCGAGAACTCTGCATGGGCAACCGGCATGATATCAGTAACATACTTTAAGTCGGTGCGTTCTTCCATCAGTTTGATTAATTCCGCTTCATTGATCACTTCCTTACGGGCAGTATTTACCAATACTCCTCCTTTAGGCATCTTGTTGACCAATTCATAGTTGATGGAATTTTTAGTTTCAGCCGTAGCAGGAATATGCAGGGACACTATATTACAAGCAGCATACAGTTCCTCAGCAGAAGAAACAGCTTTCACACCGTCTTTTTACGATAACTTCTTTCGGGCAGAAAGCGTCAAAAGCATAAATATCCATGCCAAAACCTTTAGCGATACGAGCCACATTGCGACCTACATTGCCGTATGCATGGATACCTAACTTCTTGCCCATCAGTTCAGTACCCGAAGTCCCGTTATAGAAATTGCGGACAGCCATCACCATCATGCCAAAAGCCAGTTCGGCTACTGCATTGGAGTTCTGTCCCGGAGTATTCATAACACACACATTGTGTGCCGTAGCAGCCGCCAAATCCACGTTATCATAACCTGCTCCTGCACGTACTACGATTTTCAGTTCTTTTGCCGCATCCAATACTTCGGCATCAATAATATCACTGCGGATAATGATTGCGTTAACGTCCTTTACAGCTTCCAGTAGTTTAGCTTTTTCTACCATATTTTTCCAGCAATACCAGTTCATAACCTGCTGCTTCTATTTCTTTACGGATACCGTCTACTGCAACTTTTGCAAACGGCTTGTCTGTTGCTACTAATACTTTCATGGTCTTATTGTATTAAAAAGGTTCACCACAGATTATCACGGATTATCACAGATTCCATTTATTGTTCCTATCTGTGCAATTCGTATAATCTGTGGTGAACATAATTATTAATGAAGTTTCTCAAATTCCTGCATGCAGTCAATCAAAGCCTGAACGCTTTCCTTCGGCATAGCGTTGTAGCAAGATGCACGGAAACCGCCTACAGAACGGTGTCCCTTAATACCCACCATACCTTTTTCTGTGGCAAATTTCAAGAAATCGGCTTCCAGGTCTTTGTATTCGTCATTCATTACAAAGCAAATGTTCATATAAGAGCGGTCGGCTTTATCCGTTACTGTGCCACGGAACATTTTGTTACGGTCTATTTCAGCATACAGCATGTCTGCCTTCTCTTTAGCACGTTTCTGCATTTCTGCTACACCACCGTTGGCTTTTATCCAGCGTAAAGTCTGCAAAGCGGCATAAATAGGAAGTACAGGAGGTGTGTTGAACATAGAGCCGCCGTCAATGTGAGTCTGATAATTCAGCATAGTAGGAATATAGCGTGATACCTTGCCCACAGCATCGTTCTTTACAATAACGAAAGTGACACCGGCCGGAGCCAAATTCTTCTGCGCACCGCCATAGATACAAATATATTTAGAAACGTCGATAGGACGAGAGAAAATATCAGATGACATATCAGCAATCATAGGAACCGGAGAATCCAGATCTTCATGAAGTTCTGTTCCATAGATTGTGTTATTCGTTGTGACGTGGAAATAATCTGCATCGGCGGGAACCGTATAATCTTTGGGAATATAGGTATAGGTCGCTTCAGCGGAAGATGCCACTTCTACTACCTCGCCGAAAGCCTTGGCTTCTTTCATCGCTTTCTTGGCCCATACGCCTGTGTTCAGGTAAGCAGCGTTTTTTTTCGAGGAAGTTGAAAGGTATCATACAGAATTCCAAGCTGGCTCCACCTCCCAAGAATAGTACCGAGTACCCTTCCGGGATGTTCAACAGTTCCTTAAACAAAGCAACAGCTTCGTCTACTACAGGCTGAAAATCTTTAGCACGGTGACTGATTTCCATGATGGAAAGGCCTGACCCATTAAAATCAAGAACGGCTTGTGCTGTCTTCTCAATTACCTCGCGAGGCAAGATAGATGGTCCCGCATTGAAATTATGCTTTTTCATTTGACGTTTGTTTTGGTTATACAATTTGTTTATATCTTACATTGGGCGAAATTACACATTATTTTCAGTTTTCCAAAAAAATCGCTAATAAATTTACGAATTTCCGCATAATTTTCTTTCAAATTAGTTAAATCTGATTTTTTATGCTTTCATTTTGTAACTACATCCCTAGTAAACAATGATCTAAAGCATTAAAAAAAATATCTTTTTGAATTATTCTTTAATCATTTTATTTCGAGAATTGACAAATTGTCATTATTTAGCTTCTTCAATAAGTGTTTTTATGCCCTTTATCTTCTCTTTTCGTATTAAATTCAAAGTTTGTTTTATCTTTTTGCGAGATACGGCTGCAAAAGAATAGTGGTCTTTTACATCAATCCGTCCTATTTCGTCTTTATTAAGGTTTCCTTTTTTAAAGAGAAATCCCACAATATCTATCTTATTGATTTTATCTTTCTTGCCTTTTCCTATATATAATGTCACATATTCGGGTAAAGAAGGTTTGGGGGTGACTTCGGGTAAAATGAACTCCTCCGGCTCATCGGTTATATATGCGGGCACTGTTTCTTCGGCATGAAGGATAACATAAGAATTACCTTCGGCTTCCCAGCGGGCGGTACGTCCGTTGCGGTGAATGTATCCGTCTTCATTGGCAGGCAGATGATAATGTACTACATTCTCTATTTCGGGGATATCCAGTCCGCGAGCGGCCAGATCGGTAGAAATAAGCACATGGCAACTTCCGTTGCGGAATTTATATAGGGAGCGTTCGCGGTCATCCTGTTCCATGCCGCCATGAAAAATGCCACATTGAAACTTCTGGGATTGAAGATACTTCCCTACCCGTTCCACACTTTCACGGTGATTACAGAAAACCAATGTCGATTGGCTTCCCAAGGTACAAAGCAATTTATATAAGGTTTCAAGTTTGTCTTTTTCCGGAGACAGTACCTTATATAAATGCAGACGGTGGGTAAGCTGCTCTTCCGGATTTAAAAAACTTCAATTTAATGGTCTTGTCCAGCCCCGTAAACTGCGGAATCTCTTCCGCATCGGTAGCCGACAACAGAAAACGGCGTTGCAAGTTGGGCAACTGTCCTATGACAGTCGCCATCTCTTCCTGGAAGCCAAACTCCAGGCATTTGTCAAATTCATCGATTACCAGAGTTGTGACCGTATCTGCATCAAAATTCTGTTTGGAAAGATGATCATTCATACGGCCCGGAGTACCGATGATAACTGATGGCTGCACTCCTTTGATGGTACGGTGCTCTTCCATGGCCGGTCGTCCTCCATAACAACTTACAGCCTTGAAGGGTGTGTTCATGGATTTAAATACCTGGTCTATTTGTAAAGCCAGTTCCCGGGAAGGAACCAGCACTATAGCCTGTACGCCTGTTATACCAGGCTTCAAACTCTGCACCAAAGGCAACAGATAAGCTAACGTCTTGCCGGATCCCGTAGGAGACAATAATATTAGGTCTTTTCCCTCTTTCCAAGCATTGATGGACGCCTCTTGCATCGGGTTCAGCCGCTCAATTTTCAAATTGGCTAGTATGTTCTCTATCATATTCATTTTCGTTTATACTAAAGTAAAGAAAAAGACCGATAAAAGTTCACTTTTACCGGGCTTATTTCATTATTAATAAAAGGAGATCCTGATATTATCCTCCGAAGTTGTCGTACATGATAGAAGAAGGCTCAACACCCAGACTATCCAGCATCTTAACGACTGCATTAGACATCGGGCCGGGGCCACACATGTAGTATTCAATATCTTCGGGAGCTTCATGATCCTTCAGATAAGTTTCATACATCACATTGTGAACGAAACCTGCGGTATACTTCACGCCTGCTGCATCGGCTGCGGGATCCGGACGGTCCAAAGCCAGATGGAAGTGGAAGTTCGGGAAGTCGTTTTTCCAATTGTTGGAAATCTTGCAGATAGAATACTTCGTTCAATGCACGCGCACCATAGAAATAGTGAAGTTCACGGTCGGTAGTGTGCAGTGTCTTGGTCATGTGCATAATCTGCGCACGCAACGGAGCCATACCGGCACCACCACCTACCCAAATCATTTCCTTCTTAGAATCGAAGATCGGGTGGAAGTCTCCGTAAGGACCACTCATCGTTACCTTGTCACCCGGTTTCAGCGTGAAAATGTAAGATGAAGCGATACCCGGATTCACATCCATAAAGCCGGGACCCTGATCTTTCGGTTTGAACGGAGGAGTAGCGATACGCACTGTCAGCATGATACGGTCACCCTCGGCAGGATAGTTGGCCATAGAGTAAGCACGGATGGTTTCTTCCGTATTCTTACATTTCAAGCCGAACAGACCGAAGTTTTTCCCATGCGGGCAGATACTCCGGACCGATAAGGTCTTTATCGATATCCTTGTTGTAGTCCATTTCAAATTTAGGAATCTTAATCTGAGCGTATGAACCCGGAACGAAGTCCATGTGTTCACCTTTCGGCAAAGCCACAATAAACTCTTTGATGAAAGTGGCAACGTTCTTGTTGCTGATTACTTCGCATTCCCATTCCTTTAACACCCAGTACAGATTCATCAATCTTGATGCCCAGGTCACCTTTTACTTTCACCTGGCAACCCAGACGCCAATGATCCTGTTGTTGTTTACGGCTGAAATGTACCCTTTTCAGAAGGAAGAATCTCACCGCCGCCTTCTACAACCTGGCATTTACATTGACCGCAAGAACCTTTACCACCACAAGCCGATGACAGGTAGATGCCATTGACAGACAGGGTGTTCAGCAAAGTTGAACCTTGTTCTACTTCCAGTTCTTTCTCTCCATTGATAGTTATCTTTACTTTGCCGCTCGGAGTAAGATACTGCTTAGCTACCAGCAAAATAACAACGAGCAGAAGGATAATTCCAAGGAATACTCCAATACTAGCTAATATTAAATTCATATCCATTGTCTTATTCCTTTCCTTTTAGATTTTCAAACCAGAGAAACACATAAATGCCATTGCCATCAAACCTACAGTGATGAAAGTGATACCCAGACCTTTCAAAGGAGCGGGAACATCAGAGTAAGCCATTTTTTCACGGATGGCAGCCAGACCGATAATAGCCAGTGCCCAACCGATACCTGAGCCCAAAGCGTAAGTAGTTGCCTCGCCAATGTTGATGAAATGACGTTGCTGCATAAACAATGAAGCACCCATGATGGCACAGTTTACAGCAATCAGCGGAAGGAAGATACCCAATGAAGCATAGAGCGACGGGCTGAAACGTTCAACCGCCATTTCCACCAACTGAACGATACCGGCAATAACGGCAATAAACAGGATAAAGCTCAAGAAGCTGAGGTCTACTCCATCAATCAGCGCATTAGGTGCCAGTACGTAATTTTCCAGCAAATAGTTCACCGGCAGAGTTACAATCAACACGAAAGTAACGGCTGCACCCAGCCTACGGCTGTCTTTACGTCTTCGATACTGCCAGGTAAGAACACATCCCCAGGAAGTATGCGAAAAATCATATTGTCCACAAAGATGGAC
>ENA-OQNJ01000435-OQNJ01000435.1-human-gut-metagenome-genome-assembly--contig:-NODE-435-length-10657-cov-3.570845_pt1 | contig 10657 bp, 8 predicted proteins | sample MGYA00242630_ERZ504882 | MGnify/ENA primary metagenome ERZ504882 (study PRJEB26092, sample SAMD00036408) | human gut metagenome | host: Homo sapiens | study: EMG produced TPA metagenomics assembly of... | reverse complement strand
GATTTCAGAAGACGGTCAATGCAGTCAGGCTGCTAAGAGACAGGGAGATTGATGTAAAGATTAATGGAAGCATCACTTCAAAGAATGAAGAGGATATCAGGAAGATTTTAGATATTGCAGATGATCTGGATGCAGCCGTGAACCTTGATACCTATATGTATCCGGCAAGCAGAGAAAGAAATAAACCATTTGATGAACAAAGCCGCATGAATCCAAAGGATGCAGCGATGGCAAAGAAGTTGATCTTTCAACATCAGTGGGGAGAAGAAGCTCTTAGAGAATATCAAGATCATGTGATCAGCATGGTCGAAGATCATCCGCAAAATATGCAATATAGCAGGCACATTTCATGCTTGGCAGGCAATTGCTCTTTTACGGTCAATTGGCAGGGGATGATGCGTCCATGTGTGATGCAAAGTCAACCAGAAGTGAATGTATTTGCAGAAGGTTTTCAAAGAAGCTGGGAAATGATATCAGCACAGACGAAAGAGATCTTGATCAATGAAAGGTGTACAGAATGCAAATATCGTCCAATCTGTAATACATGTGCGGCGGCAGCTTTATTAGAAACAGGAGATTATGAAGGAATTCCGGAATATATCTGTGAGTATACAAAAGAATTTTACAAAATTATGAAGGAAAGAAGGTGATGATCACATGATGGACAATGAAAATCAAAATCAACCAAATCAGAAGATATCGTTTGAATCATTAGATATACTGATCGGGAAATGGCGAGATGGAACATTTTCAGAGATCATTGACGACTGGAAATGGATCTTTTCCTACAGCAAACGATATAAAGGAGCGATCGCTTTCTACACGATCCTTGGTATTTTCAGCACATCCATGGGATTGGTTGGAAGTGTGGCAAGTAAATATATGATCGATATCATCACAGGATATCAGATGAGTAAGTTGTGGATCATGGTCTTGATCACACTTGGAAGTGCATTTTTTAGTCTGACGATCGGAAATGTGATCGGGCGTATTTCTACAAAATTAAGTATTTATATCAATAACGATATTCAGGCAGACATTTTTGATAAGATCATTGATGCAGACTGGATGGAAATCAATCAATATAGTAATGGAGATGTGTTGAATCGGTTTAACAGTGATGTCAGTACGATCAGCGGAAATGCGATCAGCTGGCTGCCGACGATCATCATAGCAATTTACGATTTTGTTGCAACATTTGCGGTTATCTGGCATTACGATAAGATCATGTCATTACTGGCATTTGCAAGTGCACCATTTATGCTTTTGATGTCGAAGTTCCTTATTTCCAAGCAGAGAGAATATGGGAAGAAAGTGCGGGAAATGAGTAGTGAGATGATGACATTTGAAGTCGAGACATTCTATAATTTTGATACGATCAAGTCCTTTGGGATTTCTTCTTTATATGGAAAGAAGATGAGAAACTGGCAGGAGAAGTTTAAAGATATCAGTTTAAAGTATAACATGTTTACGATCAAGACGAATATCGTTATGTCGATCATAGGAATGGTTGTTCAGTATGCAGCATTTGGATATTGTCTGTTCCGACTTTGGACAAGAGATATTTCTTATGGAACGATGACTTTATTTTTACAACAGAGAAGTAACTTAAATGGGGCATTTAACAATCTGGTATCGATCATACCAAACTTTTTGAACAGTTCGATCTCTGCACATCGTATCAGAGAGCTTGCACAGCTTAAGAAAGAAGTTCATATTCCAGAAAGCTCTGAGATGGATGCTTATGTGGAAGATGGGTTCGAGGTGAAGATGCGGGATGTGGATTTTTCTTATATCGAAGGAAACCGTGTTATTACAGATTCTGCATTTATGGCTAATCCGGGCGAGATCGTTGCGTTGGTTGGTCCTTCTGGAGAGGGAAAGACAACGATGATCCGTTTGATCTTAGGTTTGATCCATCCAGAAAAAGGAGAAGCATATTTAAGGGCTTCAAATGGAAAGCAGGTGGAGATGAATGCAGATACCAGACATTTATTCGCTTATGTACCACAGGGAAATACAATTCTTTCTGGTACGATCGCGGAAAATTTAAAGATGGTTAAACAGGATGCAACAGAAGAAGAGATGATCGAGGCATTGAAGATTTCCTGTGCGTGGGATTTCGTAAAGAATATGGAAGAAACGATCTATACCAAGATCGGAGAGCGAGGACGAGGATTTTCGGAAGGACAGGCACAAAGAATTGCGATTGCAAGGGCTGTTTTAAGAGATGCCCCGATCTTATTGTTAGATGAAGCAACATCGGCACTTGATGTAACAACGGAACGTAAAGTTTTAAGAAATATCATAAAACAACGCCCGAATAAAACATGCATCGTGACAACCCATCGTCCGAGTGTTTTAAATATGTGTCAGAGAGTTTATCGTGTTATGGAAACACAGGTTACAGAATTGTCAGAAGAAGAGTCAAGCAAAATGGCGATGGATTTTTAGGGCACAGGTTGTCCGAAGATGCAGGATTCATTGACCGCAGATAGAAAAAAAGATATAATAAGACAAGAATAACGGCATAAGGGGGAAGCTGAATGAAGAAGAGTGGATGGAAGATCATTCTTGGAGTTGCAGTACTAGTCTGTGTGATCTGTCTTGGAAGATTCGGATGGGTCAAGTATCAGGACTATAAGACAGAACAGGCAAGAAAAGCAACATTAAAAGAGATCGCAAGCACAGAATTTACTGGTGAGAACGAAGGAAAAGAGCCGGAGAAAGTTCCAGCTGGAGTCAAACATGGACAGAAGATCAACTTTAAGAAGCTGATCAAGATCAACAGTGATATCTATGCATGGATCTACGTTCCAGGAACAAGAATTGATTATCCGGTAGCACAAAGTCAGGAATCAGACGATCATTATTTAAAATATAACTTTAAAAATGAGCCAGAGTTTGCAGGATGTATTTATACAGAGAAAGCGAATAAGAAGGATTTTTCAGATCCAAACACAATATTTTATGGACATAATATGAGAAATGGATCTATGTTCCAGAATCTTCACAAGTTTGAAGATGAAGCATTTTTTAAGAAACACAAAGAAGTATATGTTTACACACCAAAGAAAACATACACATACACGATCTTTGCGGCATATAAGTTTGACGACAGGCATTTACTTAAGACATTTAATTTTAAGAATAAGAAGAAGTTTGAGAATTATTTAAGAAATGTCAAGAACATAAGAGACATGGGAAGTCATGTAAGGAAAGATCAGGAAGTTACAAGCAACGATAAGATTATCACGCTGAGCACCTGCGTAGGAGGACAGCCAAATAATCGTTATTTAGTACAGGCGGTGTTGACGGATGAAAGAAGTACAAAATAAGAACCATACGGATGAGGCTAAGAGATTAAATGAAGAATTGGATCAGAATCTGAAGGATCTCCAGCCAGAATCCAAGGAAGCATTTCAAGGCTTTGAAGTAAAAGAAGAAAAGAACGAGAAAAAGAAGAAAGTAAAGAAGAAAAAGACACCAAAACAGATCATAAAAAGAGTTATAATCGTATTAGCGGTGATCATTTTGCTTCCATGTGCAGCCATTGCTGGAATGTGGGCACTTGGAAAAGGCTCATTATTTGGAGGCAAGATGAAGATGTCAAAGAACGTAGATGGCGTAAAAGTCCAGAATCAGGGAGATTTGGTTATTTACAATGGACATAAATATCAGTATAATAAAGATATAACGAGTATCTTATTTATGGGTGTTGACCGAGATAAGATCAATACAGATGAAGAATACTTAAAGAAACACGGAGCAGGACAGTCAGATACCTTGTTTCTGGCAGCTGTGAATACTTCTACAGGGAAGATTTCACTGATCAATGTTCCTCGAGATATCATGGCGAACGTTAAGACATATGATGAGAATGGAAAGTATTCAGGAAGGAAACTTCGACAGTTATGTTTAGCCTATGCCTATGGGGATGGGAAAGCCAAGAGCTGTAAGAATGCTGTGGATGCAGTTTCCAAAGTGTTATATGGAATTCCTATCGATTCATATATGTCGATCAACCTCTCTGCAATCAGTGTATTGAATGATGCAGTAGGTGGAGTGAACGTTCAAGTGATCGGAGATCTGACAAGCGTTGATCCAACTCTGAAGGAAGGTGCGAATGTGACATTGCTGGGTGGTCAGGCAGAGACTTATGTAAGATCCAGAGAATTTGATCCACTGGATGCGAACATGGCACGTATGCAGAGACAACAGCAGTATATTACAGCATTTGCCCAGAAAGCATTACAGGAGATGAAGGGAGATCTTACATTGCCATTAGATCTTCTGAATCTTGTATCAGAGAATTCAGTAACGAATCTTTCAGCACCGAAGATCACATATCTTGCAACGAAAGTTTCAGGAAGCAGTTTTTCATCTGACAATATCTACAGCATTGACTGTGACATCAAAGAAGGTGTGACAGGATATGCAGAATATTATCCGGATGAGACAAAATTATTTGAGATGATATTGAAGGTATTTTATACACAAATCAGTTAGAATCCAGTAAGGGGGGATTTAGCATGAAAAAGTTGATTATGATGGCAGCAACATTGATTATGTGTTTTGCTTTTTCACTAAGTGTTATGGCAGCACCAAGTCCTGAAGATGAGTATTATAATACGAGTACAGAACAGGAGAAGGTTGATGAGAAAACCCAGATTGATGATGATGAATTCGACAAGGATGAAAAACCAGCTAAGACGAAAACAACAACGACATCAACATCATCAACATCAACAACATCTGCATCACCAAAGACTAGTGATCAGGGAGCGCCAGTTACATTAGTATATGTATCACTCGCTGCAGCAGCATTAGCTGTATATGCAGCAAAACACGTCAAAGAACAGTATTAATCAAAAACAAGGTGGATTCCTCCAGTCTTGATGGACTGGAGGAATTCTTTTTGCATATGGGATTTCTGAAAGGAAAATAAAATAGATGATCGATATACATACGCATATTTTGCCAGGATTGGATGATGGAGCGAGAGATATGGAAGATTCTCTATCTATGGCAGCATTGGCATTGAAAAGTGGTGTTCATACATTAGTTGCAACATCGCATGCCAATACAGGGGGATTTTTCAAAGAATATTCGATCGAAGAATATCTGCAAAGATTAGAAGCGTTTAGAAAAGCACTGGATGAAGTAAAGCTGCCATTAAGAGTATTCTCTGGAATGGAAATTTATATGACAAGAGAAGTTCCTCGGATGATCCGTGAAGGCAGATTGCTTTCATTGAATCAGACGGGATATTTTTTGACTGAATTTTCGTTTGGAATCGAGCAGGAAGAGATGGATGAGATGCTTCATGATCTGATGGAACTTGGAGTTACGCCAGTGATCGCACACCCAGAGAGATACCGGTGTGTACAGGAATCAGAAAGCGGTATCGCAAAGTGGAAAAACAGGGGATGTTTGTTGCAGGTAAACAGAGGGAGCATCTTTGGCAGATTTGGATCAGGAGCAAAACAATGTGTAGATCGTCTGCTGGATCAACATATGGTAACTTGTATCGCAAGTGATGCACACAAACCATATGAGCGGACAACCTATATGGCAGATATCAAAGAATATATGGAACAAGAATATTCTTTTGAATATTCAAAGAAATTGTTATATGATAATCCTAAGAGAATTCTTGAAGGAGAAAAGGTGGTACAATGAAGAAATTAAAATTGGTAAGTTTTGTGATATTTTGTATATCACTGGCAGCAAGTCTGATCTTCTGGTTTACACAGGTCAGAAAAGGAGACCGGATCGGACCGGTCATTACAATGGATCAGCAGGAATTGACAGTAGGGCTCAATGCTACCGATGAAGATTTTTTGCAAGGAGTAAAAGCAGTTGATGAGAATGATGGGGATGTTACGGATTCTCTTGTAGTAGAAAGTGTTTCAAACTTTCTGGGAGGTGGACGGCGTCTGGTTGTATATGCAGCAGTGGACAGACATAATAACGTCAGTCGTGCAAACCGTATTGTACAGTATGAGGGTTATACATCACCAAAGTTTTATTTGAAGGAACCATTATGTTTTGAATCTGGAGGAGCTTCTAAGAATGAAGAATTATTAAAGAATCTTACGGTGAAAGATAAGATTGATGGTGATTTATCAAATCAGATAAAGATTTTGACAAACTCAGTAGTTGATCTGTATACACCAGGAGAATATCCGGTCAAACTTCAGGTAAGCAATAGTGCAGGAGACACGGTATCATTTCAGGCAACGATACAGGTTTATGATGCAACGGACAGATCAGAGATTCCTTTTATTCATTTGAAGAAGTATCTGGTTTATACGAAGAAAGGTGACAAACTAGATGCAGCATCTTACATATCTAAAGTGTGCATGGGAGGAGATTATGACTCGGATGTACCAGGAGATATTGGTAAGAGCAAAGTGAAGATCAAAGATGAAGTAGATTACGATACCCCAGGTTCTTATGAGATCACTTATTCAGTAAAAAGTGGAAAGAGCCGTACAGGAACGGTAAGACTGATCGTGATCGTTACAGAATAGGAGGCCGGCAAATGAGCAGTGATAAACGAAATATATCAGTCAACGATTATGAAATGAATATTGATTTGTATAGTATCTTAAGAGATATCTGGAAATATGCAATAGTGATCCTGCTTCTGGCAGCATCTATGAGCTTGCTCTCTTATGTTTATGTCGGACGAAACTATCACAAACAGTATGAATCAACAAGTACATTTATCGTAAGCAGCAAAGGAAGCAACAATAGTGTATATTCAGATTTGAGTGCAACGTCTGAGATGGCGACAAAGTTTTCTGAGATTCTAAACAGTTACGAGTTTTACAAAAGAAAGTCGCAAAAGAGATGGATATGGATTAGTTTTCCAGGAAGTGCATCTGCAGAGGTAGTAAATGAAACCAATCTTTTAGTTTTGAAAGTTCAGGCAGATTCCCCAGAGATGGCGTTTCGTTTGAATAAGGCAATCATGAATAATTATTCTGTTGTGACAGATCAGCTGATCGGAAATGTTGTGCTGGATGTATTGCAGAAACCAACAGTGCCAAGTGGTCCGGTAAATAAATTTCAGCCAACAGCACTTATGAAGAAAACATTTTTAATGACGATCGTTGCGTTATGTGGATTGATCGCAATTTTGTCATTCTTAAAGGATACAGTGAGAAAACCAAAAGAAGTTTCAAGGAAACTTGATGCAAAGCTTTTGCAGACGTTATATCATGAGAAGATCTATAAGACATGGAAAGCAAGAATCCACCGCAAAAAGAGTCCGGTATTGTTGACAAATCCAGGAACAAGCTTTCAATATGTGGAGGATATGAAGAAACTTGCTCGTAAAGTCAGCAGTAAGATGAAAGAGAAGAATGCAAAAACACTTCTGGTTGCAAGTGTGGAAGAAAATGAAGGTAAATCAACAGTTGCAGCCAATTTAGCATTGGCACTTGCGGAAGAATCAGAGAAAGTATTGTTGATCGATGCGGATCTTCGCAAACCTTCACAATACAAGATTTTTGGATTGGATCAGGAAGAAATACAGCAGTTTGGAGAAGTATTGAATGGAAATGAACAGATAGATAATCTGGTAACAGATCTTCCAAAATCAGAATTGTTATTGATCGCAGGTTCTATGATCTATCCAAATTCTACAGAGATGATCGCATCACCGATCTTCCAGAAGATCGTAGAGTTCTTTAAGACAAAGCTGGATTACATTATTATTGATACACCACCAATGTCACAGGCGGCCGATGCAGAAGAGTTAGTAGACCTTGCAGATGCATCGATTCTTGTTGTAAGACAACATACAGCATTAGTAAAAGATATCAATGAGACGATCAGTATCCTAAATTCAGCAGAAGGAACGATGCTTGGATGCGTTTATAACGATGTATTCCATGGAGTTGCTCAGACAGCAAGAAATTATGGATACAAATATGCATATGGAAGCGGTTATGGTTACGGAAGCAAATACGGTTATGGAAACCATGGATATGGTTACGGTTACGGCTATGGCTATGGTTATGGAAGCAGAACGAAAAAGGGCAATGAAGATAAAACACAAGAATCAAAAACAGAACGGCAGGTGAAGAAAGATCATGAGTAAAGAATATGAATCAAAAACAGAACATAAAGAGAATCTGATCGATATTGCTGGATTGTTTGATGACTTGATCAAAGGCATCATTCAAATGAAATGGAGATTTTTGATTATTCTTGTGATTTGTGGTGCAGTGTTCTGTGGATACAAGAGACTTACCTATTCCCAATACTATGTAGCATCTTCCACATTTACGATCAATTCTAGTATTACATCAGAGAATTCCAATTCATATATTGAGAATGCAACAGCCAACCAAATGGCAAAATCTTTTCCATATATTTTGAAAAGTGGAGCATTTAAAGAAGTATTGGCACAGGATCTTGGCCTTCAGTCTGTTCCTGGAACGATCGAGGCAGAAGTCATGGAGAATACAAACCTGTTTACGTTGAAAGTGACTGCAAATAATCCGAAGATGGCTGAGAAGATTTTAAAAGCAGTCGTTAAAAATTACCCATCGGTAGCAGAGTTTGTCATTGGAAGCTCACAGCTGACACTCATGGATGAAAGCGGGGTTCCGACTACACCTGCCAATCCATTTAGTTATAGACATGAGATACAGATCGGCGTTTTGATCGGAATTTTACTATGTATCTTGCTCGATGTCCTGTTAGCACTTGGTAAGAATACAGTTAAGAAAGAAGAAGATTTCAAACGACTCTTCCATGCAAAAAGTCTTGGAATCATGCCTCGTGCCAAATTCCATAAGAAACGTACGCAAACACAGGAATTGATCGTGCTAGATAATCCAAGAATCCCAAGAAGCTTCCTGGAAGCAGCAAGAACGGTACGACGAAGGATCGAGCGTGCACAAAAAGAGACAGGCATGAAATCTTTTCTTGTAACAAGTGCTATGCCAGGAGAAGGAAAATCAACAGTTTCAGCCAACATTGCAATATCACTTGCGATGAAAGGGTATAAAGTAATTCTGGTAGATGCGGATTTAAGAAACCCATCCACCGCCAAAGTACTTGGAATGAAAGAACAAGAATTAGGAACTCTGGAAGTAATGAAAGGCGAAGTTAACATAGACGATGCAGTACAGCAGTACAAAAATACAAGCGTTAAAGTACTTGCAGGTTCTACACCGATCCAGGATACATCTACCGTTTTAAGTGGTAAGAATATGAGACAGTTTGTAAAAGAACTGGAGGCAGAAGCCGATTTCGTGATCATAGATACACCACCAAGTGGACTATTATCAGATGCAGCGATTGTCGCCCAGTATGTAGACGGAGCAGTATTTGTGATCCGTCAGGACTATACAGATGTAGATCGAATTCTGGAAGGTATGGAAATTCTTTCAGGGTCAGGAGCTGAAATTACAGGATGCATCTTAAATGATGTGAATGTACGAACTAGTGAATCACAGCACTATATGAACAGCTATCGTACAAAAGGAGAGACATTATAGAATCCGATTTGAAGGTAGCTTGCATGTATGTGAGAGAAATAAAAGAAAGATAGAGGTACGAAATGATAGAATTCCATAGGATTCTTTGCAAAATCGCAGCCAACACGGGCACTGTTTGAACGCAGTGAGTTGTGCAGGAGTGTTGGCGAATCAGCGTTTTGCAAAAAATCCGTCAATGGAATTCGTTTTTCGTACCTCTATCTTTCTTTATGTTTTTATGAATACTCGATACATTTCCGTGATACAACTTAAAACTTCGCCCTCCCAGTGCTTTTTCGTTTCACGATAAATGGTTCAAATTCCAACTTTGTAACAAAGCTTCGAGGCTGGTTCTTGGTCTTTGAGTCGCGGATGCGTACAATGATATCAACGGCTTCTCTTCCTTTTGCTTCGATAGAATGTTCCACTGTTGTAAGTGAAATACGATTCATATCGGCCATTGGGATATTATCGAAACCACAGACAGAGAAGTCATTTGGTACTTTGTATTTTAATTCATATAATGCATCTAGGATTCCAAATGCAACCATATCATTGTATCCAACGAAGGCAGTAGAATCCGTTCCCTCTTCGAGAATCTGTTTTGTCAGATTGTATCCGGAAGAATATTCCAGCATATTTGGAGACAGCAGATTATACTCTCCGGGTGAGAGGGAACGAATACTGACGCAGTCATCTCCAAAGCCGTGTTCTTTGAAGGTTGCAACAAGTGCATCGTAACGTTTTGATCTGGAACGTTCAATATCACTGATCGGTGTTGATATGTAAGTGATCTTGCGGTGTCCAAGAGAGATCAAATGTTCTGCGACGAGTCTGGCAGGTTTGGAGCTGCTGACATGGATCGAGTCAAAAGTGATCTCGTCATTTTTATCCCCGATATTGACGATTGGAATCTGTTTTGACATATCATTAACTTCTGGAAGAAAAGAAGTTGGATACAGATAAACGATTCCAGCAGTATCCATATCATTTTTCATAAGATCCAGATAATATTGTTCGGTGCTCGGGTTTCGCAGTGTTGGTGCAACAAAGGTAAGATATCCATAATCATGTGCCCGTTCTGTGATCGAATGAACCAGAGTTGTATAATAATGGTTAGATAAGAACGGACACATGATCAGAATGATTTTTCGATA
>ENA-OQNJ01000431-OQNJ01000431.1-human-gut-metagenome-genome-assembly--contig:-NODE-431-length-10683-cov-1.995642_pt1 | contig 10683 bp, 14 predicted proteins | sample MGYA00242630_ERZ504882 | MGnify/ENA primary metagenome ERZ504882 (study PRJEB26092, sample SAMD00036408) | human gut metagenome | host: Homo sapiens | study: EMG produced TPA metagenomics assembly of... | reverse complement strand
GTTTTCTTTCTTGTAACTGTAACAGTCTTTTGCTTTCCGTCCCTCTCATATGTCACCTCTACATCCGCTTTATCTTTGTGTAGATAATTAAAAAGAGAAATCTCCCGAAAATTATAAATTCGGGAACCGTCTAACTTTACAATACGGTCTCCTTCACGAAGTCCCGCCTCATACGCTCCACTATCTGCTGAAATTTCTCCAGCTACTGCCGGATCTGCCCCGCTAAACCCAATAACAAATAAGGCAAGCACAAATGCCAGAATAAAATTGAAAAATGGGCCTGCAAATATAACAGAAAAACGAGCCAGTGCAGACTGACTGCCAAATGCTCTCGGATCTTTACAGTCATCATCCTCTCCAAGCATTACACAACATCCTCCAAATGGCAGACACTTTATCGAATACTTCGTCTCTCCAATCTGCTTTCCAAAAATAGTCGGTCCAATTCCTATCGCAAATTCCTCAACACAAATACCATTTTTCTTTGCAAAAAGAAAATGTCCCAGCTCATGAAAGAGAATGATTGCACTGAATATGACAATTGCAATAATAATTTTCAATCTACCACCTGCTTTCAATCCAACGATAAGTTTCTTTCTCAATCTCCAGAATCTGATCCAGGTCCGGATCCTTTACTGCTGTATGTCTGCTCATAGACTGCCCGATAATCTCGTAAATATCCAGAAAGCTGATTTTTTTCTGAAGGAATTTGCGGACTGCCAGCTCATTTGCAGCATTAAAAACGGTTGGCATACTGCCGCCTGCCCTTGCCGCTTCCACCGCCATTGGAAGACCTTTAAAAGTTTTCCTGTCCGGCTCCTCAAAGGTGATCTGCTTCAACATATGAAAATCCAGTCTGTCACCTTTTAAAAATCTTCTGTCCGGGTAGCATAATGCATACTGTATCGGAAGTCTCATATCCGGTGTTCCAAGCTGTGCCATCACTGCACCGTCCTCGAATTCCACCATAGAGTGGATAATACTCTGCGGCTGAACCACAACCTGAATATGATCCAGATCTACATCAAAAAGCCATCTGGCTTCCATAACTTCCAGACCTTTATTTACCAGAGTTGCAGAATCCACTGTAATCTTCTGTCCCATTACCCAGTTCGGATGCTTCAGCGTATCCTCCAGAGTCACCTTCTCCAGATCTGCTGTTTTCTTTCCGCGGAAAGGACCGCCGGATGCAGTGATGAGCAGTTTATGTATCTGCTCTCTTTTCTCTCCATGAAGTGCCTGGAAAATAGCACTGTGCTCGCTGTCTACAGGCAGGATCTGCACACCGAACTGCTTTGCCAACGGCATGATCAGATGTCCGGCTGTTACCAGTGTTTCCTTATTTGCCAGAGCAATATCCTTACCTGCAAGGATTGCTTCCATAGTTGGTCTGATTCCTATCATTCCTACGATAGCGGTCACCAGAATGTCTGATTCTTCCATTCTGGCAAGTTCGATAAGACCACCCATCTGGCTTACGATTTTTACATCCAGATCCTGCACACGTACTGCCAGATCTCTGGCTGCCTCTTCTTTCCAGACTGCAACCAGTCTGGGATGAAATTCACGTATCTGCTTCTCCAGCATTTCTACATTGCTGCCTGCTGCAAGACCAACTACTTCCAGGTCATCATTTGCACGTACCACATCCAGTGTCTGTGTTCCGATCGAACCTGTAGAACCTAAGACTGCTACTTTTTTCATCTTGTACCTCATTTCAATACTTATACAACAATTTTATAAAATTACTTCTGACCTGACAGTTCTCATATCAGAAAATACTGTAAACATGTATATCAGAAGAATATATGCTCCGTTAGAGCGCGTCTGAAAAAGGCTTTCTGCAAGATGTGCGTCACAATTTGTGGGAATGATTTTTCAGACACGCTCTAGATCTCAATCATCACAAGAGAGAGGAAATAAATAACCGGTGCTGTGAAGATCACACTGTCAAATCTGTCAAGGATTCCTCCATGTCCCGGAATTAATTTTCCATAATCTTTAATCCCCTGATTTCTCTTGATCGCAGATGCAGCCAAATCGCCTACCATGGAGATCAGTGCTCCGATTGCACAGATCACAGCATATTCCAGCATCGGTCCCTGAGTGGCTGCTGCATAGATCACACCAAGAAGTGCAGCTCCTGCCACACCACCCACAGCTCCCTCCACAGATTTCTTAGGGCTGAGGACAGGTGCCATTTTATGTTTACCGATCAGCATTCCCACACAATATGCGCAGGTATCACATCCCCATGAGCACAGAAAGATCAGCCATACGTGGAACTTTCCACCGGGAAGCTCTCTGGTAAGATAAATAAACGACAGCATAACTGCCACATACACAATACCAAACAGTGCAGGCATTACCTGCCCTGCCTCATAGGTTGGATAAGTGAACACGTATACAAACATGAGCAGCACAAGTCCGAAAATGATTGCCAGCACTCCATACCTCTCAAAATCAAGCAGTACTGCCAGATAATATAATACTGCGCCTAAATAGCCTGCTGCTGCCAGCAGATTTATCTTCTCATCCTGCACCTTCATTGCTCTGTACAATTCTCTCATTCCAATGAGAGAAACCGCAAGAAGTGTGAAAAACAGCACATAATCACCGCTGATAATAGTGGCAAGCGCAATAATCACAAGCAGGATTCCGCTTAAGAGTCTTGTCTTAAACATTCTTTACTCCTCCTTAACTCCGCCGTATCTTCTGTCTCTCTGATTATATTTCTCAATAGCCTTGACCAGCTCTGCTTTATTAAAATCCGGCCATGCCACATCTGTGAAATAAAATTCCGTATAAGCCATCTGCCATAACAGAAAATTGGAAAGTCTCAATTCACCGCTTGTGCGGATCATCAGATCCGGATCAGGGATTCCTGCCGTATCCAGGTAATTGTCAAAAACATGCTCATCAATTTCTTCCGGCTTTACTTTTCCATCTGCAGCATCCTGAGCAAGTTTGCGGATACCTCTTATGATCTCATCTCTGCTGCCGTAGTTTAATGCAATCTGGAAATAGATTTCATCATATTTCTGAGAATATTGTTCCAGACGTGCAATACTTTCCTGAATATCCTGATCAAATGCCGAAACCTCTCCGATCACCCGGACACGCATTTTGTTCTTATCTGCCAGTTTAATACATTTTTTCAGATAGCTTCGGAACAGTTTCATCAGACCGTCCACCTCATCTTTGGAACGTTTCCAGTTCTCTGTGGAAAAAGCATATACAGTCACATATTTAACTCCCAGCTCCTTCATATAGTCACAGACTGTTTCCAGATTTGCACAGCCCTTCACATGTCCGTAGCTTCTGGGCATTCCCTTTGCCTTCGCCCAGCGTCCATTACCATCCAGAATAATGGCAATATGATTTGGTACATTCATACTCTTGTTTCCTTTTCTTATCCTGTTATTCCTTTAACCTTACTGTCTCATCATAATGAACCACAGTTTCCGGTCCATTATCTCATTCAGATAAAAAGAGAGCCCGCATTCATGGAGCTCTCCTTTTCGTTTCCCTTATACGGTCATGATTTCTTTGCTCTTTGCATCCACTGCCGCATCAACTTCTTTGATATATTTATCTGTGCTCTTCTGGATTTTCTCCTCAAGTTCTTTGATCTCATCCTCAGATACATCCTGTTTTGCAAGTTTCTTAAATGCATCATTTGCATCACGACGAATGTTGCGGACTGCTACTTTGGCTGCTTCGCCTTTTTTCTTGACATCTTTAACCAGTTCCTTACGGCGTTCCTCTGTAAGTTCCGGGAATACAAGGCGGATTACTTTACCATCGTTGCTTGGATTTAATCCAAGATCAGAGGTAAGGATTGCTTTCTCAATTCCTTTGATCAGGCTGCTTTCCCATGGCTGGATCTGGATCATACGAGCTTCCGGGACAGTGATATTTGCCACCTGCTGAAGAGGTGTCGGAGCTCCGTAATAATCTACGGCGAGTTTGTCAAGGATATGCGGGTTCGCACGTCCTGCACGAATTGTAACCAGTTCGCTCTCAAGGCTTGCCAGTGTCTTTTTCATCTTCTCTTCATATTTCTGAATTCTCTCATCCATTAGGTTCGTCTCCCTCTTTTTATAGTTTTTATATTACACTTTCTCTGTAAACTGACTTATAAGCCTTACTTATACAGTAACCTTAGTTCCGACAAATTTGCCATGTACTGCATTGATGATGCTGTCTTTTTCATCCAGTGCAAATACCAGCATCGGCATCTTCTGTTCCATACACATGATCGATGCTGTCAGATCCATAGCTGCCAGTTTCTTTGCAACTACTTCTTCAATGGAAATTTCATCATATTTTACTGCATTCGGGTTTGTCTTCGGATCACTGTCATAAATTCCGTCAACAGCTTTTGCAAGAAGGATTGCTTCTGCTTCGATCTCTACTGCGCGAAGTACAGTGGCTGTATCTGTGGAGAAGTAAGGATGTCCTGTACCGCCTGCAAAGAATACGATCTTGCCCTGTACAAAGCTTGCTTCCACTGCATCCTTAGAGTAAAGGCTTGTAAATGCACCGCATACAAATGGTGTAAAGATTTCTGTCTTTAATCCAAGGTATCTGCAGATATCAGATACATAAATACAGTTCATAACTGTTGCAAGCATACCAATCTGATCAGCCTTATTCCTGTCGATAGTCTCACTGGTGCGTCCTCTCCAGAAATTACCTCCGCCGATCACGATGCCGATTTCCAGTCCTTCCTCAGCAATTGTCCTGATCTGCTTTGCAACTTCAATAACAGTCGCCTCGTCAAATCCGGTCTTCTTCTCACCGGCAAGGGCTTCACCGCTTAATTTTAATAATACACGTTTCATAGTAACTGTCTCCTGAAATTAATTTTATCGCAGGTAACAGAGGATCGGAATACCTCCTCTGTTACATTCGTAGTTCTATTCTACCATATTCCGGCAACAATTTCATTACCATTTTCATCAACTGTTGTAGAAACTGTGAAATTGCTGTAATAATGGAATCCTGTTTTACCTGTCTCAGGATCATCCTCATAGCTGCTGCCCTGTGGAGAACCGCATGCGCCTTCCAGTGCATCCAGAGGCTGACCGATATACTGTTCTGCTGTGGAAATCATATCGCCGCCATTGTTATCCTGATCTATGTTTCCACCACCGCCGTTTCCACCATTTCCATTATCTGTGCTTCCACCATTTCCATCATCAGAACCATTATTACTGCCATTTCCATTGTCATCTGTATTCTGGTCACCGCTGTTATTATTATCTGCTGAATCAGAATTATCTGTAGAATTCTTATCACTGTCGTCTGTGGAATCTGATTCTGACTTACTGTCATCTGTAATGCCAAGACGTTCCTTTACCGCATCAAGCGTGGATACTTCTTTTGTTGATGTACCTGTCAGATATTTTGCATATGGGATCGCATCATCATCTGTGCCATCCATACATAACGTAATCTGCGAAATTGTTCCAAGCGGAATATCGCGGAAAAAGCATTCATTCTTGTCCTCATCTGTATATGCAATACGGATATCATAGGAAGCTGTACTCTTGTTGGATGTTGTCTGTGTACCTGATGTCTGTGTATTTGCAGTCTGTGTATTTGCAGTCTGCATATAATACAGTGCCTTGTCCTTATCTGTCAGAGTAAACATTCCATTGATGAGATCATCTCCCCATCCTCCATCCTCGTCTGCATCATAATCCTCACTGTCTTCATCCACATGAGTGCGGATATAGAGTGACTGGATGTCATCCCTGTATTATTTACAACACAATCTTAGATGCTGTAGAAGTCTCTCTCCATTATATTCTTTATGTCTTCATCTGCTGTCTGCTGCATATCCACCATATCGACTGCCTTGGTTACTTCAGGAGTCGGGGTAGCTGTTACCTCTACAGGTGCTGTCTCTGTTGTCTTTTTCTTACCACATCCGGCAGCTGCCACTGTCATTACCAGAAGACCTGCCAGTATTAAATAACGTTTCTTCATAATATATTCCCTCCTGCTATATGGAATATCTTTTTCGTTTTTAACAATGTCAGTTTTTTCAATTTCCTATTATTGCAGAGTATCGAAAACTTGTCAACTAAGCCTCTGCCGATTTCATACAATTTTAAGACTTTCAGAGTTTTTAAAGTCTCTGCCTGCAGACGCATTCTTATAAAAAAATCACAGTTTTTTCCTACTTCATATTATGATGTCAGGATCAAAAGGTATCTGACCCTGATATCATATTATTGCACAAAAGGAAACACGCACTGTAATCAGCGGATACTCCAACAGAAAGGACTGCCATGTTACTCTGGCAGTCCTTTCTCATCCCTTTGTGGTCATATTTAATATATTTCTATTCTGCAAGCTTCATCAGAAGTTCCACACATTCTTCCTCTGATAAAACCGAAGTATTCAGGCAGATATCATAATTTTCCATTTTTCCCCATTCATGTCCTGTATAAAAGTTATAATAATCTCTTCTCTGACGGTCTTTATATGCAATCCTGTCAAGTGCTTCCTCCTGAGAAATATGCTTATTTTTCTTAATCCGTTTAATACGGTCTTCCATATCAGATGCATAAATATACACGCGAAGCAGCTGATTATCATCCTTCAGAATCTGGTCTGCACATCTTCCCACAAAAATGCATGGACCTTCCTGTGCCAGGCGCTTCACTGTCTCTTTCTGCGCATGAAACATCTTCTCCGGAATCGTCAGGCGTTTTTATCCTGCGATTCTTCTGACATCATTACTCCGATTGCATAAAGAAGACTGGTCTTGCCTTTAAATTCATTGATGATTTCCTGACTGATTCCATGCCTCTCTGCTTCCTTCGGCAAAAATTTACTGTCGTAACAGGGAACTCCCATTTTTTCTGAAAGCAAAGCTGCAATATATCTTCCACCGCTTCCATACTGTCTGCTGATCGTGATTGTTTTCATAGGGCACCACTCCTTTCAGCTCATCTGCCTGAAAAATGAATTGTTATTTTTTTATCTATATGATAGATTATACGAATTTTCGAATATTTTTGCAATATCCATTAATTTTTTCATAACATTTCACAATTTTGAGCCAAAGGATTTGGTAATATTATCAATATAGATTCTTAACCTTAAAGTCACGTTCTGCTTCTCTTCTCTGGTCTTTCTTTGCGATATCCTGTCTCTTGTCATAAAGTTTCTTACCTCGAGCCATTCCGATCTCTACTTTTACCAGACTGTCTTTGAAATAAACTTTCAGAGGTACCAGCGTCAGACCTTTCTCTTTTAACTTTGCTTCGATTTTGTTGATCTCATACCTGTGAAGCAGCAGCTTACGGATCCTCAGGGGATCTTTATTAAAAATATTGCCTTTTTCATAAGGGCTGATATGCATTCCGTAGATGTAAACCTCTCCGTTTTCCACACGTATAAAGGATTCCTTAATACTACACTTACCCATGCGCAAGGATTTACCTCTGTTCCTGCAAGGGCAATGCCGGCTTCATAAGTATCTTCTATAAAATAGTCGTGAAATGCCTTTTTATTATTTGGCAATCAGCTTCATTCCGTTTTTTCTTTTGTCCATAATATCCTCCAAGCCATTTTTATTTAATTCTCTTCTTCATCATCCCGGATATCAGAAACCAGCTCAAAATCTACAGTCTTGAGCATCTTATCTGCATCTGCCACACGGACACGAACCTTATCTCCCAGCTTGTACACTTTCTTTGTCATCTCACCGCAAAGTTCATAGCTCTCCTGATTAAAAACATAATAGTCATCACGCAGTGTGTTGACATGAACCAGTCCCTCTACAGTATTCGGAAGTTCCACATAAAGTCCCCAGCCGGTAACACCTGAGATAATTCCCTCGAACTCTTCTCCCAGATGGTAGGACATGTATTCTGCTTTCTTCAGCTTGTCTGATTCACGCTCTGCCTCATCTGCGCGGCGTTCGCATACACTGGACTGTCTCGCAACTTCATCAAGGATTTCAGCATAGTGTTCGGTTCTGCCTTCACGCATCAGTCTGCCTCGTAAGTTATCCTTAATGATCCTGTGGATCTGCAGATCAGGATATCTTCTGATCGGAGATGTGAAATGGCAGTAATATTTCGCTGCCAGTCCAAAGTGACCGCTGCATTCTGTGGTATATTTCGCCTGTTTCATGGAACGCAATACCAGGCGGCTGATCATTGCTTCATTCGGAAGCCCTTCGATACTTTCGATAATCTGCTGGATTTCTTTTGGCGTAATCTCTTCTTTTGCTTTTTGAATCTTCACACCCTGATTGTGAAGTAATGTCAGAAGACTCTCCACTTTCTCCGGATCCGGGTTATCATGGGTTCTGTATACAAACGGAATCTCTTCTGTGCAGTATTCCTGTGCTACAGTCTCATTTGCCATCAGCATGAAATCTTCAATGATTTTGGTTGCCACATTTGCTTCATATGGCTTAACATCGATTGCTTTTCCTGCTGCATTAAGAATAATCTTGCTCTCCGGAAAATCAAAGTCAATGGAACCCCTGTGATGACGGCTGTTTCGTAAGATTCCGGACAGTTCTTTCATCATAAAGAACATCGGGATAAGTGCCTCATACCGTTTCTTTGCTTCTTCGTCTGTGTCCTCAAGAATATTCTTTACATCAGTATAGCACATTCTCTCATTTACGTTAATCACTGTTTCCGCGATCTGATGGGAAACTACCTTACCCTTTTCGTTAATGTCCATCAGGCAGCTCAACGCCAGTCTGTCCTCTCCCTGATTCAGAGAACAGATTCCATTGGAAAGACGTTCCGGCAACATTGGCACAACGCGGTCTGCCAGATAAACACTGGTTCCACGTTTCAGTGCTTCCCTGTCCAGAGCACTGTTGTACTGTACATAGTTGCTTACATCTGCGATATGGACTCCCAGATGGTAAATGTCCCCCTCTTTTGTCAGGGAAATCGCATCATCCAGGTCTTTGGCATCTTCGCCATCAATAGTGACTGTCTGCAGATGTCTCAGATCCAGTCTTCCATCTCTGTCTGCATCCAGCACATGATCCGGAACACGCTGAGCCTGCTTCATTACTTTCTCAGGAAATTCACTTGGGATTCCGAAGCTCTTGACGATTGCCAGGATATCTGTACCCGGTGTTCGGATATTTCCCAGATTCTCCTTAATTTTTCCTTCAGGATTCTTATTTCCGGAGCCATAATCTGTAATCACCACGATTACTTTATCACCAGTTTTTTATTCCTGCCGCTTCTTTTCTCGGAATGAAGATATCTTTGGAAAATTTCGGATTATCACTGATCACTAAAACCGAAATCCCGATTTAACTGATAAGTTCCTACAATTTCAGGCATACCACGCTCCAGAACCTTCACAACTACGCCTTCCTGGCGTTTTCCCTCTTTTTTGTCATTTCTGATGATGATCCTTACTTTATCCTGATGCATAGCTGTTCCTGTATCACTTTCAGGAATAAAGATATCCTCATCCTGCCCTTCAATTTCTACGAAGCCGAAACCTTTGGGATGTCCGATGAAGGTTCCCTCAGCCTGGATTCCTCCGGCTGCTCTTTTTATTTTTATCTTTTTATTTTTATCTTTCTTCTTTCTGCCATACTCTGATCCGTATTCTTCTCTTCGGTCATCGTAATAACGGTCATCTTTTTTCTTTTTCCACTTTTCCTTTGACCTTTTCATATCTGCCCTTGTGGTCTACAGATACCTTTCCTTCCTCGCAAAGTTCGTCCAGAACATCATACAGCTCTCTTTTCTCTTCTTTTGAAAGTCTCAGAAGAGAAGAAATCTCGCGGAGTCTCATTGGCTGATAAATAGGATCTCCCATCAGTTCCAGGATAAACGTTTTTTCTTCTGTCCATATCGTTTTTTACTCATATTACTCCTCACAGCCTCCGCAGAGGACTTTTATCTGATTCAGCTCTTTATGACACTAAAAAACACTCTTGCACATAACAAGAGTGTTTCAAATTTCTTTTCTGATTAACCAAGCATATTTAATGCTACAGAAATTACAAAAAATAAAATTCCCATAATAGTGGTTGCCTTAACAAGTCCGCCCTCCATGGAACGACCTTTGTTCTTACCCCAGTATGTTTCTGCTGCTCCGGCGATAGCACCAAGTCCCTGCTGCTTACCTTCCTGCATAAGAACTACTACTGTAAGAGCGATGCAATCTATTATGAAAATGACACTCAGAATGATCTTAATAATCTGCACTTCGTTACACCTCCTAATCAACTGAGTTTCATTGTAACATAGCCGGATGGGGATTTCAACCACAATTCAGAGTTTTTGTCAGGTTTCTTAACAAGTTTTTTTCATTTTCTTTAAAAGGATTTTCATACACTGCCAGTTCTCCCAAGGCCTCATGGATACGAAGAAGCTGGTTATATTTGGCATTTCGGTCCGAACGGCAGGGTGCACCTGTCTTAATCTGGCCGGCACCTGTGGCAACTGCCAGATCTGCGATAAATGAATCTTCCGATTCTCCTGATCTGTGAGAAATTACTGCCCTGTATCCCGCTTTCTGTGCCATTTCCACTGCATCCAATGCTTCTGAAAGTGTTCCTATCTGGTTTAATTTTATCAGAATGGCATTTGCCGCTCCCAGTTTGATACCACATGCAAGACGTTTGATATTCGTGACAAACAGATCATCACCTACGAGCTGTATTTT
>ENA-OQNJ01000430-OQNJ01000430.1-human-gut-metagenome-genome-assembly--contig:-NODE-430-length-10714-cov-2.250307_pt1 | contig 10714 bp, 13 predicted proteins | sample MGYA00242630_ERZ504882 | MGnify/ENA primary metagenome ERZ504882 (study PRJEB26092, sample SAMD00036408) | human gut metagenome | host: Homo sapiens | study: EMG produced TPA metagenomics assembly of... | reverse complement strand
CGGCTTTTTTCTAAAGAGAAAAAGGGAGAAATATTATGCTGGATTTGGAACAGGAGATGAGCCGGTGCCGGGTTTGTCCGCGGAAGTGCGGAGCGGACCGGGAGCATGGAAAGACGGGATATTGTAAGGCGCCCTCCGGGGTTGCGGCGGCGCGGGCTGCACTGCATTTCTGGGAGGAGCCGTGTATTTCCGGGACGACGGGGTCGGGACGGTTTTCTTTTCCGGATGTAATCTGCGGTGTGTTTACTGTCAGAACCATCATATTGCGGAGATGGAGAGCGGAAAAGTGATTTCGATCGGGCGGCTTTCGGATATTTTTCTGGAGCTGCAGGCGCAGAATGCGAATAACATCAATCTCGTGACGCCGAGCCACTACGTGCTGCAGATCCGGGAAGCACTTCTCTGGCGAAAGAGAAGGGACTTACCGTACCGATTGTCTATAACTGCGGTGGGTATGAGAGCGTGGAAGCCCTGCAGGCCCTTGATGGGCTGATCGATATTTACCTGACGGATTTTAAATATATGGTTCCCTCGCTTGCAAAAGCGTACTCGCGGGCAGAAGATTACCCAGAAACAGCAAAACGGGCGCTGGCGGAAATGGTGCGTCAGACGGGCAGGGCTGTATTCGATGAGAATGGTCTGATGAAAAAAGGTGTGATTGTGCGCCATTTATTGCTGCCCGGTGCTGTAAAAAATGCAAAAGCTGTGGTAAAATACGTCTATGAGACGTACGGCGATACCGTCTGGCTGAGCCTCATGAGCCAGTACACGCCGCTTCCGCAGGTGGAAAACATAAGTCCGCTGAACCGGAAAACGACAAAGCGGGAGTATGAGCGTCTGCTGGACTATACGTTTTCCCTCGGCGTCACCAACGCCTTTTTACAGGAAGGCCCGGTGGCCGAGGAGAGCTTCATTCCGGAGTTTGACGGAAGAGGAATCTGACGTTATAGTTCACTCGTGCAAAAAGGAGCTGTGCAGCAGCAAAAAGCGCTGGAAGCGCGGTTTTGAGAATGCAAGCAAAACACATTTGTCTATGATTGGATATGACTAACTATATTGTTTTAAGGAGGAAAAACTTTTGAGCAACGCAGTTGTAACACTGAAAAAAGGAGAGGGCCGCGCCTTAAAGCAGGGCGGAGCCTGGATTTTTGATAATGAGATCGCTTCGATTTTAGGAGCATATGAAAACGGAGATATCGTGCTGGTGCGCGACTTCGACGGATATCCGATGGGACGAGGTTTTATCAACGAGCATTCCAAAATCCGCATCCGTATGATGACAAGAAATGAAAATCAGGAAATTGACCGTGAATTTTTAAAAATGAGAGTACGAGACGCATGGGAATATCGAAAGAAAACGGTAGATATCTCAAGCTGTCGTGTGATTTTCGGGGAAGCAGATTTTCTGCCTGGGATGGTGATTGACAAGTTTTCAGATGTTCTTGTTGTACAGTCTTTAGCACTTGGAATTGATAAGTTAAAAATGATAATCATTGAAGAATTAAAATCAGCAATGGCAGAAGATGGGATTACAATCCGTGGTGTTTATGAGAGAAGCGATGCAAAAGTGCGGCTTCAGGAAGGAATGGAAAGAGTCAAGGGATTTATTGGTGAACCATTTGATACGAAAGTACAGATTGTGGAAAATGGTGTAAAATATATTGTAGATATAGAAGATGGACTAAAAAACAGGGTTTTTTCTTAGACCAGAAATATAACCGTCTTGCCATTCAGAGATTATGTAAAGATGCGAAAGTCTTGGACTGCTTTACGCATACAGGCTCTTTTGCGTTAAATGCGGGAATTGCCGGAGCAAAGAGTGTAACCGGAGTCGATGCCTCTCAGCTTGCAGTAGACCAGGCAACAGAAAACGCGGAGTTAAACGGACTCGAAAAGCGTGTAAAATTCATTTGCGAGGATGTCTTTGAGCTGCTTCCTAAGTTAGAAGCCGAAGGAGAAAAATATGACGTAGTAATTCTCGACCCTCCTGCGTTTACAAAATCAAAAAATTCGATTAAAAACGCAGTGAAAGGTTATCGAGAGATTAATTTGCGAGGAATGAAACTGGTCAAAGACGGTGGTTATCTTGCAACTTGTTCTTGTTCTCATTTTATGTCGTATGAGTTGTTTACCCAGACAATTGGACAGGCAGCAAGAAATGTGCATAAACGTCTACGTCAGGTAGAATACCGCACACAGGCAGCAGACCATCCGATTTTATGGTCTGCAGATGAGTCTTATTACCTGAAATTCTACATTTTTCAGTAAAAAAGATATAAAGTTGGTTTACTCGTTACCCTTTAAATTTTATATGTTTTTCTGCATGATAGGAGGAACGTACCAAAGGTGCGCTTTCCACTTCTCGGAATCCTTTCTTTAATCCAATTGTTCTATACTGTTTAAATTGATCGGGAGTAATATAGTCCGCTACCGGATAATGGCGGTGGGTAGGTTGTAGATATTGGCCAATGGTAAGTATCTTGCAGCCTTGTGCCAATAAATCGTCCATGACTTCTTCTACTTCTTCCGGGCGTTCTCCCAAACCTACCATAATACCGGATTTAGCTGTAATACCATTATTGGCTATTTGTTTGATGACCTTTAAACTGGTTGCATAGTTGGCTGCGCTTCGTACCAGGGGACTGATGCGGCGTACGGTTTCCATATTGTGTGAAATGATGTCTGGTTTGCGTCAATGACTAGCTGAATCAGTTCGCTCTTTCCTTGAAAATCAGGGATTAAAACTTCGGTTGTGGTTTCCGGATTCAAGCGCTTGATTTCTGAAATCGTTTTAGCCCAATGGGCAGCACCCAAATCATCTAGATCATCACGGTCTACAGAGGTAATAACGGCATGAGATAATTTCATGAGTTGAATGGACTCTGCTACATGGGTAGGTTCTTCAGGGTCTAACGGAAGAGGCCGTCCGGTCTGTGTGTTGCAAAATTTGCAGGAACGGGTACAAATTTCGCCACCTATCATAAAAGTGGCAGTACCTTTTCCCCAGCATTCTCCCATATTGGGACATCGTCCGCTACTGCAAATGGTATGTAGTTTGTGGGAATCTACAATATGTTTGGTTTCGGTATATCGAGCATTTGCCCCTATGTTTATCTTAAGCCAGTCTGGTTTTTTAACGTGATTCATGATGATATTAGATTTATAATTCACCACAGATTATACCAATGCAAATTGTTTTCATTCGGTTTTTATGTAAAATTATATAATCTGTGGTGAATGGTTTTTATTTTAAATTATCAATAAAGAAATTGGCTACGCGAGTCAGTAAATGTTTAGTTGTGTTGCCTCCACTGATTCCATGGTTGCGGTTGGTATAGATTTGCATGTCAAATTGCTTGTCGGCCTGTACCAATGCTTCACTGTATTCTGCGTTGTTACGTAAGTGTACATTATCATCTGCTGTGCCGTGGATCAGCAACAATTCACCGTTCAGTTTGTTGGCACGGTTAATAGCAGATGCAGCATTGTAACCTTCCATGTTTTCTTTGGGGGTACGCATGAAGCGCTCTGTATATACCGAATCGTAGAAACGCCAGTCTGTAGGAGCTGCAACAGCTACTCCAGCTTTGAATATCGGTGTTCCTTCACTCATGGACATTAATGTATTGTAACCTCCATAGCTCCATCCCCATATACCGATACGGTTACCATCTACATAGGGTAGTGTACTTAAGTATTTGGCGGCTTCTACTTGATCTTTCGATTCTTTTACTCCTAAACTCAAGTAGGTGCATTTTTCAAAATCAGACCCTCGGCCACCGGTTCCGCGTCCGTCTACACAAGCCATGATGAAGCCTTGACCGGCCATATAAGCTTCGAACATGCCGCCATCTCTACGGGCTCCAATTCCCCATTTGTCTGCAACTTCTTGTGAACCCGGTCCACTATATTGGTGCATGATAACAGGATAGTTTTTTGTTCGGATTGAAATTTGCGGGTTTCATTATCCAACCATTCAATTCCACACCGTCATTGGTCTTGAAACTAAATAGTTCTTTACTTGGCATATTCAGACGTGAAACTTGGTGTTTCAATGTGTTATTATCTACTAAGGTTGCCAATTCTTTACCATTATTGTCATTAAGGGTAATGACAGGAGGGGTGTTGATATTAGAGTAAGTATTGATGTAATACTTCATATTGTTACTGAAAATAGCTTTATGAGTTCCTTCCTGTTTGGATAGTTTGGTCTTTTTACCTTTGCCGTCCACTTTGTAGATAGCGGTGCGTAGCGGACTACCTTCATTGCTTTCAAAATAGAATGTGTTGGTAGCTTCATCCCATCCCAGGAAATCTTTCACTTCGAAGTTCCCTTTTGTGATTTGCTTAACCAGGTTTCCTCCGCTAGTGTAAAGATAGAGATGGTTATAACCGTCTTTTTCACTCATCACCACAAAGTTTTTTGGATAGAAAACGATGTTGGAGTAGGCTTCTTCTTTAATGTATTGGGGAGCTTCATCACGTACCATCAGTTTACACAATGTACTTCGTGGATTGGCAAAGTAGAGGTCGAAACGGTTTTGATGACGGTTCAAAGTCATGATTGCCAACGCATTCTCATCATCCGTAAACTTGATGCGAGGGATATAACTGTCTGCATCTAGAGGCAAGTCCATCTTGCGGGTTACCTTACTTTTTATATCAAAAGTATGAACGGTTACTTTGGAATTGTCAATTCCTGGCATAGGGTATTTGTATTCATATTCTCCCGGATAAGTGCTGAATTTCTCTAATGCGGGAACCATACCTTTGTATAATGGAAAAGAATACATAGGTACTTGACTCTCATCAAAACGGATATAGGCAAGCATCTGGCTGTCTGCACTGAAGTCGAAAGCACGGTTGAAGCCGAATTCCTCTTCATATACCCAGTCGGGAATACCATTTAGCACTTCGTTGAATTTGCCGTCTTTGGTTACTTGTGATTCACTGTTGCCAAACAATAATTTTACCAGATAGATATTATTATCACGTCAAAAGCTATCTGATTGCCATCCGGCGAGAATAAAGGAACCTGTTGTGGACCGTTTTCTGAGAGCGGTTCCATTTTATTGTTTTTTACGTTGAAAATATAGTAATTGGCGGTAAACGAACGACGATAAATAGGTTTGGTTTCAGTCTGTATTAGAATCAGTTTTTCATCGGGTGACATGATATAGTCATCAAATGACTTGATGCTACAGTCACGGGCCGTATTTACATCGAAGATGGTGCCTGTTTCTTTGCCGGTCTTGAAAGAATACTGTATGATTTTTTTGCCATCGGCACTCATTTGGGTATAATGTTCTCCATCCAACATCGGTTTGATACCTCTGATTCCTTCGGCACGATACGTTCTGTTTGCTACGTCTTGCAAGCTTACTTGTTGGGCTCTGACTGTCAGCAAGCAGAAGAATAAAATAATAAATATACTTAATTTTCTCATAATAGATAAATTCTTTAAATGATAATCAAAGACAAAGGTAAAACTTTTGTTTGAAAATACGTATCTTTGTCCCGCAAAATAAGTTCATGAACAGAGAGATGCTTTATAACGACTTATCCGGCTTTTTAGCTATGCACTTTCCTTGCAAAGTGCAGAAGATTTCTATTAATGCCGGATTTACTTGTCCTAACCGTGACGGCTCGGTAGGATACGGAGGTTGCACTTATTGTAATAATCAAACATTTAATCCGGCCTATTGCCATACGGGAAAGTCTGTTACTCAGCAGTTGGAAGAAGGAAAGCGGTTCTTTGTACGCAAATATCCGGAAATGAAATATCTGGCCTATTTTCAGGCTTATACCAATACGTATGGGGAACTGGAAGAGTTGAAAAGAAAATACGAAGAGGCACTGATGGTAGAGGATGTGGTAGGACTGGTGATAGGAACTCGTCCGGACTGTATGCCGATATCATTACTGGATTATTTGGAAGATCTTGGTAAACGCACTTTTGTATTAGTGGAGTATGGCATTGAAAGTACGGATGATGAAACGTTGCGCCGGATAAACCGGGGACATACTTTCGCCGTTTCTGCGGAGGCTGTTCGGAAGACTGCAGAGAGAGGGATTTTAGTAGGAGGGCATATAATTCTTGGTTTGCCCGGAGAAGAAAGAGAAATGTTAATCAGACAGGCAGGAGTACTTTCACAATTACCTCTGACTACTTTAAAGCTGCATCAGTTACAACTTATTAAAGGTACGCGCATGGCGAGTGAATATGTGAAAGAGCCTGAAGCTTTCCATCTTTATACAGCTGATGAATATGTTGATTTGGTTATTGATTATATAGAACATCTTCGTCCGGACATCGTACTGGAGCGTTTTGTTTCCCAATCACCTAAAGAATTGTTGATAGCTCCTGATTGGGGATTGAAAAATTATGAATTTACGGATAAGGTGAAAAAACGGATGAGAGAAAAAGATGCCTGGCAAGGCAAATACTATAAATATTAAAAGAAGAAAACAGATATGGAAATCAAAGGAAAAGTACATTATGTGGGAGTGAATGACCGTAACAAGGCTTTGTTTGAGAACTTGTGGCCGTTACCTTACGGTGTGTCTTATAACTCTTATTTGATTGACGACGAGATGGTCGCTTTGGTGGATACAGTAGACGTATGCTATTTTGAGGTTTATTTGAAGAAAATTCGTAGCATTATCGGTGATAAACCTATCAATTATTTGATTATAAATCATATGGAACCAGACCATTCCGGTTCTATCAGTTTGATCAAGCAATATTATCCTAACATTGTGATTGTCGGTAACAAGAAGACTTTCGAAATGATTGAAGGGTATTATGGTGTAGGCGGTGAGCGTTATGTAGTGGGTGAAGGAGATTTTCTAGCTTTGGGACATCATAGACTGCGCTTTTCATTGATTCCGATGGTTCACTGGCCCGAAACGATGGTTACTTTTGATGAAACGGAAGGTATTTTGTTTTCCGGTGACGCTTTCGGTTGTTTTGGTGCATTGAATGGTGGTGTAGTTGATACAAATATTAATACAGATATTTATTGGAATGAAATGGTGCGCTATTATTCTAATATTGTAGGCAAATATGGTGCGCCGGTACAGAAGGCCTTACAGAAATTGCAAAACTTGAAAATAACGACTGTTTGTTCTACTCATGGTCCGGTATGGACAGAGGAAATTCCTCGTGTGGTACGTATTTATGACCGTTTGAGTCGTTATGAGGCCGAAGAAGGGGTTGTAATAGCTTATGGCTCGATGTATGGTAATACAGAGGAGGTGGCAGAAGCTATTGCAGAAGAACTGAGCAAGCAGGGAATTCGTAATATCGTGATGCATAATGTTTCTCATACCAGTCATTCTTTTATTATTGCGGATGTATTCAAATATAAAGGACTGATTGTGGGATGCCCCACTTATAATACTCAGATGTATCCGGAAATGGAAGCTCTGCTGAGCAAGCTGGCTTCTCGCGAGATAAAGGGGCGTTATCTGGGATATTTTGGCTCATTTACATGGGCTAGCGCTGCTGTGAAGAAAATTGCAGAGTTTAATGATAAGTTGAAATTTGAGCCTGTCGGAAATCCTGTAGAAATGAAACATAGCATGAAGGCCGAAACTAACACTCAGGCAAAGGAGTTGGCTAAGGCTATGGCTGATCGTTTGAAAGCGGATAGAAAATAAATCTTGTGATAGCATACAAATGACGCAAATGACACATGATTGATAAGATCAAGCTTGTGACAATTGCGTCATTCGTGTTCTAAAGATTTCTGACGTTAGGCTTGATGTACAGTAAGCTGTGGGAATGGGAAGTTAATTCCTTCTTTATTAAAAGTAGTATAAACAGTCTGATTCATACTGAAAAATACGTTCCAGTAATCCGAACTATTCACCCATACGCGGAGTTTTTATATTTACACTGCTGGCAGCAAGTTCTCCTAATTCAATAAAAGGGGCAGGACTGGTGAGAATACGTTTATCATTGGCAATGATTTCGCGCAATACGTTTTTCTACTTTATTATAGTCTTCTCCGTAGTCCACGCCAAAATTCCATTCTATACGGCGGGTGTCCAGTTTGCTGTAATTTGTAATGACCCCACTACTCATGGCTCCATTAGGTACATATATCATCTTGTTGTCTGCAGTGATAAGAATAGTATGAAAAATCTGTATTTCTTTTACTGTTCCCGAGGCACCGGTAGAAGCTTCGATAAAGTCCCCCACTTTATAAGGCCTGAACAATAAGATAATCAGTCCTCCGGCAAAATTTTGTAAGTTACCAGACAGTGCCATACCGATGGCAACACCGGCAGAAGCGAGAAGTGCGGCGAATCCTGTCAGTTCGATACCTAATTTCCCTATCACAGCAAGGATCAGCATAATGAGCAGTAGGATATTCACCATGCTCTTTAGGAATGACTGGATACTCGGGTCCACTTTTCTTTTTTCCAAAATACGTGCAAAAAGTCTGTTCAGCCAATTTACGAGGAACTTTCCGATTATAAAAATAATAAGTGCTCCTAATACTCTTTCTCCTAATTGAATGCCGGAGTCGATAAGTTTCTCTAATGCATTGGTTAATTGAATACTTGTTTCAGATGCTAATAACATGATAAATTTACTTTAATTTGACATTTCTAATATATAAAACAATTCAGATTAAAAATCGTTCAGAATACCTTTACCTTGACGTACAATTTCTGCTTCTCCGTTTGTACAGTTCACAATGGTAGAAGGTTCTATGCCTCCGATTCCTCCGTCAATAATTAGTTCTACCTCTTTGCCGAATTTTTCTTCTATCAGTTCTGGAGTGGTAATATATTCTATGTCTTCGCCATCTTTCAGAGGCAACGTAGTGGTCATGATGGGTGCTTTTAGTATATGGCATATTTCCCTGATGATGTTGTTGTCTGGTACGCGTATACCTACTTCTTTACGGTTCTTGAATATTTTGGGCAGACGGTTTCCCGTATTCAGGATAAAAGTGAACGGTCCGGGAAGATTGCGTTTCATTAGCTTGAATGTGCTGTTGTCTACTTTGGCATATTCGCTGATATTGCTTAAGTCGTAACAGATAATGGATAAATTGTTTTTACGTGGATCAATGTTTTTCAGTTTGCAGATACGTTCTATTGCACGTTCTTTCAGACCATGACATCCTATGGCATACATCGTATCGGTAGGGTAAATAATTAACCCTCCCTCTTCCAATACCCGGATTACTTCTTCCAGATCTTTGGGATTATTATTCTTATTATAAAGTCTTAAAAGCATGTTATTTTAATTTTTAGATTTTTTTTCACGCAAGCGTTCTGCAATAGCCCATTGTAGGGCGGCTTCCTCTTCTTTTCCGACTCTCATCAATGCGTCTCCGAAATATTCATGGGCCTTCGGATGTTCCGGCTTTAAAGAAACAGCCCGGTCAAAATCTCCCAAAGCTCCTTCTATATTATCTAATGCCAGTCTGTTTTTCCCTCGATTGTAAATAGCTTTGAATAAAGCGGGACTAAGGCGTACCGCTTCATTCAGACAAACTTCGGCTTCGTAGTATTCCTTGTCATTATGTAATGTGATACCTTTACGTACCCAAGCGTCCGTATAAGAAGGGTTCAATTCAATCGCTTTGTCATAATTGGCAATAGCAGCACGTGAATCATGTGCCTGGATGATACATTCATTTCCCATTAAATAATATTCGCGGGCATATTTTTCAAGATTTTTGCGTTGTACATGGAATTGGTCTTTTAGCCGTTTGTTTTCGACTTTCAAATTGTTGATGATTCCCAGCTTCTTACGTATAAATCTTTTGATCAAAGGTTTTTCGATATCATAACGTGAATGGATGGCAAGAAAGAATTGTTCTAGAAATCTTTCAAAATCACCTTTGTCGAAGTGTTGTACCGCTTCTACATATTGTACATCAGCTTGTGCCTGCTTCAATGCTTTTTCAATGGACTGGCGGTTATTGAATCGTTGCGAGAACTTTACTATTTCCGGGCGGACAAAGATATCTCCACGTGTAATTTGCTTTTTTAGTTGGATGCCGTCTAGTGAAGTACAGCGGCTCAATGCTACGTAGGCTTGTCCACCGGCAAACACCCCTCCTGTAAAACTCAATAACGACCCTGCTGAAAGTCAATCCTTGGCTTTTGTGTATCGTGATGGCCCATGCCAAACGGATTAGGATATTGTATAAATACTCCTAATTCTTCTTCTTTCATTTTTTTTTTCTAGTTCATTATATTTATATCGTATATTGCGCCAACTGTCTTTTTTTAACGTCAAATTCCTGTCCGTCTTCTGTGATAACATATAATGTATCCTCTTCGTACTATACCTGAAATGGTGCCAATCGTACCGTTCACCCAACGGTGGTCGTAATCGTTTTTTATAAAAATAATTTGTGCTCCTGGTTTTACTTCCAGTTCCATTTGGGTGGGAGGCTGCTTTCTGGAAATTCTCCGTGTATCTCACCGGTCAGAATCGTTGATTCTCCAGGTAGTTCAGATAATTTCTTTTCATTGATAAAGTCTACGGTGTCTCTCCGGGTAGCAAGTGTGATATACATATCACTTTCATTTTCTTCTATGTGAGTGTTGTAACGGGTGTTCAGTAGTTGCAAGTCGGCTGCTCCGGCAGTATTGGTCCGGATATGATCCAATACGTTAACAAAATTTTGTCCGACTGGCGGTATACTTTTGTCAGTTCTATGGATACCAGCTCCATTTCCTG
>ENA-OQNJ01000429-OQNJ01000429.1-human-gut-metagenome-genome-assembly--contig:-NODE-429-length-10729-cov-3.796642_pt1 | contig 10729 bp, 10 predicted proteins | sample MGYA00242630_ERZ504882 | MGnify/ENA primary metagenome ERZ504882 (study PRJEB26092, sample SAMD00036408) | human gut metagenome | host: Homo sapiens | study: EMG produced TPA metagenomics assembly of... | reverse complement strand
CTTCATCATCGACTTCGAATGTCTTAGCTAGACTTTCCATCTTCCAGATGAGCTTTTACCTTAGATAAGAATTCAACTTCGTGAGCAAGAGATTTATCATTTCTTGATCCTTTTGTTGATTTTGCGATACGACGGTCTAACACTTCGATATCAGAGAAGATCAGCTCGAAGTTGATCGTTTCGATATCACGAAGTGGGTTTACAGAACCATCAACGTGAACGATATTTCCATCATCAAAACAACGAACAACGTGAACGATCGCATCGACTTCACGGATATTTGCAAGGAACTGGTTTCCGAGACCTTCCCCTTTGGAAGCTCCTTTTACAAGACCTGCGATATCAACGAATTCGATCGCTGCAGGGATCACTTTCTTTGAATGGTATTTCTCAGCCAGATAATCAACACGAGCATCTGGAACTGTTACGATTCCCACATTAGGGTCGATCGTACAGAATGGATAGTTAGCGGATTCAGCACCGGCTTTTGTTAAAGAGTTAAATAATGTACTCTTTCCGACGTTTGGTAATCCAACGATTCCTAATTTCATAATCTATTAATTTCCTTTCTCATGGGTATTTCTTAAAACAGACCTTGAAAAAATATCCAAGGTCATACTGTAGATAGTTTACCATAAGCGACTTGAAAAGAAAAGAGAAATGGGATAAGATATCTTTGATTTGAGTAACAAAACAAAGAAGAGACAAAACGAGGCTTTAGAAAGGAAGAAAAGTGATGGAACATCAAATCAGATTCCCACATTTAGGGATCGTACTGAAAAATGTCGGTGATGGAATCAATATTGGAGGGTTTGAGATCAAATATTATGGAATGATCATTGCAACAGGATTCTTGCTTGGATTGATCGTTTCTTATTACGCAGCAAAACATGAAAATAAATTTGATCCGGAATTAGTCTTTGACTATCTGATCACGATGATCATTCCGGCGATCGTAGGAGCAAGACTCTATTATGTGATCTTTTCATGGGATTATTATAAGAATCATTTGTCAGAGATCATACAGATCAGAAATGGAGGACTTGCAATTTATGGAGGTGTGATCGCAGGTGCAATCACATTATATATCTTCTGCAAGAAGAAACATTTATCTATGCTTCAGTTTGGAGATGTGGCGGTAAAAGGGCTGCTTGTCGGTCAGATTCTTGGACGATGGGGCAATTTCTTTAACAGAGAAGCGTTTGGATCATATACCAACAGTTTATTTGCAATGCAGATTCCGACAAATTTCTTTGTTGAACACGGAAGGATTGATGAGATCGTATCCAATGGATTGTATGATAAGGCAACTTATGTTGTATCTGGAAATGAAGCAGCAACCTTTATTCAGGTACATCCGACATTCTTATATGAATCTATGTGGAATCTTGTTTTACTACTGTTGATCATTTTCTTTTTTACGAAGAGAAAGAAATTTGATGGAGAATTGATCGCCATTTATTGTATTGGTTATGGAATCGGAAGATTTTTGATTGAAGGATTAAGGACCGATTCCCTGATGATCGGATCTACAGGAATCAGGGTATCCCAGATCTTAGCACTGATCCTTGCAGTATTTGGAACAGCATTTATCTTATATAAAAGGAAGAAAATAACGAAATAAGACACAAAAAGAAGGGAAATCAAACCACTTTTTAGGGAATCCCTTCGTTTTTTGTGCTAAAAAAACAAGGATTTCTAAGTAAAAAACTAAGATTTGATTGTGGATTATTCCTTGCAATTTATAAGTCTATCGTATAAAATGAAATTTATAAGTGGTAAGAAGTGGTGGAAAGTGGTGATGTCCATGTTTATGGGGGAATTTAATCACACGATTGATGCAAAAGGCAGGCTGATCATTCCTTCACGATTCCGGGAAGAATTAGGTCAGGAATTTGTGATGACAAAGGGATTGGATGGATGCCTGTTTGTGTTCCCACAAAACGAATGGGAAAGCTTTCAAGGAAAGCTAAAAACTTTGCCACTTATTAATAAAGATGCCAGAAAGTTTTCGAGATTTTTCATGGCAGGGGCAGCTCCATGTGAGATGGACAAGCAGGGAAGAACCTTGATCCCAGCGACACTTCGGGAATTTGCCCAGATGAAGAAAGAAGTTGTATTAACAGGAATGGCTGACCGCATCGAGATCTGGAGTAAGGAGAAGTGGATTGAGAACAATTCTTATGAGGATATGGATGATATCGCAGCCAGCATGCAGGAATTAGGATTAAGCATATAAGTTAGGTGGATTATGGAATTTAAACACATTTCCGTTTTATTAGACGAAACGATCGAAGAACTACATATTAAACCAGACGGAATCTATGTGGATGGGACTCTGGGCGGAGGCGGACATGCATATCATGTATGCCAGAAACTATCAGAGAAAGGAAGATACATCGGGATCGACCAGGATGCGGATGCGATTGCTGCAAGCACGAAGCGGTTAGAACCGTTTAAGGACAAAGTAACGATCGTGCGTGATAATTATGTAAACATGCCGAAAGTGTTATATGATCTTGGAATCGAACATGTCGATGGAATCTTGTTAGATCTTGGGGTATCATCCTTTCAGTTAGATGAGAAGGAACGTGGATTTACTTACAGAGAAGATGTTCCGCTTGATATGAGAATGGATCAGAGACAGTCACTGACTGCAAGAGATATCGTCAATGAATATTCCGAGATGGAACTATTCCATATAATCAGAGACTACGGCGAAGAGAAATTTGCAAAGAACATTGCAAAACATATCGTGAATAAGAGAAAAGAAAGTCCGATCGAGACGACCGGACAGTTAATAGAAGTCATCAAAGGTGCGATTCCGATGAAAGTCAGAGCCGTTGGAGGACATCCGGCGAAGAAGACATTTCAGGCGATCCGTATCGAATGTAACAGAGAATTAGACGTATTGAAAGACAGCATTGATGCGATGATCGATCTTTTAAATCCAGGTGGAAGATTATGTATCATTACCTTCCATTCTTTAGAAGACCGTATCGTCAAACGAGCTTTTAAGAAGAATGAGAATCCTTGTACATGCCCGCCAAACTTCCCAGTATGTGTATGTGGCAACGTATCGAAAGGAAAACAGTTAACAAGAAAACCAATCATTCCAGGGGAAGAAGAACTAGAGTACAATAAGAGAGCAAAAAGTTCCAAGCTTCGAGTATTTGAAAGGGCAGAATAAGGGAGAGTATCAATGGACAAGACGAGACAAGAACGATATAACATGATCTATGGCAACACAGCAAGGAAGATAGAAGATCTTGCTGCAGAGCCAGTGCGCAGACAGCCAAGGAAGACAAGAAAGGCAAGACCAAGAAGAGAACATCAGGTAAAGGAGTCAACAAGACAGAATCAGAAGAGAGCGATGTCGATCGATCTGGCCTTTATCAAGGTATTAGTTGCGGGACTTTGTGTGATCGCAGTTGCAAGTTTCTTTTATCTGTCAGAGCGTACGAAAGTTTTGAATCAAAAAGCGGCTCTTACGGATGCAAAGACACAGTTGAACACGCTGCAGGTAGAGAATGAAGATCTGAATCTTGAGATTGAACAGAGTATTCGTTTTGATACTGTAGAAACTGCGGCAAAGAAATATGGAATGGTGAAACCAGATTCCAAACATACTCTTCGTTATGAGAGCCAGGATGCAGAATACATACGCCAGTACGGGAAGATACCAAAAGCAGACTAAGAGGTGGCAAACTTGAAGAAAAGAAGAAAACCTATCAAACGATTAAATGATGCTATGAAACGACGTACGATGATCGCGTGCGGAATCATAGCACTTCTTTTTGTTCTACTGATTGGAAGATTGATCTATTTTAGTATATTTAAGAACGGAATTTACAAAAGACAGGTATTATCACAGCAGAATTATTCTAGTGAAACGCTTCCGTATAAAAGGGGAGATATCTTAGATCGTGATGGAAATACATTAGCAACCAGCCAGAAGATGTATACATTGGTTTTAAGAACCAAAGAATATTTTAAGATCCGAAGAGGTACAGAAATCAACCATTGATGCACTTCATAAATATATGAAGTTAGATGAAGATAAGCTGTTAAAAGTTTATTAAAAAAGACATTAAAGATTCTTACTATTCTGTATATCGAGAAGAACTTTCTTATAGTCAGATCGCAGATCTGAAAGAGTTTTATCGCTTCAGACAAAGCAGAGAATGTCTCAGGGATCGTATTTAATGAAAAATACAAACGTCGTTATCCGAATCAGTCACTGGCAAGCCAGGTCATTGGCTTTGTATCAGACGGTATGATCGGAACTGGAGGGATCGAGCAGTATTATAACAGTACTTTATCAGGCGTCGATGGAAGAAAATATAAATATTTAAACGAAGAATTAGAACAGGATAGCTCCATTGTGGAGCCAGAGAATGGGAAAACAGTTGTCACAACGATTGACTCCAATATTCAGAAACTGGCAGAAGATCAGCTTTCTAAGTTTGAAAAGAAATATGGAAGTAAGGGAAGCAGCATTCTTGTGATGAATCCCAATAATGGAGAGATCTATGCAATGGCAAATTCTACTTCCTATAATCTGGAAAGCCCAAGAGATGATAAGAATCTCTTAAAGAAATACTCACAAAGTCAAGTTAATAAGATGAGTGAGAAAGAAAAGACAAAAGCATTTAATGAAATCTGGAAGAATCCAATTGTATCAAATGCTTTTGAACCAGGTTCAACATATAAGCCATTTACGGTAGCAGCTGGTCTTGAAGAAGGAATCTTAAAGGGCAATGAAACTTATTATTGTGATGGATACCAGAAGGTTGGACCGCATACTATTCACTGTTCTCATAGAAGCGGACATGGATTGATCACGTTGTCTCAGAGTATTTCATTATCGTGCAATGATGCATTGATGCAGATTGCAGCCAAAGAAGGTAAGAATGTATTCGCAAGATATCAGAAGAATTTCAATTTTGGGAATAAGACAGGGATTGATCTTCCTGGAGAAGCACAGACAGCATCGCTTCTTCATGATGCAAAAGATATGACAGCCGCAGATCTTGCCACAAGTTCTTTTGGACAGTCATTTAACTGCTCTATGATCCAGATGGGAAGTGCATTTTGTTCTCTGATCAATGGAGGAAATTATTACAAACCGCATGTGGTCAAACAACTTCGAAGCAGTAATGGAGAAGTTGTCAGCAATATAGAGCCGACGTTAGTGAAACAGACGATCTCAAAAGAGACATCGGATAAATTAAGAAAATACATGAAAGAAACTGTTGATTCAGGAACTGGAACAAAGGCAAAGATGAAAGATTATACAGCTGGTGGTAAGACTGGTACTGCACAGAAGATTCCAAGAAGTGCAGGAACTTATATCGTATCTTTTTGTGGATTTGCTCCAGTGGAGAATCCACAGGTGCTAGTTTATGTTGTGATCGATGAGATTCAGAGGGATTCTCAGACGAATACAGGACTTGCAGTTGAGATCGCAAAGAAGGTATTAGAAGGATCACTCAAGGAATTAAATGTTGCGAAAAGCAGCAAAAAGTAATATCATCATTTTATTTTCATAATCTTTATATTAAGACAGGGATCATGGAGATAAAATGAGGACGAAAGCAAAGAAAAAACTGTTGCTTGTCACGGCTGCATTTTTCACAGGGTTTTTGGTTGTGACGATAAAACTTTCTTATGTGATGATCGCTCAGGCGGATAAATATTTAAGTTTAGCCAGAAACCTGCATCAAAGAGACCGGGAGATTAAAGCGCCAAGAGGCAGTATTTACGACAGAAATGGCGTAAAGATCGCTTCGAACAAAGCAGTCTATTCGATCTCTGTGATATATTCTCAGGTGACCGACAGGGAAAAAGTAATAAAGGTCTTATCTGAGAATCTTAAGATCAAAGAATCTTTGATCCGAAAAAAAGTATATAAAAATTCAGTAAGGGAAAAAATTAAAAGTAATGTAGAAAAAGACATCGCAGACTGTATCCGTAAGTTTAAACTTGATGGGGTCAAGGTGGATGAAGATTACAAAAGAGTATATCCATATAATAACCTGGCATCGAAAGTTCTTGGATTTACAGGAGGAGATAACCAGGGAATCATTGGACTGGAGGTTTTTTATGATCAATATCTTAAAGGAAAGTCCGGAAGGATCCGGACACTGACAGATGGAAGTGGCATAGAAATCGATGGAGCATATGAAGAGAGGGAAGAACCAGTTGCCGGAGGGGATCTTTATATTTCGCTTGATGTGAATCTGCAAAATTATGCCGTGCAGGCATGTAAGAAGGTGAAGAAAGAGAAGAAGGCAAAACAGGTATCCATGATCTTGATGAATCCACAGAATGGAGAAATCTATGCAATGGTCAATGTTCCAGAATATGATCTGAATGATCCTTTTCTTTGTCAGCAAAGAAAAGAAAGGCAAATAGTAAGAAACAACAGGAATATCTCAATAAGAAGTGGCGGAATTCCTGTTTAAATGATACTTATGAACCGGGATCGGTCTTTAAGATCGTAACGGCGACTGCAGGACTGGAATCATCGAAAGTCAGCGTGAATGATCATTTTAATTGTCCAGGATTTCGGATTGTGGAGGATCGCAAGATCCGGTGTCACAAAGTCGGAGGACATGGAAGTGAGACATTTAAAGAAGGTGTTATGAATTCCTGTAATCCAGTATTTATGGATGTCGGTGCCAGAGTTGGTGTGGATGGAATGTATCAGACATTCCGCCAGCTTGGGCTGTTTGAGAAAACAGGGATTGACCTTCCTGGAGAAGCATCTTCGATCATGCATCAAAAGAAGAATGTCGGTGCAGTAGAACTTGCAACGATGTCTTTTGGACAGTCCATACAGATCACACCGTTACAGCTGTTAAGAGCAGTCAGTGCGGTGATCAACGGCGGGAAGCTGATCACACCGCATTTTGGAAGATATGTTCAGAAGCAGGATGGAACAAGATTAAAAGCTTTTTATTCAGTGAAAGAAGGGGTCATAAAAAAACAGACATCGGAGACGATGAAAGAATTGTTAGAAGCAGTTGTTTCCGATGGATCAGGAAGAAACTGCCGGATGGATGGTTTTTCCATTGGGGGAAAGACGGCAACCAGTGAGAAACTTCCAAGAGGAAATGGAAAATATATTTCTTCTTTTTTAGGATTTGCGAAAGCAGACAATCCTGCGATCATTGGGATCGTGTTGATCGATGAACCACATGGAACTTACTATGGAGGAACGATCGCAGCCCCTGTGATGAGAAGTGTGTTTCAAACTGCACTTCCATACATGGGGATTTATAAAGAATATACGCCAGATAAAAAAGAACCGTAGACGAAACAAGAACAAATGAGGTGGCGACATGAATTATGGTATTGTAAAACCAGTTTTAATTGCCTTTTTTATCAGCGTACTTCTTAGCCCGATGATGATCAGGTATTTACACAAATTAAAATTCGGTCAGTTTATCCGGGGAGAAGGACCCGAATCACATCTGAAGAAATCAGGGACTCCGACGATGGGAGGACTGATCATATTACTTGGAATCGTAATCGCATCGTTATTTTATGTTAGAAGATATCCGATGATCATCCCGGTGCTGTTTGTGACGCTGGGATTTGGATTTATCGGATTTATCGATGATTACATCAAGGTAGTTATGAAAAGGAACCTGGGACTGCGGGCCTGGCAGAAGATGTTTGGGCAGATCATAGTCACAGGAATCTTTGCGTATTATTTGATAAATTACACGCAGACAGGAACTTCGATGCTGATTCCTTTTACACATGGTAAATATTTAAACCTTGGAGTATTTTTTATCCCAGCGGTTTTTATCATTTTGTTAGGAACTGTGAATGGAGCTAATTTTACGGATGGATTGGATGGACTTGCATCAAGTGTTACGGTATTGATCGCAACATTTTTTACAGTGGCAGCTATTGGAATGGGGCATAATGATCTGGCAGCTGGAATCTGGCCGGTATCTTGTGCGACGGTTGGCTCACTTCTTGGTTTTTTAGTATTTAATGTATATCCGGCGAGAGTGTTTATGGGAGATACAGGCTCGCTTGCACTTGGGGGATTTGTGGCAGCAACAGCATTGATGCTTCGCCTGTCTTTATTTATCCCAATTGTTGCATTGATCTATATGATCGAGGTATTATCTGTTATGGCACAGGTATTATATTTTAAAATGACAAAAGGAAAAAGATTATTTAAAATGGCACCGATCCATCATCATTTTGAATTGTCAGGATGGCCAGAAACAAAGGTTGTAGCAATCTTTGCGATCACCACGGCAGTTTGTTGCCTGATCGGACTGGTAGCGATTTAGTAAGGAGAAAGAAATGATAGATACAAGCAAGAAATTTTTAGTAGCAGGAGCAGGAAAAAGTGGAATTGGTTCTGTCAATCTGCTTTTAAAAACCAGGTGCAGATGTCAGTCTGTATGATGGAAAGGAAGACCTTGAGAAAGAGGCACTTTATGAGAAATTATATGAAAAGAAAGAGATTCCATTGATCTTAGGAAATATCACAAAAGAAGATGTAAGTAAGTTCGATCTATTAGTGTTAAGTCCTGGGATTTCAGTAAATGCACCGATCGCACAGATGTTTCGTGATCAGGAAAAGCCAGTATGGAGTGAGATTGAATTAGCATATCAGGCATCCAAAGGAAGAATCGCAGCGATCACAGGAACCAACGGAAAGACAACGACAACAGCGCTGACTGGAGAGATCATGAAAGGATATTATGAAAGCAGTTTTGTTGTCGGAAATATCGGAATTCCTTATACAAGTGTTGCGCTTGATACAAAAGAGGACAGTGTAACAACTGCAGAGATCAGCAGTTTCCAGTTAGAAACGATCGTTGATTTTAAACCGGATGTATGTGCAGTTCTTAATATCACACCAGATCATTTGGATCGTCATGGTACAGTAGAAGTTTATGCACAGACAAAAGAATCCATTGGAAAAAACCAGACAAAAGACCAGGTAATGGTATTAAATTATGAAGATGATACAACAAGAGCTATGGCAGACAGAGCGAATGGAACAGTTCTGTTTTTCAGTTTGCATCATAAAATAAAAGAAGGGGTTTCCATGGAAGGTGATGCATTTATCATCGAAGAAAATGGAAAGAAACAGATCGTATGTACATTAGATGATGTGAATCTGTTAGGAGACCATAATTATGAAAATATTTTAGCAGCGATCGCAGTGACTTATTCTATGGGAGTTCCAGTTTCATATATCAAAGAAGGAATCAAGAGGTTTAAAGGTGTAGAACATCGTATTGAATATGTGGATACAGTGAAAGGTGTTGCATACTATAACGATTCTAAAGGAACGAATCCAGATGCAGCGATCAAAGGAATCAAAGCAATGAACCGCCCAACATGGCTGATCGGTGGTGGATATGACAAGAAATCTACATATGATGAGTGGATCGAAGCATTTGACGGAAAAGTTAAAGAACTGATCTTGATGGGTGTAACAGCACCAAAGATCGCTGATTGTGCAAAAACACATGGATTTGATAAGATCAAGTTTGTTGATTCTATGGAAGAAGCAGTTTCATACATTGCAGGAAAAGCCCAAGATGGAGAAGCAGTTTTATTATCACCTGCATGTGCAAGCTGGGGAATGTTCCCGAATTATGAAGTCAGGGGAGATATCTTCAAAGATTGTGTCAGAAAATTAAAGGAGAACTAAAAAGTGGCAAATCGCATCAAAGAAAAATATATGGCCGGCAAAAGATACTTTGATTATCCGATGTTGTTTCTGGTAATATTTCTGATATGTTTTGGTCTGGTTATGATCTATAGTACAAGTTCATATAAGAGTACTGTCACATATGGAAATTCCTATCACTGGCTGTTAAGGCAGGCAGTTGCGATAGTGTTAGGTGCGGTTGCAATGGTTGTATGCTGTAAACTAGATTACCGCATCATAAAAAGTGAGAAGGTTGGAAATGGCTGTTATTGGGCTAGTATCGTACTGTTAGTTCTTGTGTTGATCATAGGTGCAGCAAAGAAGGGTGCAGTCCGCTGGATCAGCATCGCAGGATTTCAGTTTCAGCCATCAGAAGTATCTAAAATCCTGGTTGTGATCTATCTCGCGAACAGATTATCAGCAAATGCTCATAAGATCCGAACATTCAAAGATAGTATCGTGATCGTTCTTCCAACGGTCCCGATCATTGCTCTGATCGTTACACAGAACTTAAGTACAGCACTTGTCGTGTGTTCGATGATCGGTGTCATGCTGTTTGTGGTAAGTCCGAAGATGAAAGAACTTATGTTAACAGCAGGCGGTGGAATAATACTCTTGTTCGTGTATCTGTTGACGGCAAATAGTTATCGAAACGAGCGTGTACAGATCTGGCTGCATCCAGAAAGTCACAAAAAGGGATTTCAGACGATGCAGGCATTATATGCGATTGGTTCCGGTGGGATTTTTGGAAAAGGACTTGGGCAGAGTATGCAGAAGATGGGATTTATTCCAGAATCACACAATGATATGATCTTCTCAATCATTTGTGAAGAATTAGGATTGTTCGGGGCAGTTTGTCTGATCCTTGTGTTTGTGGCACTGATCTTTCGGATGCTCTTGATCGCACTGAATACAGAAGACTTATTTGGATCACTGATTGTGATCGGTTTTATGACACATATCGCAATTCAGGTATTTATCAATATTGCTGTTGTAACAAACACGATCCCGCCGACAGGAATTCCACTTCCA
>ENA-OQNJ01000428-OQNJ01000428.1-human-gut-metagenome-genome-assembly--contig:-NODE-428-length-10749-cov-1.988891_pt1 | contig 10749 bp, 15 predicted proteins | sample MGYA00242630_ERZ504882 | MGnify/ENA primary metagenome ERZ504882 (study PRJEB26092, sample SAMD00036408) | human gut metagenome | host: Homo sapiens | study: EMG produced TPA metagenomics assembly of... | reverse complement strand
CGGATCTTCAGCAGCAGCTCCAGAAGGAACAGATGCTGATCTTGTAGCTTCTATCACAAAGAAAGTTATGGAACTAGCTGGGAATGTAATCTGACAGATTAGTAAAGGAGCAATGCTATGAATGAGCAGGAAATTACCAGTGCAGTTCAGGCTGTGCTGGATCAGATGAAGGAAGCAGCTCCACAACATACACACAAACATGTCTGTAAATGCAAAAAGCATCAGATGACATTGAAGCTTGCCAATGCCTTGATTGAAAAAGTTAAGGCAGAAGCGGCACGTGTGGGCGTGAATGCGGTTGTAGCAGTTTCCGACAAGGCAGGCAGACCTGTAGCCGTCCAGTGTATGGATGACGCCTACATAGCAAGCTTTGACATTGCGTTAAATAAGACATATACTTCCGCGAGCCTTAAGATGTCCACAGCAGAGTTAAGTCAGTTGAGTCAGCCGGGACAGCCGTTATACGGAATTCAGTTTACGAATGACGGTAAGATCGTGATCTTCGGGGGTGGAGAGGTACTCGAAGCTGATGGCAAGATCGTCGGTGCACTCGGAGTCAGCGGTGGAACTGCTGAGCAGGACACAGCAATCGCAGCTTACGGAAAACAAGTCTTCAAGGAGGTATTAGAGTGTCTATAAATGAACAGATGGTTCAGGACATCGTACAGGACGTTCTTGCAAAGATGCAGATCGCTTCTGATGTACAGGGAGACCGCGGTGTATTCAAGGATATGAACGAGGCCATTGAGGCAGCGAAAGCGTCCCAGAAGATCGTGGCTAAGATGTCACTGGATCACAGAGAGAAAGTTATCTCCAACATCCGTAAAAAGATCATGGAGAATGCAGAAATCCTGGCCCGTATGGGAGTTCAGGAGACTGGCATGGGAAATGTCGGACATAAAATTTTAAAACACCAGCTGGTAGCTGAGAAGACTCCGGGAACAGAGGATATCACTACACAGGCGTGGTCAGGAGACAGAGGTCTTACATTGATCGAGATGGGACCGTTCGGAGTAATCGGAGCGATTACACCTTGTACAAACCCGAAGTGAGACAGTTCTCTGTAACACAATCGGAATGTTCGCAGGTGGGAATACAGTAGTATTCAACCCACATCCGGCAGCAGTTAAAACTTCTATTTACGCAATCAATCTTTTAAATGAGGCTTCCCTGGAATCAGGCGGCCCGGATAATATCGCTGTCACAGTTGAGAAACCAACCCTTGAGACAAGCAATATTATGATGAAACATAAAGATATCCATCTGATCGCAGCAACAGGAGGCCCTGGTGTTGTGACAGCAGTTCTTTCCTCTGGTAAGAGAGGAATCGGTGCAGGAGCAGGAAACCCGCCGGCACTGGTTGATGATACTGCTGATATCCGCAAGGCTGCACAGGATATCGTAAACGGATGTACATTCGATAACAACCTTCCATGTATCGCAGAGAAGGAAGTTGTTGCAGTATCTTCCGTAGTTGATGAGTTAATGCACTACATGCTTACAGAGAATGACTGCTACCTTGCTTCCAAGGAAGAGCAGGACAAGCTTGTTGAGACTGTACTTGCAGGCGGCAAGCTGAACCGTAAATGTGTAGGACGTGATGCGAAGACACTTCTTTCCATGATCGGAGTTCAGGCACCGGCAAACACCCGCTGCATTATCTTCGAGGGACCGAAGGAGCATCCGCTTATTACAACAGAGCTTATGATGCCGATCCTCGGAATCGTAAGAGCAAAGGATTTTGATGACGCTGTAGAGCAAGCTGTATGGCTTGAGCATGGCAACCGTCATTCTGCACATATTCATTCCAAGAATGTAGATCGTATTTACAACATATGCAAAAGCAATCGATACAGCAATCGTGGTAAAGAATGGCCCATCCTATGCATCCCTTGGATTTGGATCAGAAGGATATGCTACATTTACAATTGCAAGCCGTACAGGCGAAGGTCTTACCTGTGCAAGCACATTCACAAAGAGAAGACGCTGCATCATGGAAGACAGTCTCTGTATTCGATAAATAATCTGACCTGATAAACTGTGAAACAGTTATCCGGTTATGAACTGACAGCGAATATTCATTTGAATATAAGGAGAGAAAGAACATGGACATGAATAATGTAAATATAGAAGAAATCGTGAAACAGGTTCTCTCCGGCATGACAGGAAATGCACCGGCAGCAGCCTCTGCACCGGCAGCATCAACTGGAATCCCGAAGACAGCCAGAGTAGCTGTATTAACTGAGAAAGAGCATTTTGATATCAAAGAATACCCGATCCCGCCAATCGGAGATGACGATATCCTGGTTAAAGTTGAAGGATGTGGTGTATGCGGTACAGATGCACACGAATTCAAGAGAGATCCATTTAACCTGATTCCGGTTGCACTTGGACATGAAGGTACAGGTGAAATCGTGGCAATGGGTAAGAATGTTAAAGTAGACACAGCAGGAAAACCTGTAAAGGTTGGAGATAAAGTTGTTACCTGTATGATCTTCAAGGATGATCCGGATATTACAATGTTTGACCTGAACAAGAAGAACGTAGGCGGAGCTGATGTATACGGACTTCTTCCTGACGATGATGTACATCTCAACGGATGGTTCTCTGATTACATCTTCTTAAGAGGCGGAAACTTTGGAACTACATTCTTCAATGTAAGTGACCTGGATTTGGATTCCCGAATTCTCATTGAGCCATGCGCAGTACTTGTACATGCAGTAGAGAGAGCAAAAACAACAGGAATCCTTCGTTTCAACAGCAGAGTAGTTGTTCAGGGTTGTGGACCAATCGGACTGATCTGTATTGCAGTACTTCGCACTATGGGTATTGAACATATCTGTGCAGTAGACGGAAATGAGAAACGTCTTGAATTTGCCAAGAGAATGGGCGCAGACACAAGGGTTAATTTCATGAACTTCAAGGGAATCGAAGCACTGACAGAAGCTGTAAAAGAAGCTCAGGGCGGACATCTTGCAGATTTCGCATTCCAGTGTACAGGAAATCCGAAAGCTCATGCAAACATTTATAAATTTATCCGCAATGGCGGCGGCCTTTGTGAACTTGGCTTCTTCATTAATGGTGGAGATGCTACAATTAATCCGCATTTTGACCTCTGTTCCAAAGAAATCAACCTGGTTGGCTCATGGGTATACACTCTGAGAGATTATGTAACAACCTTTGATTTCCTTAAGAGAGCAAATGCAATCGGTCTCCCGATGTCTGAACTGATCACAGATAAGTTCCCGTTAGAGCAGATCAACGAAGCTCTTCAGACAAACCTGGCAATGACAGGACTTAAGATCGCAGTTGTAAATAAATAGTTACTGTTCACTGGTAACAATAAATAGTAAGCCTGGCAATAGAGGAGAAACGAAATGGCAGAAGCTGTAGGAATTTTAGAGGTATTCGGGCTGACGACAGCCTTTGTAGCAGGCGATGCCGGATGTAAGGCAGCAAATGTCCGCCTGGAGGTTTTTGATAAAAATAAACCAGCCAATGCTGACAGCCTGCCGGTACCGCTCCTTGTCTGCATTAAATTCAGAGGAAGTGTAACTGATGTTACAGCGGCTGTGGAAGCAGGCATGGAAGTTGCAAACAGAATGACTGGTGTGGTACAGCATTATGTGATCCCGAACCCGGAAGAGGGAACGGAAAAAATGCTGAAGATCAGCGCCCTGGATAAGGATTAGCAGTTGCATATCCATTGGGCATCAGTTAAAATATAATCAGATATTTATTTGTAGATTCAGGAGGAAGCAGAAATGGCACAGGAAGCATTAGGAATGGTAGAAACCAGAGGACTTACAGCAGCAATTGAAGCAGCTGATGCAATGACAAAAGCAGCTGAAGTAGCATTAGTAGGAACAGAGAAGATCGGATCCGGACTTGTAACAGTTATGGTACGCGGAGACGTAGGAGCTGTTAAGGCAGCAGTAGAAAGCGGAAGCGCAGCAGCATCCAGACTTGGCGAATTAGTTGCTACTCATGTAATTCCGAGACCTCATACAGACGTAGAGAAAATCCTTCCAAGCATCTGACCAGCAGATTGAGAAGTGTTAAAAAAGGAGTTCGCTCATGAGTAAATCATATGGATTTATAGAAATCACTGGTGTCGTTGCAGCAATCGATGCACTGGACATCATGTGCAAAACTGCAGACGTTGAGCTGGCGTCATGGGAACGTAAGCTGGGCGGACGACTGGTTACTATTATAGTTGAAGGCGATGTATCTGCCGTTACAGAAGCAGTAAATGCAGCAGCGACAGGTGCGATCAAGAAACCGGTAAGTTATGCAGTAATTGCACGTCCCCACGAAGAAATCGTCAGAATGGTGGAATTAAGTGCAAGTCGCTGGAAGAACAATCAGGGGGATGAATAATGGCTGAAGAGAAGAAACCGGAAGCAGATAAAAATGCCCCTAAAAAGGCAGCCGCTCCAAGAAGAACGAAAGCAAAAACTTCTTCAAAACCGGAAGTAAAAGCTCAGACGGCAGATACGGCGGCAGAAACAGCAAATAAAACAGAATCCCAGAAAGAACAGATAAAGGAAACAGTATCTCATAAGGAGGAAAAAGTTATGACACAGGAAGCATTAGGAATGGTAGAAACCAGAGGACTTACAGCAGCAATCGAAGCAGCAGACCAGATGTGCAAGGCTGCTAACGTAGCATTAGTAGGAACAGAGAAGATCGGATCCGGACTTGTAACAGTTATGGTACGTGGAGATGTAGGAGCTGTTAAATCAGCAGTAGAAAGCGGAAGCGCAGCAGCATCCAGACTTGGTGAATTAGTTGCTACACACGTAATCCCAAGACCACATACAGATGTAGAGAAAATCCTGCCTGTATTAAAATAGTAATCCATCGTAACTGTCCGGTATCTGCACAGCAGACTGCCGGATGGTTATAATCCGTCATATTTGACAGAAAGCAGGTGTATTCTTGGAATCTAATAATATTGAACTGATTACCAGAATGGTCATTCAGGCAATCAATCAGAATGTAAAAAAAAGGCGATGGATTCATGGTTCCCATCGGGGTTTCCGCAAGACACATTCACCTGACACAGGAACATGTAGAAGCATTGTTCGGACCCGGATATCAGCTTACGAAGAAGAAAGAGCTGATGGGAGGTCAGTTTGCTTCTAATGAGACAGTTACCATTGTGGGACTGAAACTTCGTGCCATTGAGAATGTAAGAATCCTTGGGCCGGTTCGTAAAGCTTCACAGGTTGAGGTATCTGCTACAGATGCCATCAAACTTGGAATGAATGTTCCGGTTCGTGAATCCGGAGATATTACCGGAAGTGCGCCTGTCGCAATTGTAGGACCTAAAGGGGCTGTTTATCTGAAAGAGGGCTGTATTGTGGCAATGCGTCACATACATATGTCTCCGAAAGATGCACAGGCTGCAGGTGTGAAAGATGGTGATATTGTATCAGTAAAAGCAGACAATGAGAGAGGAACAATCTTCAATCAGGTTAAAATCCGTGTGGATGACAGCTTTACACTGGAGATGCATATTGATACAGATGAGGCAAATGCAGCAAAGATTGCCACAGGTAATACGGTAACAATAATTAAATGATAAGAAAGTCAGAGATCAAGAGGCATTTATAAATGCCTCTTGATCTTGAACTCATACATTGTTGCTGTTTATTTTGTTTGCAGTAACAATAAATATCGGATCAGAGACAGATGGTTGTCTTTGATATCATTATCAGAAATAATTTGGAGGCTCATATGATCGTAGGCAAAGTTGTAGGAAGTGTGGTATCCACACGAAAGAGTGAGAAGCTGATTGGAAGTAAATTTATGATTATCGAGCCTGTGCATCATATGAAAGGCGACCTGAGCCAGCTGGTTGCGATCGATATGATCGGAGCCGGAGTTGGTGAATATGTATTGGTGGCACAGGGAAGCGCAGCAAGAATAGGCTGCGGCGTAGAAACAGCACCGGTAGATGCCGCAATTGTCGGTATCATTGATGACGGTGCAGGATTGGAGTAACGCCATGGAAATCAAAGAATTACAGGATATTATACAGCAGAATGGTGTGGTAGGTGCCGGCGGAGCCGGATTCCCTACTTATATGAAGCTTACAGACAAGGCCAATACCATTCTTATGAACTGTGCAGAGTGTGAACCATTACTGAAATTACACAGACAGTTATTGGAAAAACACGCATATGAAATTATGAAAACATTCCATATGATCCAGGAGACGGTTGGTGCTTCTGAAGCAATTATTGGAATTAAGAAGTCTTATGTACAGACAATTCATGCATTAAATCAGCATATTGAAGAATTTCCTGGCATGAGGCTGCATCTTCTGGATGAGGTTTATCCGATGGGTGATGAGGTTGTTCTTATTTATGAGGCAACCGGACGTGTGGTACGGCCAGGAGGACTGCCAATCGAGCAGGGAGTAGCCGTATTTAACGTTGAAACTGTATACAATGTATATCGTGCTGTGGAAGAGAAGCAGCCGGTTACAGACAAATATGTATCTGTTGTTGCAGAAGTAAGTGATCCTGTTACAGTGAGAGTTCCCCTGGGATGTACTCTGGAGGAAGTGGTAGCACAGGCAGGCAGCACAACAGTGAAGGATCCTGTCTATTTCGTAGGCGGCCCGATGATGGGGCGTATCGGAAATGGTTCAGATCCGGTGACAAAGACAACAAATGCGATTTTGGTCCTTCCAAAAGACCATCTTATTGTAGCGAAGAAGCAGCGGACTTCTTCCATAGATTTAAAACGTGCAGCATCTATCTGCTGCCAGTGCAATACCTGTACAGATTTATGTCCGAGACATAATCTGGGACATCCGATCGATCCGGCGAAATTTATGAGGGCTGCATCAAATAATGATTTCAGAGACCTGAATCCATATATAGATGCTTCCTTCTGCAGTTCCTGCGGTGTATGTGAGATGTACTCATGTCCGCAGAGTCTTGCACCGAGAAGTCTTCTCGCAGATATGAAGGGCGGTCTGAGAAAAGCAGGTATCCGTCCTCCGCAGGGTGTACAGCCGAAACCGGTACAGGAATCCAGAGAATACCGTAAGGTTCCGGAAGAACGTCTGATGGCGCGACTTGGTCTTACGAGATATGACAAGGATGCTCCTCTGAAAGAAGAACTTGTACAGGTTAAGAAAGTAAGGATATTATTGAGCCAGCACATCGGAGCACCTGCACAGGCAGTGGTCAAAGCCGGTGATGAGGTAACAAGAGGGCAGATGATCGCACAGCCGGCACAGGGCTTAAGCGTTGGTATTCATGCTTCTGTCAGCGGTAAAGTAACAGAAGTAACAGACCGTTACATTATTATTGCAGTAAAGTAGAAAGGACGTGCACAAAATGAGTAAAGCAATCGGAATGATTGAATTTAAAACCACATCTACAGGCGTTACTGCAGCAGATGCTATGGTAAAAACATCTGAGGTAGAGATCGTCGAGGCACAGACCGTATGTCCTGGTAAATATATTGCAATTATTACCGGTGACTTAAGTGCGGTAAAGGCCGCCGTTGATACGGCAGTAACTACATATGAGGATAAATGCATTGACAGCTTTGTGCTGGGCAATCCGCATGAATCCATTTTCCCGGCAATTTACGGAACTACTCAGGTAGAAGATATCAGTGCGCTGGGAATTCTTGAAACTTATGATGCAGCTTCCATTATCGAAGCAGCAGACCAGGCAGCTAAGACTGCGATCGTAGATTTGATAGAACTTCGTATTGCCAAAGGTATGTGCGGAAAATCATATATGATGATCACCGGTGAAGTTTCTGCGGTAGAGGCTTCCATTGACAGGGCAAAAGACTTGTAGCTGCCAAGGGTATGTACCTGGATTCTTCCGTTATCGCACATCCTGACAGAAGAATGATCGACAGTATTTTATAATATCCGGGGTAAGAAGTTCTGACCTTGACACTCATAAAAAACTTTCTCAAAAAAAACGGGGGTCAAAGATATGCTTGCGCTGGAGAGAAGAAATCTGATTCTCGAGAATTACAGGAAGAGAAAGGGTTGTTGTAAGTGAACTAAGCCAGTCTTTACAGTGTCTCAGAAGAAACCATCCGCCGTGATCTGGACAAGCTAGGAAAAGAGGGACTTGCCACAAAGAGTTATGGCGGTGCGGTGATCAACGAAGATGTCGGTATTGATTTACCATTTAATGTTCGTAAAAACCAGAATGTACAGGGAAAGCAGAAAATGGCGGAGATTGCTGCTTCCATGGTGAATGACGGAGATCACATTTTTCTGGATGCCAGCACAACGGCAGTTTTTGTGGCCAAGGCGCTGAAAGAAAAAGAACGTCTCACCGTTGTTACCAATTCTATGGAGATCCTTCTGGAGCTCTCGGATGTATCCGGCTGGAATATTATTTCCACCGGTGGAGTGATGAAGGAAGGGTATCTTGCATTTCTTGGTGCCAGAACCGAAGAAGTGATCCGTTCTTATTATGTGGACAAGGTGATCTTTTCCTGTAAGGCATTAAACGAGGATATGGGGATCATGGAATCCAAAGAAGCCTTTGGAACAACCAAAAAACGCCATGATCAATTCCGGAAAAACTGCGTATTCTGGTGGTAGACAGCACAAAATTTGATCAGACTGCTTTTTCCGTGGCAGGACAGCTGCGGGATATCGAGACGGTCATCACAGACAAAAAACCGTCTGAAAAGTGGTTGGATCATTTCAACAGGCATAAGATCGAATGCATCTACCCGAAATAGATTGAACATATATCGTGAAACGATCTTGTTCATGAGCATGTAGTGTATGCGGAATGCGGAGATCCGCTTTACTTTATCCGAACACAGGCAGACAAAAGAGAACTGTGTTTCGGTATGACGAGAGGGAGCAGTTTCTATGAATACATTTGAAATGAAAACAGCCATCCATTTTGGAGCTGATGCCCTGGGAAGACTGAGAGATATTCCATACAAAAGAGTCCTTGTTGTCACAGATCCGTTTGTTGTAAAAAGCGGAATGATCGATATGATCACAAAACCGCTTCAGGCAGGTGGAAAAGAATTTGATATTTTCTGTGATGTTGTTCCGGACGCTCCGGTTGGAAAAATTGCCGAAGGAGTCAAAAAATTCCTTCAGTATCAGCCGGAAGCGATCGTTGCAGTAGGTGGTGGCTCTGCCATCGACTCCTCCAAGGCAATCCGTGAGTTTGCCCTGAAGATCAACAATTACGGAAAGGTTGGACTGGTTGCCATTCCTACAACAAGTGGTACTGGCTCCGAGGTTACTTCTTTTGCAGTTGTAAATGATACAGAAGCACATGTGAAATATCCGTTGATCTCAGACAGCCTGACAGCCGATGAGGCGATCCTGGATGCTGAGCTTGTACGCAGTGTTCCACCTGCGATCACAGCAGATACAGGTATGGATGTTCTGACTCATGCAATTGAGTCTTATGTCAGCATCAATCACAATGAGTTTACTTCTGCACTTGCAGAGAAATCCATTGAGATCTGTGGTGTATATCTTTACCGTGCATATGTTGATGGTAATGATATGCATGCAAGACAGAAAATGCATGTAGCATCCTGTCTGGCGGGACTTTCCTTTAATGCCGCAGGACTTGGTATCACACACAGTATGGCGCATCAGCTGGGGGCTATTTTCCATATTCCTCACGGAAGAGCTAATGCGATGCTGTTGCCGCATATTGTTGAATATAATGCAAATATCAACAAACGCAGCAGAAGCCAGAAAGAATATCTTCCGGCAGTAAAGAGATATTCCAATATTGCACATCTTCTTGGACTGAGCAATTATAACGAAGTTATGAGCGTAAGATCTCTTGTAAACTGGATCCAGTTTATGCAGAAAGAGATGAATATCCCGCTTACCATCGAAGAGATGAAGACGATCACACCGGATGCTTATTTTGCGGCGGTTGATAAGATGGCGGATATGGCACTTGCGGATGCCTGCACAGCGGCAAATCCGCGTGTACCGAAGAAAGAGGATATTGTTAAGATTTATACTAAACTTTGGTCTTTTTGATAAAAGATGAAAACCGCAAAGGGCGCAAAGCCGCGGCCCTCTGCACACCCTCGGGCTTTTTTAGTAGTGCTTGACTGTGGCGGGCGGAAGGGTATTGACTTGTGCCTGTATGCTGCGGTTGTTCCGGTTGAACGTTGTGCCGATGGGGCGCGTGTGGCGCCTTGAATGTGTGACGTTTTGGCGGAGGCTGGCGCGTTTGTGAACGCCGCGCCTGGTTTGCTGGGATGGTTGTGGTGTGTGTTACGTATGTGTGGTATGCGTAGCATTTCGAGGATTGTAAAATTGGTCTGATATGGGTGGGATTATTTATCAGGAGTTGCTGGGAGGTTGAGCTGGGATGGAGGTTTATACCGGGTATGGTGATAAGGGGATGACGGATCTTTCCCATACGAAGAATGTTTCAAAGTCGGATGATCGGATTTGTCTGATGGGGTCGGTTGAGGAGCTGATGAGTCATATTGGGCTTGTGCGGGTTCTGGTTGATGATGTGGATGTTGTCCGGATGCTGGAGAAGATCTCGGAGACTTTGAAGAAGATCATAGATGGGGTTTCTGATCCTTATAATCGGGAGTTTAAGGTCAGTGAAGACCGGACGGAGCTTCTGGAGGAGGAGATTGGCCGGATGAAAGTAGTATTTTTACCGGAGAGAGGTCTTCCGATTCGTTCCGGGGGATTCCCGAGTTGCGGCTGAGATTGATGTGACAAGAGCTGTGGCGCGG
>ENA-OQNJ01000426-OQNJ01000426.1-human-gut-metagenome-genome-assembly--contig:-NODE-426-length-10783-cov-4.840653_pt1 | contig 10783 bp, 7 predicted proteins | sample MGYA00242630_ERZ504882 | MGnify/ENA primary metagenome ERZ504882 (study PRJEB26092, sample SAMD00036408) | human gut metagenome | host: Homo sapiens | study: EMG produced TPA metagenomics assembly of... | reverse complement strand
GTTGGGTGGATGAGTGACCGAAACGGGGCTCGGCGGGGAGCGGCACCCCGGGGAGCCGCCCCGCACCTCGGGACAATTTGTCTCGAAGTACAAAAAAAGCGCCCGGGCGGCATGAAGCCACACGGACGCATGAAGTTACATATTCATTTGTGTACTGTCTAATTTCACATTCATAACCAGACTGTCCCGGAGGGGGAGCTACGCTTTTTTTTAGCTGGTGTAGATCATGGGTACTGTGAAAAAAGGCAAAAATGGACACGGCGGCAATCCTCCTATATGCCGCCGCAGATTTACACGGTGTTAGACCGTCGTTGGGTTAGGATAGACGAAAAGAAGCGGCGGCTCTGAAAATCAAAGCCGCCGTTTCAAATGGGCGTGTCAAATTGTCTGCTCTACGACGGCTTTTTTTCTTTTGCCATCGTCCGGCAGAAAATCAATTCATTCTATTTTGAACTTCTTTTATGCTACCTGATGTCTGCAATAGGAATGAATCGCCAAGAATGTAAACACAAATAATTCAATTCCTGCTGAAAGTAAAATGACATGCGGTGTCCAAAAACTCATTCCGCCGATATGCAGATAGTTAAAATTTGCAAGCTGATAAAGAAAGTTGTTCTGCATACCAATTCCGGCAGATGGAAGTATGGCAGAGAGCCATGTTGCGCCCATCGCCACATAAGCAAAAAGTGGCAGGAGAAGAACTACAATAGAAATCAGCAAAACAGTCAATGTATCTTTGCACTTTGCAGACAGGAATAGCGTACAGCTAACGGTTGCTAATACTGAGAGCAAGCCTACTGCGGCAAGAATAATCTGCAACTGTCCCAGATTGATATTTGGTAGATTGATGATAGAGTATAGCATTTGGAATGATGTTTTTAAGCAGTCCGTCCCGAACGCTGCATTCAAAATCAGAATATGTACCGTGACTCCAACAAGGAAAGTAACAATAAAAAGCGTAAAGGCTGCCAAAATTTTGGTAACTGCCAATCGTGTACGCCCGTGCTTGGTGGTTCGCAGAATACTGTCACCACCCGTTTGATATTCACCAGCGAAAGTAGGTGCTGCGATTGCCACGCACAAAATAGCAAGGAACAAAATATAAAACTCAATATAATCAAATGCGTCTTTAGAAATTCCAGAATGAAAATAAAACGGTTTGTAAACTCCTGAATATTTTTCAAGAGCTTTCTGCTGTGCCGTCTCATATTTTCCTTGTTCATTCCGCATGACATCCTGTAAATGTTCTGCGCACTTTTCATAATAGGCTTGGTCAATATCATCTGGGTTAATATCCATTAAATCAGCACCAATGCCTGTTAATGGATCGGCAAACGCCTCGGATAGGCCTTTCAGCAAGGGGCGGATCGGGAGGATTTTTTCAATATATAGCGTCAGAGGAAATCCCTCTTCCTCAACTGGTCCATATTTCTGAACACAGCTTTGATAAGTTTCCAGAGCAGCCTTGATCCTATCTGGGGTCACTTCACCAGCAGATGTTTCATAAAAATCTTTTTTATACTTGATAGCAGCCAAGCCATCCAATTCTGTAACCGTCCCATCTTCGTTCGGACGGTTGATACCCTCAAATGAAATAGGCAAATATGCCATAGCTACTGAAAGCAAAAGTGCAATCACAAGTAAAATCACGGTACGCCGTGATTTCAAAATACGTTTTAGTTCAAGTCTAAAAAGTCGCATATTATCTGTCCTCCTTTTCTAAGTCTGTCTGCGGAAATAACCACAGATACAGATCCTCCAAGCGTGGTTCTGTTGCCACAGAACCTTCAATTTCTGAATACTCAGACAAATAACGGAGGGAAACTTGATTGTGATCCTCACCGCGCTGATTGATAATGCGTAGCCGCATTTCATATTCCGGCAGCTTTGAGGCCGGAATTGTGCAATTCCAAACCTTGCCTCCAATTTGCTTGACGAGTTCTGCGGTGGTTCCTACGTCAACAATTTCTCCGGCTTTCATAATGGCGTTGCGCGTAGAGATATATTCTATGTCAGATACAATATGAGTAGAAATCAGTACGATTCGATCATGCGAAAACTCGGAAATAAAATTCCGCAGACGCACGCGCTCTCCGGGATCAAGTCCTGCTGTCGGTTCGTCCATGACAAGTATCTCTGGGTTGTTCAACATAGCCTGTGCAATACCAACACGCCGCTTCATACCACCGGACAGATTGGAGATTTTTTTCTTTTTCACATCGGAAAGCGAAAGAATGTCCAACAAATGATTGATCTTTGGGGTGGTTGCCCTTGTAGGAATATCTTTAAGTGCAGCCATATACTCCAAATAATCTTTGACCGTAAAATCCCGGTGATACCCAAATTCCTGCGGCAGAAAGCCAAACTTGCTTCGGTAGACTTCACCTAACTCTCGAATGTCTTTTCCGTCATAGTAAACCGCTCCGTTGGTTGGTGTCATAATATCAGCAATCATGCGCATGAGCGTGGTTTTCCCTGCACCATTCGCCCCCAAAAGTCCCCAAACGCCGGGAGTCAATGTCAGATTAACATCATTTACTGCTGTTTTGTCTTTGAACTGCTTGCTTAAATGCTCTATTTTCAGTTCCATGCTTACACTCCTTTCTTTTGTTTCAGCTGAACAATAAAAAGCCCTTGTTCGATAATCATTGTACCGAACAAAGGCTTTTCAATCTCAAAAATCACACGCTTAAATTCCTAAGTAATTCCTAAGATCACATTCTTATTTTCCTAAGCGGAAAGTGGTAATGTAATCACAAAGTCTATGGTTTCGTTTTGACTGGATGCAGTAATCTTTCCACCATGTAAATGTATAATTTCTTCAGCAATAGACAGGCTAAGTCCCGCACCACCTGTATTAGAAAACCAAGCATCCTCCAAACGATTGAATTTTTCAAACATACTGTTAAGCTGTTCCTGTGGAATTGTTTTTCCACGATTTTCAAAGGTGATCTGAATACCATGTTCTAACCGTTTGGCGGATATATTTCATCTATCACCTGTGCAATCAAACAATGGTATAAACTAGCAATGATAGATATAGGCGCACTTTAAGGCGCTTTTCTATTGCCATTTCTTTATTCGACATGAATACACCTCCTACCGATTAGTAAATAGAATAAAGCTAAGCAGGACAATCACGACAACACTTACTATGCCTGCCAGAATGGAAAACAGTCTGTTTGCTTTTATTCTATTTCCGATTAACCGAGCCACCATCAAATATACAATAAGCCCCAAAAGGCCGCCTGCTGTATTTGTGAGTACATCGGTAATATCAGAACGTCCGATTGCTAAAACATATTGCGTGGTTTCCAACAAAAAACTGGTTCCTGCAATCATCATTATCTTCGCATATAGTTTTACTTTTGGCATCAGCATTTGATTTTCTTTTTATAGCGTACCCCTTTCTCTTAAATTTTGTAGCCAACACCCAAAATCGTTTTAATATACTGCAGAGTATTGTAAGTATCTTTCAGTTTCTCACACAGATGCCGGATATGCACAGTAATTGTGCTGCTGTTTTTAGAGTAGTATTCATCTTTCCAAACTGCATGAAACAGTTCCTCAATACTTACAACATTCCCAGGCAGAGGAAGTTGACCTCTTTTCCGATGATGATGTGGAAGAAGGCACACAGCCGATTTCACATGAGGATTACGAGCGACTTATCAAATATCCGGAAAAGAAAAACGGGATTCCGCAAGACTTCTCGATAAAGTAGCAAGCAATGCTTAAACAAAAATTTCCCTTATTTCCCTTGCGGATTCCGCATAAGGGCAAAAATAAGGGAAACTACATATCATTTCACTATCTGATGGGCTGAAAAGCCTGTAAAATAAGGAAAGTTCAGGAAATCTCTCCACAAATTTTATCGATTAAGTATCCCTTTCAAATACTGCCCAGTATAAGATTCCTCAACCTCGCAGATCTCTTCTGGTGTCCCTGCTGCAACAACTGTTCCACCGCCTGATCCACCTTCTGGTCCCATATCGATAATATAATCCGCAGTCTTGATCACTTCCAGATTATGCTCGATCACGATCACAGTATTGCCACCTTCTGTCAGTCTTGCAAGGATATCCACCAATTTGTGAACATCTGCAAAATGAAGTCCTGTCGTTGGCTCATCCAGGATATAGATGGTCTTTCCTGTACTTCGTTTGCTTAATTCTGCTGCCAGTTTGATCCTCTGTGCTTCTCCCCCTGATAATTCTGTGGATGGCTGTCCTAATCGAATGTATCCTAATCCAACATCTCTTAATGTCTCCATCTTACGGCTGATCGATGGAATATTAGAGAAGAAATCACATGCTTCTTCCACTGTCATATTCAGAACATCATAAATACTCTTTCCCTTGTATTTAACTTCAAGTGTTTCTCTATTGTATCGTTTTCCATGACATACTTCACAAGGGACATACACATCTGGTAAAAAGTGCATCTCAATCTTGATGATCCCATCTCCTGCACAGGCTTCGCATCGCCCGCCTTTCTTGTTGAAACTGAATCTTCCTTTATTGTATCCTTTTGCTTTTGCATCTTTTGTCATCGCAAACAGATCTCTGATCTGATCAAAGACTCCTGTGTAAGTTGCAGGATTGGATCTTGGTGTTCTTCCGATCGGTGACTGATCGATCGCTATGATCTTATCTAACTGGTCAAATCCTTCGATGTCTTTGTGTAGTCCTGGTTTCGTCTTAGCCCTGTTTAGTTCTTTTGCCAGACGTTTGTATAAAATCTGATTGACTAAAGAACTCTTTCCTGATCCAGAAACTCCTGTTACACAAGTGAAAATTCCAAGTGGGATTTCTACATCAATATTCTTTAAATTATTCTCCTGTGCCCCGACTACTTTTAGGAATCCTGATGGTTTTCTTCTGACTTGTGGTACTGGAATCTTGATCTTTCCGCTTAAATAAGCTCCTGTGATGGATTTCTTATTCTTCATGATCTGTTTTGCAGTTCCCGTTGCAACAACTTCTCCACCATATTCTCCTGCTTTCGGTCCGATATCTACAATATAATCTGCTGCCAGCATCGTATCTTCATCATGCTCTACAACGATCAGTGTATTTCCTAAATCCCTTAGATTCTTAAGTGTACGGATCAGTTTGTCATTGTCTCTCTGGTGAAGTCCGATACTTGGCTCATCTAAGATATAAGCTACTCCAACTAATCCAGAACCAATCTGTGTTGCCAGACGGATTCGCTGTGCTTCTCCACCAGATAATGTTCCAGTAGCCCTTGATAACGTCAGATAATCCAGTCCTACATCATTTAAAAATCCGATTCTTGCCTTGATTTCTTTTAAAACCTGTTCTCCGATCAGTTTCTGGCGTTCACTCAATTCCATCGTCTCTAAAAATGAAACCATTTCCCCGACTGACATATCACACATCTCTGCAATATTCTTATCTGCAACCGTTACCGCCAGTGATTCCTGCTTTAATCGCTGTCCATGACATTCATCGCAAGGTGTGATCGTCATAAATGTCTCGTATTCTGTTTTCATATTCTGAGATGCCTCACGATATCTTCTTCCAACATTCTTGATGATCCCTTCAAATGCCACATCATAAACACCTTCACCTCTCTGCCCTTTATAATAGACTTTGACTTCTCTGCCACCAGTTCCATACAATAAAACATCTTTGACTTCCTGTGGATAATCTTTAAATGGTGTTTCCAGATCAAAATGATATTCCCTTGCAAGTGCATCTAAGATTGCTCTTGTATAACTCTTCTTATCCGTTGATGATTGCCATCCAAAGACCTGGATCGCCCCTTCTGCAATACTTAACTTCTGGTCAGGGATCATTAAATCCACATCAAATTCCATCTTATATCCAAGTCCATGGCATACCGGACAAGCTCCAAATGGATTATTGAAGGAAAAACTTCTTGGCTCTACTTCATCAATACTGATATCACAGTCAGGGCAAGAAAAACTCTGGCTGAAATTCAAGGTTTCTCCACCGATCACATCAACCATCATCAATCCATCGGCTAGATTTAAGGTTGTCTCAATAGAATCTGTTAATCGTTTTTCAATCCCAGGTTTGATCACTAAACGATCCACCACGATCTCAATGTTATGTTTCTTATTCTTCTCCATTGGAATATCCTCTGACAGATCATAAACATTGCCATCGACTCTGACACGAACATATCCACTTTTCTTCGCATTCTGGAAAACCTTTGCATGTTCTCCTTTTCTTCCACGAACGATCGGTGCCAGAAGCTGAATCCTTGTACGTTCTTCTAACTGCATCAGACGATCTACCATCTGATCTACAGTCTGCTTACTGATCGGTTTCCCACACTTTGGACAATGTGGGATTCCGACTCTTGCATACAGTAATCGAAAATAATCATAAATCTCTGTCACAGTTCCTACTGTAGATCTTGGGTTTCTGTTTGTTGACTTCTGATCAATAGAAATCGCAGGAGATAATCCCTCAATGCTGTCTACATCCGGTTTCTCCATCTGCCCCAAGAACTGTCTTGCATAAGAAGATAACGATTCCATATATCTTCTCTGTCCTTCTGCATAAATCGTATCAAATGCCAGAGAAGATTTTCCAGAACCACTCAGCCCTGTAAATACAACAAACTGGTTTCTCGGCACTTCCAGATCTATGTTCTTTAAGTTATTCTCTCTCGCACCTTTGATGCGGATCATCTCTTTCTTCATTGATAAGCTCCTAATTCTAATCTATCATCAGTTTTAGTATTTCTTCTTTTAATCGTCATATTCCTGATATGCGATCTTGAATTCTTTCAATTCATCTCTAAGCTGTGCAGCCAATTCGAAATTTAATTCTGCTGCTGCCTGATTCATCTTCTTACTTAATCGCTCGATCACTTCTTTTAATTCTTTCTTAGACATGGATTCCATATCTTTTTCATATCCACCTGTTTCCTCTTCATGTTCATCTGATATCTTGATTAGATCTCTGATATCTTTCTTGATCGTCTGTGGCGTAATCCCATGTTCTTTGTTATATTCATCCTGAATCTCACGTCTTCGTTCTGTCTCCGTGATCGCTGCATGCATGGAATCTGTCATATGATCTGCATACATAATAACATGTCCTTCACTGTTACGTGCTGCACGCCCGATCGTCTGCACAAGAGATGTCTCAGAACGCAAGAATCCCTCTTTATCTGCATCAAGAATTGCAACCAATGTAATCTCTGGAATATCCAGACCTTCTCTTAACAAGTTGATTCCAACCAATACATCAAAAACTCCCATTCTCAAATCTCTTACGATCTCAATTCGCTCTAATGTATCAATATCTGAATGTAGATATTTTACCCGGATACCAACTTCACGCATATAATCAGTTAATTCTTCCGCCATTCGCTTGGTCAGTGTTGTGACAAGTACTTTATTGCCTTTGTCTGTCTCTTTATGAATCTCTCCTAACAGATCATCAATTTGTCCTTCCACCGGACGTACATCGATTGCTGGGTCTAGTAAACCTGTTGGTCTGATGATCTGTTCTGCCCTTAATAATTCATGCTCTTCTTCGTATTTACCAGGTGTTGCAGATACAAATAACATCTGATCGATCTTCTGTTCAAATTCACCAAATTCCAAAGGACGGTTATCTTTCGCAGAAGGCAAACGAAATCCAAAATCTACTAACGTTGACTTTCTGGACTGATCTCCTGCATACATTCCACCGATCTGTGGTACAGTGATATGCGACTCATCAATGATCATCAAAAAGTCATCCCCAAAGAAATCAATTAACGTACTTGGCGGCTGTCCTGGTTCTAATCCTGCTAAATGTCTGGAGTAGTTCTCAATCCCAGAACAAAATCCTGTTTCTCTTAACATTTCAATATCAAAATTCGTTCGCTCTGCAATTCTCTGTGCTTCGATCAGCTGATCATGTTCTTTAAAATATGTCACCTGCTCAGCAAGTTCTTCCTTGATCCCTTTGATCGCACGTTCAATCTGTTCCTGTGGTACAACATAATGTGATGCCGGGAATATTGCCACGAAATTCAAACTTCTCTTTACTTCACCTGTTAAAACATCAAATTCCACAATACGATCGATCTCATCTCCAAAAAATTCAACTCTGACTGCATCTTCAAATGTAGAAACCGGAAGGATCTCCAACACATCCCCCTTAACTCTGAAAGTACCTCTCTTAAAGTCAAGTTCGCTTCTTACATACTGAATATTGATCAGGTCATCGATCACCTCGTCTCTGTCCTTTATCATCCCTGGTCTCAAAGAGATCATCATCTCTGAATAGCTTTCTTTGCTACCAATTCCATAAATGCAGGAAACACTAGATACAACGATCACATCTTTTCTCTCAATCAATGCTGCTGTCGCGCTATGTCGTAATTTATCAATCTCATCATTGACCGATGAATCCTTCTCTATATAAGTATCGGTAGATGGAACATAGGCCTCTGGCTGATAATAATCATAATAGGAGACAAAATATTCCACGGCGTTATGTGGAAAAACGCCTTAAACTCACTATATAACTGTGCTGCTAACGTCTTATTATGTGCCAAGATCAATGTCGGTTTATTCAAATTCTGTATAATATTCGCCATTGTAAATGTCTTACCTGAACCAGTCACTCCAAGAAGCGTCTCAAACTGATTCCCATCTTGAAATCCTTTGGTCAGCTTCTCGATCGCCTGTGGCTGATCCCCAGTTGGCTCATATTCTGATACTAATTCAAAATGATCCATATAACTTCTCCCTTATGAAATATCTCTTATCTTTTCATCTATGCATGATTCTGACTGCTCCCACGGGCAAGCCCGTGGGGTTCTGATTGCCAAGTGTAGCTTGTAATCGTACACCATTTTCAGGCTTTGGAGTTACAAGTGTAAATCTGTTTGAATCAGGACTTTTATTACCAAGCAGTCCTACGACCACATTAGCGGTAAATTTCTGTCTTACGACAAGGAAGTACAGTCAATCTCCCTAACATTTAGTTGTTAAGCTACTTTAATTCCACTGTTTAGTATTTTGATATGATTAGCCTTAATCCATGCAATTAGGGCTTTTTCTTTGTCATAGCACCTGCCGAAATCTGTAATACATTTATCTTTGTCTATATCCTGCGTTCTGTAGTCGTAACAATAGAGCAAAAATGATGAATACCAATCTCTTTGTACCAATGTTCCGTCTCGAAGTCTGTAGAGCCTATCAGACAGCTTTTTCTTAATGTAGTCATCTGCCGTGTGGTCGTATTGGCTTGCCCTATAATTATTCGGAACTTCTATATATGCGCCGCCTGTGACTTTGAATTTCTTTTCAATAGTAGTTTGAAATCCAGACGGACAACGATTCTTTATAGATTTGCCAAAGCGCTTTTTCTTATTAAATTTGCCTTTGCTATTAACAGTAGTCTTCTTAGCCCGTTTCATCAGCTTGCTTGCATTTTTAGGTTCTGTGACGAATGTATCTCCAAGACTTCGCAGATAGTTAGCATCTTCGTTTATTGCAAGCTGTCTATTTACTGCATTTATACGGCATAATTCAGTGTGTTTGGCTTTCAGCTTCTTGTAGCGATCAGAATATTTCCAAGTCTTTTTACCTTTCTTGATAGTGCCGTCAGGATTGTAATTCTGTGGATTGGTTGCCCGTCTACTCCTGTCCATAGCACGATAATATAAGCGTTCCTTGCGTTCAGAAGTCTGTATGCTGTTGCCACGCTCTGAAAGGTTCTTCAGTCCGACTTCAGTATCAGAAGTATAGGCAACTGTCTGCGTTCCTATATCAGCACCTATCATGCCTTTACCGTATTTATGTCTTGGATTGCCGAATCTATCATATTTAGACTTAGCTTTGCCTTCTATTGTCAGATGCAGATATACTCTGTACTTACCTCTTATCAACCTTGGAACAAGAGTAGCATAGCAAGGTCTATAAGTATCTATACAACAGGCTTCTTCTATAAGCGTATTGACAGCATCAGCATCCATCTTGTCAGGATTCTCAAGATAAGACAAAACGGCGTTAACTTCATCAGACTGAAACCTGTCGTTGACTTGAATCCCGAATTGCATCTTTCTAAGTTTGAATCGAAGTTTCCCATCCTCAACAAACATCGGAATACCACGATTTATCTGTTTTGCTCTGATGCATGGTAATTCTCCGTATTTTGAGAAATGTGTGGTCTTACCGTTATCATAAAGGCATTTTTCCATACCTCGCCATATATCTTCGGCTTTTGTGAGAGCAAACACCGCATCTATACTGTATTTCTTGCCTATAGGAATCATAGATGTCCTGCAAAAATCCCATGTAACATCATAAGATTTCTGCATATCATTGAGCTGATTAGCGAGAGCTTTACGTTTGTCCTTATCCTCAGTATTGCCGTACAGTTTTAGTAGTTTACGATATTTCTTGGTACGCATGAGTTGGTCGTAATTCTTTCTCATAAGACGAACAAGCTCGTTGCCAGCTTTGCGGATTTTATCAGAAAGAGCCACGACTTTCAGGACATCAGGATAAGGCATATCAGTTTCTACAACTAAGATATGCCTGTCAGAAAGTTTATGATATTGTTTCAGAAGTTTCTTGTATTCTTCGTCACTCATGATCTTTCTGTTCCTCGATGTATTTCTTTACTGCAGCTTCACTTATATGACCTACGGTAGATACAAAATATCCTCTTGACCATAATACTCCACAACGAGAGTAGAACTGTTTTAATTGTGATATGCCTTGAACATTTCAATTGCACTGATACTTTTCAATGTTCTTCTGCATTATTACAGATCTTGT
>ENA-OQNJ01000421-OQNJ01000421.1-human-gut-metagenome-genome-assembly--contig:-NODE-421-length-10863-cov-2.261177_pt1 | contig 10863 bp, 14 predicted proteins | sample MGYA00242630_ERZ504882 | MGnify/ENA primary metagenome ERZ504882 (study PRJEB26092, sample SAMD00036408) | human gut metagenome | host: Homo sapiens | study: EMG produced TPA metagenomics assembly of... | reverse complement strand
TTATTGCCCGCAAAGAAAAGGGAAAATAACCGGATGGGCAGGCTATACTCTAAGCTGGAATGACAGACAGTTCACTGAGATAAATAAAGGCAAGCGTTTTCCTGCCAAATTCGACAACCGGCATAAATTCAATATAATAGCCAATTGGAAAATCAAGCCCAAACTGGAGTTGACCGGAAGCTGGACCTACGCAACCGGTAACCGGCTCACGGTTTCTTTCGAAAACTACCAGGCCGTTTCTCCCCAACATCCGTTTCCGGGAGGCAGCCTGGTTCCTCCTTATATAGATCCAGGCGGATTAGACTATTATACAGAACGTAATAATTTCCAACTTCCCGCCTATCACAGACTCGACTTGGGCATCAATATTTACCGGCCAAAGAAAAAGAACCGGATGGGAATATGGAATATCAGCATCTACAATGTCTATTCCTACATGGCACCCGTCAGCATACGCAAAGGATGGTGGTATAATAACGACTGCTTCTATACCCTGGGCATAGTTCCCATTATACCATCAGTTTCTTACACTTATAAATTTTAAATGATTATGAAACATCTGCTATATACATTACTTCTAGGAGTGTTCCTTACCTCCTGTTATCGAAAAATAGATTTGGACGAATATCGCACTACGCCCAAAATGGTAATAAACAGTGTAGTATCCCCCGACACAGTGGTAATGGCCTCCATCACCCGGACCTGGTTCTATCCAGACAAGAAGCCTTATGTCAATCTCCCTCACGCCCATGTGGAGCTCTATATCAACAATCAATACATAGAAACCATGCAATGGAAAACACTGAATAATCCCCGGAACCCAGACCAGCCGGATACCTTATTCCTTTCAAATACAATCCCGGCAGAAGGAGACCGGATAAAAATTGTTGCATCCACCCCCGAATATGGTACGGTAACGGCAGAAGATATCATACCAAAGAAAGTAGCTATAAAAAACGCAGTCATACAATTAAAAAGGTAACGGAGTTTATCAAGGAACAATTTCCGACTATTTTGAAATATACTATGAAGTCACGTTTGATGAATTTCCGGAAAAGAACAATTATTATCTGGCCAAAATCACACAAATAAAAACGGGCTATTACGGTTACTACGAAACAGAAATAGATTATATAGATCCTGTATTCAAGGAACAGGATGCCATATTGGACGAAAGTATGGCATTCAACGGATTGGAAAAAAGAGGAGGAGCCCTCTTTACCGACCAAAGCATTAACGGACAAACCTATACTTTACAAATAAAAGAGACAACGGCAGAGTTAGACGAAACAGAACAAAGAATCATTTCCATCTATTCCCTTTCCGAATCCTACTTTTTATACCTGTTGTCCTTACAAAAAATTGCCGGAAGCACGTTAGAAGGAGGATTGGGTAACATTGGACTGGCCGAACCTCTACGGGTTTACAGCAATGTGGAGGGAGGAACAGGTATTCTGGGCGGCAACCAACATTCGGAAACAACTATAACATTGAATAACCTATCTAAAAAATAATTGATTATGGATACATTACAACAAGCTCCCGCCTTATGGTATTGGAGCGAACCCGCATCGGGATACAGCATTGAAGATTGCGAACAGATTGTAGCAGAAGAGATGCAAACAGCAAAAGCAGACTAAAAGTTCTGGCCACCGTAGGGGTACATTGAAATGTCCCCCTACGGTAAAAAAGAAATTTCACGCCTCAATGGATAATTCCCCCGCAAATGTTCAAATTCTTCGGGATGCCGTTTCAATGCATCACTGTCACGAGTCGGATCATACACCTGTAGAAAAGCCTCTTCCGGATCAGAAGAATAATCCATATACGGCAAAGCGGGCGGTACTATTTTAAAATCAGCCTGTATATGGAAGAAGTTACAAAGCTCCTCCAATGCCATCCGTGTAGCATTCGACTTTCCGTCAGCTGAATACCCTGCTATATGAGGGGTTCCCAAAAAAACTTTCTGCAACAAATCCGGGTGAATATCCGGTTCATTTTCCCACGTATCAATAACCGCATCACGTATCCGGCCTGTCTTCAGCGCATCAAGCAAAGCCAATGTCTCTATTACTTCTCCACGAGAAGTATTCACAATAAAAGGTTTCCGTTGCAAACCGGCAAAGAAATCCGCATCCGCCAGATGGAACGTTTTATATTTCCCATTCCTGTTCAGCGGAGTATGAAAGGTTATTATATCACATTCCCGTGCCAGTACAGACAAATCCACAAATTCCGTTTACCCCCCGGTCCGCACGTGGAGGATCATTCAGCAAGACCCGCATCCCCAATGCCTCCGCCATACGTTGGATACGGCTTCCCACATGTCCTACCCCAACAATCCCCAGACAGCTTTCTTCCAATCTCACCCCCTTCCGGCGTTTCAACAATAATAATACCGAATGCAGGTACTGCTCCACACTGCCGGCATTACAACCGGGACAATTTTTCCATACAATTCCCGCCTCATCACAATAGTCCACATCAATATGATCAAAACCGATGGTCGCAGTAGCAATGAATTTCACCTTGCTTCCTTCCAGCAGTTCACGGTTACAACGGGTACGGGTACGGATCACCAATGCGTCAGCATCCCGTACATCCCCGGCGGTAAAACCACTGCCGGGCAAATACACCACTTCATCGGCTATCTGTTCGACAGCTTCATGTATATAAGGTATTTTATTATCTACAATTATTTTCATCTTTCAAAAACTTGCTTGGGAACAAAGGTAGACACTTTTACCGAATAATAATTGGCTGATTAGAAAACTTTGCATAGATTTGTACATTCAATAAAACAGCTGTTATGTCCAAGATTCTTGTAATCTGCTTTTCATCCATCAATAATGTGGCAATGGCAATCCCGGTCATTCACTCATTGGCTACGCAATATGCCCAGCATCAAATCATGGTGCTGAGCATAGACACATTCTCCCCCTTATTCGAGAATGTGCCGGACAATGTTATTTTCCGTGGGGCAGATTTCAGAGGAGAACATGCCGGATTAATGGGTCTGGGATGGCTGTACAATGATTTAAAAGAAGAAAAATTTGATGCCGTAGCCGCTTTCCAGCCCACATTCCGCAGCCGTTTTCTTTGCTGGCGTTTTCGTCTGGCAGGCATAAAAACAGCCCACATCAAGCAGAACAGGCGGGAACTGCAAAAACTGATACGGCGGAAACATAAAATATATACAGAGCAAGACTCCTTTTTTCAGCGCTGTGCCCATACGCTCAGTCAGATAGGTTACCCCATCCGGTTAAGTTTCCTCTCCCTTTTCGGAAAGAATAAAGGCAATATTTCCAGCCTGGCTCCGTTAACCGGTGAGAAGAACCAAGAAACATGGATTGGAATCGCTCCCTTTGCAACACATGTAGGCAAAATCTATCCGTTGTCAAAGCAAGAGCAGATCCTCAAACATTTATCTGCACGCGACCATACAAAAATCTTCTTATTCGGAGCGGAAAAAAGAAATCAAAGTATTGGAAGAATGGGCCCAACATTTCCCCAATGTCATCTCAACAGCCGGCAAACTAACCATAAATATGGAATTGGCCCTCATGAGCAATATGGACGTCATGCTGGTAATGGATGCCGCCAATATGCACCTTGCATCATTAGTGAACATCCCGGTTGTATCCATTTGGGGGGCAACGCATCCCTGTGCAGGCTTTGCAGGATGGAATCAGTCTGCGGCAAACACAATACAGATAGACCTGCCCTGCCGTCCTTGTTCCTTATCCGGAGAAAAGCACTGTTATAGAAAAGATTATGCCTGTCTGCAAGGCATAACTCCCGAAATGGTAATAGAACACATAAACAAAGTCATCAGTTAAATGAAACAAATAAATCTCATATATTATTCCGTTTTCTTTTTGTGGTATTTGCTTTCGCTTCTACCCTTGCGATTCTTATATTTCATATCCGATCTTCTTTTTTATCCGCTCTATTATTGCATCCGCTACAGACGTAAAATCATACGCAATAATTTATCGAACTCATTCCCCGAGAAAGATTTAAAAGAGATTGTCCAAATCGAGAAACAATTTTACTCTTTCTTTTGCGACTATATAGTAGAAACGCTCAAGTTATTCTCCATTTCTAAAAAAACAACTGATGAGAAGAATGACTTTTGAAGGACTGGACGAGATAGTGGAAAGCATGAACAAAAAGAACAAAGACTTCTGTTTTATCTATTTAGGGCATTATTGCAACTGGGAATGGATTGCATCCTTGCCTTATTGGATTTCCAAAGACATATCCTGCGGACAAATCTATCATCCACTGTACAATCAGGCTTTCGACAAACTATTTCTAAGATTACGCAACCAGTTCGGAGGCGAATGCATCCCCATGAAAACGACTTTGCGCCGCATCATTGAATTGAAACGGACAAAGCAAAAGGCAATTATCGGATTTATTTCGGACCAAGCACCCAAGTGGAACAGCATACATCACTGGACTGAATTTCTAAACCAGAAACACCGGTTTTCATCGGTACGGAGAAAATAGGCAAACAAGTGGACGCCTTGATTTATTATGCTGACGTAACACGGGTCAAAAGAGGATACTACCACTGCCGGCTCAAACCATTGTGCGACACCCCCCGGCAAGTACCCGATTTTGAATTGACCGATTTGTTTACCCGAGAATTGGAACAAACAATAAAAGCGCATCCCCAATATTGGCTCTGGAGCCATAACCGCTGGAAAAGAACCAAAGAAGAGTGGCTGCGCAGACAACAGGAAGAAACTAAGTGATTATGGAAAAATATGATTATTTGATAGTAGGTGCCGGTTTGTTCGGCGCCGTTTTTGCCCACGAGGCAAAACGAGTAGGTAAACATTGCCTGGTAATTGACAAGCGCAATCATCGCGGAGGCAATATCTACTGTGAAGATATAGAGGGCATCCATGTACATAAATATGGTGCACATATCTTCCATACCGACAATAAAGAAGTGTGGGACTATGTAAACAGCTTTGTCGAATTCAACCGATACACCAACTCCCCTTTGGCTTACTTTGACGGGAAATTATACAATCTTCCCTTCAACATGAACACTTTTTATCAGCTGTGGGGAGTAAAGACTCCGGCGGAAGCCAAGGCCAAGATAGAAGAGCAACGTAAAGAATTTGACCATATCGCCACCCCCGCCAACCTGGAGGAGCAAGCATTAAAGCTATGTGGAAAAGACATTTACCATCGCCTTATCAAAGGTTATACAGAGAAACAATGGGGACGTTCCGCCAAAGAATTACCGGCATTCATCATCAAACGTATTCCTTTCCGTTTCATTTATGACAACAACTATTTCAATGACAGCTACCAAGGAATCCCCAAAGGCGGATACAACGCCCTTATCGATGCGTTACTGGAAGGAACCGAGGTTCGTCTCAACACCAATTATTTCAGCAACCGCAATGAACTGGACGCATTGGCAGACAATATCCTGTTCACCGGATGCATAGACCAGTTCTTCGATTACCAATGCGGACATCTGGAATACAGAAGCCTGCGCTTTGAACATAAACAGCTGGAAACAGAGGATTTCCAAGGCAACGCAGTAGTCAATTATACAGAACGTGAGGTACCCTATACCCGAATCATTGAGCACAAGCACTTTGAATTCGGCACACAGCCCACCACTGTAATCACGTATGAATATCCCGATGATTTCGCGCCGGGCAAAGAACCTTACTATCCGATAAACGACAAGCGGAACACCGAAATGATGAGCCAATATAAAAAACTGGCCTCTGAGCGGAAAGACGTTTTATTCGGAGGCCGTCTGGCACAATACGCATACGCCGACATGGACGATACCGTAGCCGCCGCCCTCGCCTTATGCAAAAAGACATTTAAATAAAAGGAAATCCTTGGACTCCCCAAGGTTTTCCGCTAAATTTGCATGATATTCCTAAATTGACAAACAACATAGATAACAAACCAATGAAGTGCCTTCATATCATAACACCCGTAAAAGATTCGATTGACTCCACGCTTGAAACCGTAAAAGCAATCATGGAATCGGATATTTTGGTTCCTTTCACTTATACTGTCTATAACGATTTCAGCACGGAAGAAAATACCCATCGGCTGGAAGAGGCCGCCCGTCAATGGAATTTTCGTCTGGTCAACTTATCAGACCTGACCGACCACCCCTCTCCCAACTATCTACTGGTGTTACAAACAGCACAAAAAGAAGCCATCGAAGCAGATGCAGGATTACTGATTGTGGAATCGGATGTTATTGTCAAAAAAAACACATTGCAATCACTATACAATGGAGCATTGCAACAGAAGCAATGCGGAATTGCAGCAGCTGTGACAACCGATGAAAAAGGCGTAATCAATTACCCCTACCTACACGCCAAGGGACACGAGAAGTCAAGGTGTACCCGAAAAAAAGCATTGCAGCTTCTGCTGTTCACTACTCACCCCCGGACTGCTGAAAGCATTTGACTTTCAGACATTAGACCCAAGCAAGAACTGGTATGATGTGACCATCTCGCACGAGTCACTGAAACGAGGTTTCCAAAACTACCTGTTCACCACGTTGCCCGTATGGCACAGGCCCCATAGCAGCCGTCCGTGGAAACAACTGAAATACAAGAATCCTTTAAAATATTACTGGTTGAAATATACCAAAGGACTAGACAAAATTTAACACTATTATAATGATATGAGCAAGACAGAGCGTTTGTTTCATCCCCGCACCTTAGTGATTCACCCTGATTTCAAAAATCTGGAAGAATTTATAGTATCCATTCCCGAACGTTTCCAAAGGAATGAAGGTACTGTTATTCACCAAGGGCGCAATGAATTGCGGAAAATGGAATACAATGGCAAAGAATATGTTATCAAATCCTTTCACAGCCCCCACCTTATCAACCGGTTTGTATATGGCATATTTCGTCCATCCAAGGCAAAACGCTCTTACGACCATGCAGAAATGCTGCTGAAAATAGGTGTAGGCACTCCGCAACCGGTGGGATATATGAATATACGTTCAGGGCTGCTGTTCGATAAAAGTTATTATATCAGCCTCCTCTCCACCTGCCCCTACATTTACGACAACCTGTTCACACAGCAATTCGACTACGCCGAGGAAGTATTCCGCGCCATAGGCAAAGTGACCGCCCGTCTTCACGAACACGGATACGCCCACAAAGACTACGGACGTGCCAACATCCTGTTTCAGAAAACTCCCAATGGCATAACAATAGAAATTGTCGATTTGAACCGGATGTACATCGGCCCCATAGATATGAAGACCGGCTGCAAAAACTTTGAACGCCTGCCGGCAACTCCACAAATGCACCGATGGATGGCAGAAGAATACGCCAAGGCACGGAACTTTGATGTGGAAAAATGCTTTGAGCTCATGAGAGCCTATAGAAGCGTACAGCCGGGAAAAATAGATAACCTTTACTAAAAACTAAATGCATCATGAACATTATAGCCGTAGTTGTAACCTACAACCGAATGGAACTTCTGAAAAGAAATATTCGTTGTCTGCAACAAAACAAGCCGATATCTTCCATTGTAATAGTAAATAACGGAAGCACGGACGGTACAACGGAATGGCTTGCCGCACAGGAAGGGCTGACAGTAATCAATCAGACCAATGTGGGCGGTGCGGGAGGATTCTATACAGGCATACAATACGCTTATCAGGCGGGTGCCGACTGGATTTGGTGCATGGATGACGATGTATTTCCGCGGGCCGACTGTCTGGAACAACTCTTGCCGTATACCGGCAAGAAAGATATCGGCATACTGGCCCCTCGCAGGTTGCTCGAAGGAGAAATATTCACCCATGACTTCCAGGCATACAACCTGAGCAATCCTTTGTATCCATGTACAGCAAGAAACTGGCAGGACGGCACATCACCTCACCGACAGAAATTACGGGAACAGCTTTCGAAGGTCCGTTCATCCGCCGCGAAGTCATTGAGAAGATAGGTCTTCCCAATAAAGACCTTTTCATTTTCTGTGATGACTACAGATTACTGCCTCCGCACCATACGGGCAGGGTACAAAATACTCTATATACCTGATGCCCTGATGGATAAAGAGAAATTCTTCTCCAACGACACATGGAATGAGCGAAGCAAGAAGAAAAAGTGGAAACGCTTTTTACCAGATCCGTAATTCAACTTATTTAAACCATCACTACGGACGCAACATAGCAGTGAAATATCTTCGCGGCTTCAACGGAGTAATGGGATATATTTTCATCGCGTTGTTCACCAGTCCGTTTGCAAAAGCCTATCAATGGAAAGATATACCCCGATTATGGAAAGCCTATTGCGACGGAATACATGAAAAACTTGGAATTATGAGTTAAAAAACGGTAACGCCCTTACCAGTTAATGTTTCATAATAAACTAGCATTTATATACTATATTTACAGAAAAAGAGTAAATTTGTTATATAATTAAATATCAGAATATTATGAGAAAACTAAGGATTACGTTATCTATTATAATGAGTTCAGAATAAAACAAATTCTTTTGACAATAGTATTAATTATCTCTAATATGACAGGTAGAAATCAATAATCATTGGTTATTTATGAGCAATTTATTACTATCCAAAATAGGGCACGTTATATCCGAATTTCCTTTGGCTTTTAAACAAACGAAAGAAGTCAAATTATTCATGACATTGCTGGTAAAAAACGAAGAAGGGATGCTGGAAGAGAATTTACAGTTCCATAAAGCGATGGGAGTGGACGGGTTTATCATTACTGATAATAACTCCACAGACTCAACTCCGGACATTATCCGTAAATACAAACAAAAGGGTGGATTAAAGAAGTGATAGAAGAAAAGGCTACCAACTATGAACAAAAGGACTGGGTAGACCGTATGATTTGGAAAGCCAAAACCATTTATAAGGCCGACTGGATTATCAATGCCGATGCCGACGAATTATGGTATGCCCCTACCGGCAATTTGAAAGATGAATTATATGCCACCAATGCCAATGTGCTGAATTGTGAAATGAGAAGTGTCTATCCTGAAGAAGAAAAGCCCTTTTGGCAATGGGATAAGACTGTAAAAGCGGTAACCGAACCTGAAAAATATGACTTGTCACTCTATTCGCTGTTTGAGCGTCAGAACAAAAAAGTCATTCACCGGACTGCCGGTTACCTGCAAATTTCAATGGGAAACCATAAAGTAACCATGTTCCCACAAAACTCTGCCGACAGCCATATCCATGTATATCATTACAATATACGCGGCAAGCAGCAGTTTATGGAAAAGATGATAAATGGCGGCAAGCAACTGGAGCAACACAAGGGCAGACACGGAGGTCGCCACTGGCGCTACTTCTATCAGTTACATAAAGAAGGAAAACTAGAGGCTGAATATGAACGTGTTATCGGCAGTGCTTATTTTGAAGCACTTCGCAAAGACGGATTCATTATTCCGGATGTAACGATTCCTAATTTCTTTAAAAGATTAAAACCTGATATATAATGAAACATGCATTTCTGATTATCGCCCACAATGAATATCCGGTACTGGAGGTACTACTTTCCATGTTGGACGATGAACGTAATGACATTTATTTGCATATTGACAAACGGGCTACAGAACTGTTTCAGCAAATAAAAAAAGTCAAAATGCAGAAAGCCGGCTTTTATTTAATAGAAAATCCCATCAAAGTATATTGGGGTGATATCAGCCAAGTACAAGTAGAATATCTTCTCTTTGAAACGGCCTTATCACACGGTCCCTATGCTTATTATCATTTATTATCCGGAACGGATTTGCCCATAAAAAGCCAAGATTACATTCATGCTTTTTTCCAGCAGAATGCCGGTAAAGAATTTGTAGGCTTTTGGCAGGATGCCGCTCATCAGCGTGATTTGGAGCGCAAAGTATTACCGATACTAGTTTTTTTACAAAAAGGTTTAAAAGATAAGGAACATCTGTTACATGGAATTACAGCATTAATCCGAAACCTCATATTAGCAGTACAGAAAATAAGCCATTATCGCAGAAAACAAACTTTTGAATTTTAAAAAAGGAGGAAATTGGATAAGTATTACCGAAAACGCAGTCAAGTATCTATTACAATACAAAGAGATTGTATTAAATCGTATGAAATATACACTTTGCGCAGATGAAATATTCATTCAAACTATTTTATGGAACTCTCCTTTTCGAGAAAGAATGCATTGTACGAACAATGCCAATACCGGTAGTATGCGGGAAATTGACTGGGAGCATGGCAGCCCCTATATATGGCAAGACCATGATTATCAGACGCTTATTAACTCTAATAAAATATTTGCACGGAAATTCAATTCAAACCAGATGGGAATTGTCTACAAGATTCAAAAATTATATTTAAAACAAGTTCCCAAATGAATATACTATTTCAATGGATTTGTGACACAATCTTAGTTTTTAGGAACATTTACTGAATATCCCTACAAAGGTGTTGGAAGAATCCTGCTAATATTGCAAACGCATTAACCACACTTTATAATATGAGTTGTTACTCTACCTATAAATACAACATCGACAAATCCTTATCAAAACACACAGCGATTTGTTAATAAAATTAAAATCACTTCTTATCGCAAGAATTGATAAAATACACATTATAGAGCCAAAAAGTCTTCTATTATCCTACAATATATACTTTAGGGATATTCAGTAAATGTCTCTAAAAAACTAAGATGGCATATGAAGATGATAGGGCATGACCATTTCATATGCCATTCTTATTGTCATTTTTCCGTTGCTTTCTCACATAATTCTATCCGACAGGACATGACGTTCCGGAAGAAGTCTGATGACCTCTTCTGATTCTGTGAGTAAAATCATATCATGCTGC
>ENA-OQNJ01000419-OQNJ01000419.1-human-gut-metagenome-genome-assembly--contig:-NODE-419-length-10882-cov-2.189400_pt1 | contig 10882 bp, 14 predicted proteins | sample MGYA00242630_ERZ504882 | MGnify/ENA primary metagenome ERZ504882 (study PRJEB26092, sample SAMD00036408) | human gut metagenome | host: Homo sapiens | study: EMG produced TPA metagenomics assembly of... | reverse complement strand
TATCCGGCATACTGGAGTTGGGATATATCACTGCAACGTGCCGTAAGCGAACATCTGTTCCTTGGCAAAATTCCATTTCATTCCGGCTGTGAGATTAAATGAACTGGCAAGATCCAACGTTCCTGAATGAAAGGTGTCTGCTGGGCGAAGGCACTGCTTGCCACAAGTAAGAATAACAGAGTGATATAGGTTTTTTGTAACATAAGCATTCCTATTTAAATAGTCTGACATTTTTGAAAAGCGGATTTTCCGTTCCAAATAAGCATTCTACCACCAGCAGGATAAGCACCAGCCATGCCAAAGCCTGGAACTGTTCATCAAATTCAGTATAAACCTGACTTTCTACATCAGCTTTTGACAGTTTGGCGATTTCATTGTTCAATACCTTCTCGGCAGAGTTGGTATTATCCACGCGAATATACATTCCATTGCCAGCCTTGGCTATTTCCTGGCACATCTGCTCATTCAAGCGGGTGACGATAACATTTCCATCCTTATCGCGACGGAAATTGTTGCTACCGTCCTCAGCTGGAATTGGAGAACCATCCGGTGAACCTACTCCTAATACAAATACCTGCATACCTTTTTCGGCTGCTTCTTGGGCTGCTTCTACTGCCCCACCTTCATGATTTTCACCATCGGTAATGACAATAATTGCACGTCCCACTCCTTCTTGCGGAGTAAAACTCTTCATTGCCAGGCGGATGGCCGCACCGATATCCGTACCTTGTGTGGTTATCAATGACGGATTAATGGTTTCCAAGAACATTTTGGCGGAAACATAATCGCTTGTGATGGGCAATTGCGTGAAAGCATCACCTGCAAAAACAATCAATCCCACTTTATCATTATTGAACGTATCTACCAGTCTGGAAATCAATTTCTTTGATTTGTCCAAACGACTGGGAGTCACATCTTCTGCCAGCATGGAGTTTGAAATGTCCAAGGCAATGACAGCTTCCACTCCACTTCGTTTCACCGTTTCCATCTTTGAGCCGAACTGTGGGCGGGCCAACATCAGTATAACCAATGTCAACGCAGCAAAAGTCAGCCAGAACTTGATGTCAGGACGATACTTGGAAATAGTCGGCATGAGCCCTTTCAGCAATGCCGGATCACCATATTTGCGAATATTTTGGCGGCGGTGATAATTGGAATACAAATACAGCGCCACCAAAAACGGCAATAGGATGAGTAAATATAAAAAGTTCGGGTCTGCAAATCGAAACATGACTTTCTTTTTTTAAGGTATTTTCTTTAATACTGAGTTACGCAACAAGAGTTCAAGCAAAATGCAGAAGAAAGCAATCCAGGCGAATACCTGATATTCTTCTTCGCGTTTGCTGAATTCCTTCACGTTCAACTTCGTTTTCTCCAGTTTGTCTATCTCCTGATAGACTTCCTTCAACTTGGAATTGCTGGTGGCACGGAAATAATTTCCGTTCGTTGTACCTGCAATCTCGGTCAAAGTCTTTTCGTCTATCTCGACGGGGACATTCACATATTGCGTCCCTGCGTAGGTCTGCATCGGATAAGGAGCAGTTCCGTTTGTACCGACACCGATGGTGTAGATCCTGATTCCGAACTGTTTGGCTATCTCGGCAGCCGTCAGCGGAGAAATATCTCCACGGTTATTGCTACCATCCGTCAGCAGAATAATCACTTTCGATTTAGCCTTGCTGTCCTTCAGACGGGTCACCGCATTGGCAATGCCCATGCCGATGGCAGTACCATCTTCAATCAGTCCGCGCTGGGCGATATCGCCTTTGATGCTGTTGAACAGATTCAGCAACACCCCATGGTCTACCGTCAGCGGACATTGGGTAAAACTCTCACCGGCAAAGATGGTCAGACCGATATTATCATTGGGGCGGCCGTTGATAAACTCGGAAGCTACTTGTTTGGCAGCTTCCAGTCGGTTGGGTTTCAAGTCTTCGGCCAGCATACTGGTAGAAACGTCCACTGCCAGCATGATGTCGATTCCTTCTATTTCGGTATTCTGCCAGTTGTCTGTGGTCTGAGGGCGTGCCAAGATCAGGATTACCATGATGATAGCCACCGTACGGAGTACGAACGGAGCATGCAGCAAGTAAATCTTCCAGCTTTTGGGTGCCTTCATATACATGCGTGTGGTAGAAACCTGAAGCGTAGGCTCGGTTTTCTTCCGCTTCATGACGTACCATATTATATAAGGTATGAGCAGAACCAGCAGAAATAGATATTCAATATTTGCAAAAATCATTGTTCCTAGTATTTATTTGTTAAAACCAGAGGTTATATACACCACTCAGCACCTTATACAGAATTACCACAATAGCAATAACAATGATGCTGATGCTGCCCAGCAGAATCATTCTGCCCTGTTTGCTTCGCTTTTCCTCCACGGTGATTTCCGTAGGTTCGGGCTTTGCATTCGGGTCTGGTTCCACTTTTGTATTATTGATGAAGTCTACTGCGTTTACCAGATTCATATCATTTTCGTTCATCAACGGAGAATGTTTGGCGAATTTCACCAAGTCGGCAGTCTGGAACAAATACATCAAATCCTTGATAGATTCTTTGTCGTTGATTTCCTGTAGCTTATCAATAATTTCGGATGAAGTCATCTCCATAGCGTTAAAGCCGAATCGTTCTTCCATATAAGTACGGAGTACATCCGTCAGCTCGGTATAATAGGTCTTCGGATCGGCTGTACGCAAGGTTTTGTCTCCCTTGATACGCTCTATTTCCTTCAACGCCTGCTGGTGTGGCGGCAACTTCGGTTCAATCTTGATCTTCTTGATGATAGGCTTGTTATCCTTGTAGCGTACAAACAGATAGTAAGCCAGTCCGCCCAAAGCAAGCATCAGCAAGGTAAGCCATACGATGGCCGATACGTCATCCCAGGTGATAGGTACTTCACGAACGGTCTTCGGTCCGAAGAATTGTTCGGGATGCAGCGTATCTACCGGAATGGAATATACTTTTACGGCCAATGCTTTGGACCGGTAAGGCTCTCCGTTTACCATCACCTCGAATGGGGGGAGATAGTAAAGTGCCGAGTCAAAAGAGGTTATTGTATATTCCTGTTTTATCAGCATACGTTTTCCATCGTTCAGCATCTGGGTATCAGGCTTGGCTATATCCAATATCTCCACTCCTTTTACCAATGTATCGCGCAGGAACGGAAGTTGCAGTTTTTGCTTGGCATCCATGCTGATTTCCAGCTTCACTTTAGCCTGTTCGCCAATGAGAAGTTGCAGCGAGTCAATGCTGGCGTCTACCGTAACCTGCTGTGCCTGTGCCTGTCCGGCTGTTATCAGCATAATTGCACAAACTCCAGCTTTCAAGAACTTTTTGCTAGTATTCAGTATATTCATATTCTTTAATTTCGTTTAGCAAATAAGTTAAGCAACGATTTCACATAATCCTGATCCGTGCGGATAGATACAGAGTCCACATTACTTTTGGTAAATGTTTCATTCAATACTCCCTGACGCTGTATCCACCAGTCATTATGTGCGCGACGCAAAGCTCGTGACGAGGTGTCAATCCATTGCTCGTGGCCGGTTTCGGCATCGCGTACTTTCATCAGTCCCACATCAGGTAACTCTGCCATGCGGCGGTCGTATACCTGGATAGCTACGATATCATGTTTCCGGTTGGCAATGGTCAAAGCATTGCGGAAGTCGTTTTCATCTATAAAGTCGCTTATCATAAAGGTGGTGCAACGTTTTTTAATTACGTTGGTCAGATATTCCACAGCCATCTTTATATCTGTACGCTTGCTTTCGGGCTTGAAATCAAGCAGTTCACGGATGATATAAAGAATATGTTTACGGCCTTTTTTAGGCGGAATGAATTTCTCAATCCGGTCTGAAAAGAAAATAACTCCTATTTTATCGTTATTTTGAATGGCCGAGAATGCCAATGTAGCGGCAATCTCGGTCACCATATCCTTCTTCAACTGCTTCACCGTACCGAAATCCAAGCTGTTCGAAACATCAATCAAGAGCATAACCGTCAATTCGCGCTCTTCTTCAAACACCTTGACAAAGGGTTTGTTGTAGCGGGCGGTTACGTTCCAGTCAATGTCACGTACGTCGTCACCATACTGATATTCACGTACTTCCGAGAATGACATACCTTTGCCCTTGAATGCAGAGTGATATTGTCCGGCAAAGATATTGTTCGAAAGTCCGCGTGTCTTGATCTCAATCTGGCGAACCCGTTTTAATAAATCACTTGTTTCCATACTGTTCGTACTATGTTGTTTATTTATCCGGTGCATCGGTTTCTGTTTTTTCTCCTATCGAGAATGGTTTTTCAAACGGATGCATTTGGTGTTCCACCCAGGTGGGACGGCAGTCCCACATAGATGAAACGGGAGTTCCACATGGGTGGAATGGCGGTCCCACCCATGTGGAACTCTGTACTCAACCTTTTGTTTCCAAGTCTTCTTCCTAACTGTCAAGCAATTAAGAACTGCCTCAGAACACAATCCTTAGGGTACTTCCACTTTATTCAGGATTTTGCTTACAATTTCATCAGAAGACATGTTCATGGCTTCTGCTTCGTAAGTCAAGCCGATACGGTGGCGAAGCACATCGTGAGCAACTGCACGAACATCTTCGGGAATCACGTAACCGCGACGTTTGATGAACGCATAACTGCGTGCTGCCAATGCCAGATTGATAGATGCACGCGGTGAACCACCGAAACCAATCATGTCTTTCAGTTCTTTCAAGTCATATTTTTCAGGGAAACGGGTTGCGAATACGATATCAGCGATGTATTGCTCTATCTTTTCGTCCAAATAGACTTGGCGCACCACTTTACGGGCTTCCATAATATCTGTTGCTTTCAGAATGGGGCGAACTTCGATTTTCTCTCCGGTGATATTTTGGCGGATGATTTTCTTTTCTTCTTCCAATTTCGGATAGTCGATAATAACTTTCAGCATAAAACGGTCTACCTGGGCTTCGGGAAGCGGATAGGTACCTTCCTGTTCAATCGGGTTCTGAGTAGCCATTACAAGGAAAGGTTCGGGTAGCATAAAGGTTTCCTTGCTCAGTGTGACTTGACGTTCCTGCATGGCTTCCAGCAAAGCACTCTGTACTTTAGCCGGGGCACGGTTAATTTCATCGGCCAATACGAAATTTGCAAAAATCGGACCTTTCTTTGCTATGAATTGTTCGTCTTTCTGACTATAAATCATGGTACCGATAACGTCGGCGGGCAGCAAGTCCGGAGTAAACTGGATTCGGCTGTACTTGGCATCAATCAAAGATGCAAGCGTTTTGATCGCCAGAGTCTTTGCCAGACCCGGAACACCTTCCAACAGGATATGACCATCGGACAGTAAACCGATAAGTAATGATTCTACCAAATGTTTCTGACCTACAATAACCTGGTCCATACCAGTCATTAAGTTGGTTACGAACGCACTTTGTCTTTCAATTCGTTCGTTTAGTTCGCGAATGTCAATTGCTTCAGCCATAATTTTGTTTTTATTTAGTTGTTTCTTTATTGATCTAATAACGGGCTTGTAAATAGCCTTGTTCATTTAACGCAGCCAAAATTACGCTAATTAATTAACAGCGGCAACTAATTTTTATTAAAAAAGTTAAAGTGCATCTCTACTTTTTAAAGGTTATTGGGCTAAAGAATTTTAAAATACAAAGATAAGGTTTGTGGAGTGAGAATATCAGTTGAACGCACGTTTTTTTTACTTCTTGTATTTTGCCTGCTTTATTTATGCCGAAAGCAGGCAAAATGCAAGAAGGCTTATTTTTTAGGAGTTAGTTCAGGAATACGCAGAGTAGTCCCTATGGATACTCTGTCGGCATCTTTAATGATGTTTTTATTATGTTTCACGATATAGGGCCATAGCTTTTTTGTACCATAGAATTTCACAGCTAATTTTACCAGGCTCTCTCCTTCTCGTAATGTGTAATTAGTTTTAGTCCCTGTTATGTCATATTCTACAGTATCGGCTAAAGTTTCTTTTGCAACATTTGCGGTTGTCGTAACGCCTGAACTCTTTTCCGTACTAGGAGATACAGTCTGCTGTGATTGACTGATGGTCTCTTTTCCGGCAACATTCGTCCATATGTTTGCGGTATCTTTACCTTGCATCAATGAGTCATTAACCGGAATTGCAGGAATATCCTCTTCCAATTGTTCTTGGGTGTTTTTTATTGTAGCCGGCGATTGTAAATCCGAAGTTTTATCTGATTGCAAATACCAATATATGCCACCTGCAATGCAGGCAATCAAAATAATAGCAAGAATAACTCCCCAGGAAACTCTGTTCTTTTTCTCTTCTAAGATTTCTTGTGTCTCTGTTGTTTCCTCTATCTTCTGTTCTTTTTCAAAATCAGAAGTAACAGGAGTTATTACTGTTTTCTCTGACGGGGTTGCCTCTTCTGACGCTATTGTTTCCAAGGATGTTTTTTCTTCACAAGCTTTACGAGCAGCCAGTATGGCTGCATCGGCGATAGTCATAACTTCTTCTTGAGGTTTGTCTGTTACCTCGTTTCCTTCTATTGTCTCTGCTAAAGGGGAAACCTTTGGGGAACAGCTGTTTCAGCAACATATCCTTTTCTGCTTCAGTGACATATCTTCCGATTCTTTTTCCGGTTCTATAATTTGTATCTCTTCCTCTGTAATTTCAACAGAAGGTGCAGGTTCTTCAATAATTGTTTCCTCAATAACCGGAGTAGTGTCTTCAGCGGCAATGGCATTCTCATTTGGAGAATCTTCTGTATTTTCCGCTTCTATGAACTCAACCTCTTTAGCCGCAATTGTTTGTTTAGGCTTAGGCGCGTTTCCGTCAAAGGTATCTTCCTCCTCTCCTTCTATTTCTGTTTCGGTATCTTCCAGTTTGGTGTTTTCATTTAATATAACCGTTTCAAAATGAGCGAATGGTTTATTTATTAAATCTTTCATACTGGAATCCGGAGTAAAAGATATTTTTGTATGGCCCTGTATTTCAATCCTTTCCCCCGTGTTTACGTTTACACTTTCACGACTCTCCACCTCTGTAAGTTTAAACGTTCCTAGTCCTTTAACCTTTACATACTTTTCAGTAACTAAAGCTTCCTCTATCAGTTCAAACATTCCTTTGACAAAGATTTCAGCATCTTTTTTAGTCATGCTGTGTTTCTCAGCCAAAAGTTCGATGATATCTTGTATGGTTACTTTCTCGCTCATGATAATATTATAAATAAGGGCTATTTTATTTAAACTTTTCTTTTAAAGTTACACTGGGTTTGTAAGTCAGCACTAACTTGGGGGGAATCAGCATACGTTGTTGAGTAGCTGGGTTGATAGAAATTCTTTCCAGCTTTTTCTTAACCTCAAACGTACCAAATCCCTGGATTGCAATGTTGTTGCCATCTTGCAATTCCTGGGTCATAACACCAATGACTGAGGATACCAATTGTGATGTATCTTTATTCGTATATCCTAGTTTACGTGATAATTCAGATATAAATTCTTTGTTATTCAAAGCTTAAAGTGTTAATTTGGTTGCTATATTAGTAAAAAAACAAACATTATCCAAACTTTATAAGGGAAAAGGTCTATAAAATGCTGGCGTATAGGTCGAAATCATCAGCGGCTGTAATTTTCACTTTATAGAATTCACCTATTTTTAAGTACTCGTCATCAGCTTTTATCAAGACCTCAGGATCTACCTCTGGAGAGTCAAACTGGGTTCTGCCTATGTAGTAATCTCCTTCCTTCCGGTCTATAATGACTTTAAATTCTTTACCTATTTTCGTTTGGCTCAGTTCGCCGGCTATTTCCTGCTGAAGTGCCATTAATTCATCCAAACGCTGTTGTTTCACTTCATGAGAAATGGAATCTTCGTATTCTTTAGCGGCGAATGTTCCTTCTTCTTCCGAGTAAGCGAAGGCTCCCATCCGGTCGAATCGTACTTTTTTGACGAATTCTTTTAATTCTTCAAAATCTTCTTCAGTCTCACCGGGATGTCCTACCATTAATGTTGTACGTAAGTGAATACCGGGTATTTCCCGACGGAATTTTTCGATTAATTCGTAGGTTTCCGCTTTACTTACATGCCGGCGCATTTTATTCAGCATATTGTCACTAATGTGTTGCAGGGCAATATCCATATATTTGCATACATTATCGTGTTCGCGCATAACACGGAATAATTCTTCCGGAAAATGGGCCGGATATGCATAGTGTAAGCGTATCCATTCTACACCGGGAACATTAGCAATTCTTTCGATGAGTTCGGGCAATTTCTGACTTTTATATAGATCTACGCCGTAGTAAGTCAATTCTTGGGCTATAATTTGGAACTCCTTTACTCCTTCGGATACAAGTAGTTTCACTTCATCAATAATCTCCTCCATCGGACGTGAAATGTGGCGTCCTGTAATAATAGGAATGGCACAATAAGAACATTTACGGTCACAGCCTTCTGATATTTTCAGATAAGCATAGTGATGAGGAGTGGTTAATGTCCGTTCAATGGCAAATTCCGACTTGTATGCTTTGCCTAAATCTGCCAGCAACTCATTCCAGTTAAACTTACCATAGAATTTGTCTACTTGAGGAATTTCCAATGCCAATTCTTTTAGATATCTTTCTGAAAGGCAACCCATTACATATAGTTTTTTAGAGTTTTCCTTCTTCTTTGGCCTGACAAAATTCCAATATCATATTGATCGATTCCTCTTTGGCATCACCGATGAAACCACATGTATTAATAACTGCGATTTCTCCTTGCGGTTTGTCGGAATCGTGAGTTACTTTATAACCGTTTGCTTCCAGCTGACGCATCAGCTTTTCTGAGTCTACTAAGTTTTTGGAACACCCTAAGGTGATGATATCTATTGTGTTACGTTTCATTTATTATTCAGTCTCTCCAAATAGTGAGTCTACAAATTCGTTTTTTGCGGAATACCTGCATGTCTTCAATGCCTTCGCCCAATCCAATATATTTTACGGGAATCTTGAACTGCTCTGAGATGCCAATTACAACGCCCCCTTTGGCTGTTCCGTCCAATTTGGTAATTGCCATAGCAGTAACTTCTGTCGCCAAAGTAAACTGTTTGGCTTGTTCAAATGCATTTTGACCGGTAGAACCGTCTAAAACCAATAATACTTCGTGAGGTGCGTCCGCAACAACTTTCTTCATCACATTCTTGATTTTAGTAAGCTCGTTCATCAAACCTACTTTATTGTGAAGTCGGCCTGCGGTATCAATGATTACTACATCTGCATTATTAGCTACGGCGGAACTTAAGGTATCAAAAGCTACAGATGCGGGATCTGATCCCATTTTCTGTTTAATAACAGGCACTCCTACTCTTTCTCCCCAAATATCCAATTGTTCTACGGCGGCAGCACGGAATGTATCAGCGGCACCCAAATAGACGGTTTTGCCCGCCTTCTTAAATTGATATGCCAATTTACCAATGGTTGTGGTTTTACCCACACCGTTTACACCTACCACCATGATGACATAGGGCTTCTTACCTTCCGGAACAGTGAAATCATCCGAATCCACCGTGTTATTTTCAGTCAATAATGCCGCTATCTCTTCACGGAGAATCTTGTTCAGTTCCTGAGTGTTTACATATTTATCTTTGGCAACTCTTTCTTCAATGCGTTTGATGATATTCAGAGTTGTTTCAACGCCTACATCCGAAGTGATAAGCACTTCTTCCAGATTATCCAATACTTCATCGTCTACTTTTGATTTACCCGCTACGGCACGGGCAATCTTACTGAATACACTTTCTTTGGTTTTGGACAATCCTTTGTCTAAAGTTTCCTTCTTTTCTTTTGAGAAAAAATTAAAAAATCCCATATTGGAGTCTGATTTATCTGTTTATGCTACAAAGATATAACTAATCTCTTACACGGACAAAAAAAGTGTCACAATGATTGGTCATAATGTATTATGATGATAACATTGTGGTATAAAAAAAGTTCCTTCCATAATATATGAAAGGAACTTTCCACCAGTCATTCCGACTGAATTATTTCTTGAAAAAGTCTTGAACTTTTTCGTTAGGTACCATTTGCTCATCGAAGATGTAAGCTCCTGTTTTCGGAGATTTAACCATCTTGATAACCTTAGTATAAGAACGTCCTTCTTTACCTGTCTGAAGGGTTGCGACTGTTTTCTTTGCCATGGGTTATAATTATTTAATTTCTTTGTGAACTGTTACTCTTTTCAAAATAGGATTGTACTTCTTAAGCTCCAATCTTTCAGTGGTATTTTTTCTGTTTTTTGTTGTAATGTAACGAGAAGTTCCCGGCATACCACTATCCTTCATTTCTGTGCATTCAAGGATTACCTGTACTCTATTACCTTTAGCCTTCTTTGCCATAGTCTATCTCTCCTTTTTAATTAACCAATAATTTTGATGCTTTTCCAATCACAATAGCCTTTGGTTACCGCTTCATTCAGCGCTGCATCCAGGCCTTTTTTTATTAATCACACGTAAGCCGTTAGCGCAGATGTTCAGGCTAATCCAGCAATCTTGTTCTACATAGTAGAATTTCTTAGTAAACAAGTTCACATCAAAAGTTCTTTTGGTTCTTCTCTTAGAGTGTGAAACATTGTTGCCAATCATGGCTTTCTTTCCGGTAATTTGACAAATCTTCGACATTGCTATCTTATTTTTATAGTTTTTTTCAATACTTATTTCAAACGGAGTGCAAAATAAGCACTTTTATTTGTATAAAACAAGAGTTTTTGCAAATAATTCTGCAATTACTGCTCATTTTCTTCGTTTTGGAACAACTTTCGAAGCAGTTGCAGTGCATTTTGGGTTGCATTTGCAATGTTTTTGTTTCTTCCTTCGTCGCCTTCCAATTTCAGTGTAATCACTTTGTCTTTACATCCGGCAGCAAT
>ENA-OQNJ01000417-OQNJ01000417.1-human-gut-metagenome-genome-assembly--contig:-NODE-417-length-10894-cov-4.791493_pt1 | contig 10894 bp, 7 predicted proteins | sample MGYA00242630_ERZ504882 | MGnify/ENA primary metagenome ERZ504882 (study PRJEB26092, sample SAMD00036408) | human gut metagenome | host: Homo sapiens | study: EMG produced TPA metagenomics assembly of... | reverse complement strand
ATCGCAGGAAATCACCTTAATTGACAACGGAATGACAAGCGATCCAGAAAAAATTTGTAACAGAAATCCGAATCCCGATTCGACCTTCGGATTCTTTTTAAAAACAACAACCGGGAATATCTGATTTTTTGATTTCAGATATCCCCGGGTGTTGTTTTCTTTTGTTTTTTTCGGTCCTTTTCTACCACACCGGCTTCTGCAGGCAGAACGGCAGTTCCAGTCCATTTTCCTCGAGAAGTTCCTGGTTCGTCAAAATTTCTTTTGCATCTCCATCGCAGACAATGCACCCGCCGGACATCAGAATCACGCGACTGCACGTTTCCAGAATCATGTCGAGATCGTGCGATGCGATGATTTTCAGATGTTCAAAATCGTTCAGAATGTGGATCAGTGATCTGCGGTTTCTGGGATCGAGTGCAATCGATGGCTCGTCCATCAGGATAATATCCGGTGTCATAGCGAGAATCGTCGCGATGGATGCCATCTTTTTTTCTCCGCCCGACATTTTGTAAATTTGTTTGTCCCGCAGATGCTCGATGTGAATCTGTTTCAGTGCATGGTTTACACGTTTTTCCACCTCTTTCTCCGGCAGCCCGTAATTTCGCGGAGCAAATGCAACATCCTCAAATACCGTCGACATGAAAAGCTGGCTGTCGGAATCCTGGAATACGTAGCCGATTTTTTCGCGCACTTTAGGAAGCATCTCTTTTACAACCGGCATTTCCTCCACACGGATGCTGCCCTCGTAGTCCAGATTCAGTCCCACCAGAAGTTTCAGCAGCGTCGATTTTCCAACACCGTTCGCGCCGATCAGTCCGATGCTGTCATTTTCGTGTGCAGTAAACGTGATGTCCTGCAGAATCGGGACTGATTTTTCGTAAGAATAATTAACATGTTCAAAATTGATGTGAATATGGCTCATTTTTGATATCTCCCGACAATTCTTTTCTCTTCCCGCGTGCAGGCAACTGCACCAGGTTGCTTTTCTACTTCTTCCGACTTGTTGCAAATAGATGTCTTCCCACGCAGCGCTTCATCCCGTTACTTTCAGTACGGCAAAAAGTACAAGCCACACACCCATATACAGCCAGTCCTTCGCTTTGCACGGCTCCTTCGCTGTATAGTAAAATTCTCCCTGATAGCCACGCAAAGTCATGCTTTCATACACCTCATTTGCGCGGTCCATGCTGCGCAGAAGCAGCTGGCCGGCCAGTGTTCCCCATACCTTGAAATGAACACCCTTCTGATTCGGCGCGCGCAGACTGTACGCCTGGGTCATGCGGTTTGCCTCCTCGAGAAGCACTGTAACATAGCGGTACGTCAGCAGCACCTGTGTCACCAGAATGGCAGGGATGTGAAGCAGACGCAGTGCATAACAGATTTTTTCGATGGATGTTGTCGCAATCAGAAGATATGCCGCCAGTACGCTGTAAATGCCTTTGATCATCAGCGTCACCATGGAAAGCATCCCTGCTGTCAGCGGAGCAGTACCAATATGCCCGATTACCTGACGGTCAAAGATCGGATTGAACAGCCCCACAAAGCAGATGAGCGGAAGGACAATCCGAAGCCGGTGAATACTGTCGCGGAAGGAAATTTCACCGACAATAAAGAGCACAATCGGGTAAATTCCCATACGCAGCAAGCCGGTCAGATCGTATTTGGGAAAGGACATGGTTACAGTCAGAAAAGCGATCGTCAAAATAAGTTTAACCAGTGGATGAATCTTGTTCACCCACTGGTCCTTCGCTGCAAGCATGTCCATATGATGGATTTCATATAATGCATTGCCAAGTTTGTTCATTTTTTCTCCTGTTCCATGCTGCTCACGCTTTTTCTTTTGAAAAATCGAAATGCATAGCATGCGCCGACACAGACAACGAGAACGGCTGCGGAACCTGCAACTCCGGAAAAGCTGGTTCCCAGTGTGGAATCGGAATTTTTAAATCCATAGTCCGGCAGAAGTGCTGTTTTTTCCTGAATGTTTTCCGCCGCCGCATGTGCGCCGGTACCATCGTTTTCCAGCTCCGTCGAGCCGGTCAGACGCTCCATGGACCACTCAAGGCCGTCCGGGTTGGATGACGCTGCAAGAGAAACAGCCCCGCCGATCACCAGCGCTGCAATTCCTAAAATCACGAGTGTTTTCCGGAAGGAGAAGCGGCTCTCCTTTCTTGCTTCGCTGCAGGAAAGCATTTCCGGGCGCGCTTCATAAACAAACAGCAGAACAGCCGCTGTAATCAGACCTTCTACCAGCCCAATTGCCAGATGGATCGGCTGCATCGTTGCCACAAATACGGTGAATGGCAGGTCTGTGATACCGGATGCGAGCGTTTCCAGCGCCACACTGAAAGCGCCAAGCTGCAGGATCACCACACAGCCGAGAATCGAAGCGCCGGCAATTTTTCCCCGTGACATTCCCTTTTTCATCATTGGACGCCAGAACAGGAAATATCCAAGAAAACACCCGTAAAACGCCATGTTCCAGATGTTGCACCCAAGTGCCAGAAGTCCGCCATCCGCGAACAGCAGACACTGAATCAGCAGCACACCGATCATCGTCAGGAATGCGGCGTACGGTCCAAGCAGTGCCGTCAGCATCATACCGCCGCAGAGATGGCCGCTCGAACCCGTGCCTGGAATGGTAAAATTAATCATCTGCGCCGCAAAGACGAATGCGCCCATAACTCCCATCACCGGGATTTTTTTCGGGTCGCTCTCCAGGCGCACTTTTTTCACAGAAAAACCAGCTGCTCCGCCGGAACAGACATACATTGTTGCAGCCACTGCAGGCGCAACCAGCGCATCAGCCATATGCATAATGTTCTCCTCCTTTTTGTTTTCTGTTTTTTTCTTTTTTACTTTACTACGCTAAAATCCGTCTGCAAGCCCCCGTGGGGTTATTTTTTTGGATTTTTTTATGATCCTTTTTGTTCACTTTTACCGTATTTTTTATGAACTATTTTGTTTAAATTTAAAGGTTGACTTTTTAACATTTATATGGTATTCTATAGACAACACAGACGGATACCCCGGTGTCGGGAGTCCGTACACACACTATCTCGAGGACAGGATTCCTGTCCGATCCGCGGCCGCCTGCACGTCATCGGGTCGCCGCGGTTTTTTCTATAGAAAAAAGCCCTCCGGGCAGGATCGCACTGCGGAAGCGAGGAATTATGTCGCTTTTTCAACCCGCTGCAGCCAAAGAATCCCATAAAGCAGGATTCTTTCTTAATTGTAGTGCCAAAACCGGTTCTTTACGGGTTCTGGCTGTATTTTCGAGTATTGGTGTGAATTTTATCTTGATGAGAAGGAGACTCTCTTATGAGCACAGAGAACTTAGAACACGAAGATCAAAACAGAACACCAGAACCGACCATTGATATCCGGAGCAATGAAGCACCCGCTGATCCGGAACAGGAAATTGTTTCCCAGGGTGTTCACAACTACAGCGCCGCTGAAACGTATGTGCGTCCGACCGATCCGGCCATTCTGCAGCAGCTTGAGTGGTTCCAGGACCAAAAACTGGCACTGATGATGCATTTCGGTCTGTACTGCCAGCCGGGTATGGTTGCTTCCTGGGCATTAAGTGACAAGGATTCTGACTGGTCCCGCCACCAGGTAAACTGGGCAGACGGAGAAACGTTCAAAAAACAGTATTTTAATCTGAACCGTTCGTTCAACCCAGTCCGCTTCCAGCCGGAGGAGTGGGCACAGATGGCAGAGGACTGCGGGTTCCGCTATCTGATTCTGACCACAAAGCATCACGACGGATTCTGCCTCTGGGATACGAAATATACCGATTATAAGACAACCGCAGAGGACTGCCCGTTCCATGAGCACAAGAATGCGGATATCGTGAAATCCATGTTTGATGCATTCCGTGAGAAAGGCATCGGCATCGGCGCTTACTTTTCCAAAGCAGACTGGCACTGCCCGGACTACTGGAATGAGGAGCTTAGAAAAGACGGCATGACATCCCGCGGACCATCCTACGATCCGAAGGAGTACCCGGAAGTGTGGAACCGTTTTAAAGAATATACAAAGAATCAGGTGCTGGAGCTCTGCGAGAATTACGGCAAGCTGGATATTCTCTGGTTCGATGCCGGCTGGGTGTGCGAGCATAACGGACAGGATATTGATCTTGGCGACATCGTTGACGAAGCGCGTAAGATTCAGCCATGGGTTCTCTCCGTTGACCGTACGATCGGCGGCGCTTATGAGAACTACGTTACCCCGGAGCTCTGCATTCCGGAAGAGCCGCTCGGTGTTCCGTGGGAGAGCTGCCTGACACTCGGCGTAGACTTTACGTACGAATACGGCGATCACTACAAATCTCCACGTGAACTTGTCGGCCTGCTTGTCAACATCGTTGCCAAAGGCGGAAACATGGCACTGAACGTCAGCCCGCAGCCAGACGGCCGTATCCCGGTCGACGCCTGGGACAGCCTGAACGGCTTTGGACAGTGGATGAAAACATACGGCGACGCCATCTACGGAACCCGCATCTGCGCACCGTACCAGAGCGGAAACCTTTCGTTCACACAGAAGGGTGACTCCGTGTATGTATTCCGGCTGTATCCGACGGTGCAGGAATCGGTAGAGGCTGAGATTTTCGTGCCGTATACAGAAGAGAAGATTTCGGAGATCTGCATGGTGGAGAATGGGGAAACGGTTGCTTTCAGAGAAGTGGAAAGCGGACTTTGCATCACCGTTCCGGCAGGATACCGAAGAGGCTCAGCACCGATTGCGCTGGTGTTTGAGATGAAGAAAGCGAAATAAACGACAGAAGCCCCATAGACACTTATTTTTGTGTACTCTGGGGCTTCAATAATTTCCCAATATTCTACTTTTGATATCTTTCTATCCTGCATTCATGCTCTTTCGTAGCCTTATCATAATTAACCGCCACGAGCAGCAAATTTCCCTGGTATTCTTCCAGGCTTCGGCAGTATTCTTTTTTCTTGATCTGCTGAATCGCACCTTCTGCTGATTTATCCCATTTCAGTTCTACAACCAATGCTGGTTTATCTGCGAATTTTTTTCTCGGGACAAAGACCAGATCGGCGAATCCTTTTCCGCCCGGCAGTTCCCGGTATACCTGATAGAAATTTCTTGCGGCATAAAGTGCAAGGGAAACGGTATAACTTAATGCATTTTCATCATTATACTGAAGCATTGACGTCTCAAAATGTGCCTCTTTGATTCCTTCTGCTACCTGCTCCGGGCGTATTTGCCAGATTGCCTGCAGGGTGTCTGCTGAGTTTTTAAGTGCTTTTGAAATCTCACCCCAATCTGAAACTGAGACTGCGTTGATATATTCCGCCCGCACTTCCGCATTCGGAATGAAAACACATTTATTTTTCTCGTCATATCCCAGATAACCAAGATGAATCAGCAGTGTAAACACATCATCTTCTGTCCGAAACGTCGTCATATCGTTTGTGAAGCTGCCGGTATTGACTGGTACGGTTTCGCCGGCGATCATGCTCAGTACGTCGTCTTTCAGGCCATCGAAGTTGAGATCAATATAGACCTGCAGTGCTTCAAATGTTTCCGTCTGATTCCAGTAATTTTCGATTTTGCGGAAGCGCATGCAGTTTACGACAGATCGCGGGCTGTAAACAGACGGCACTTGTTCGAAAGAATATCCGTCGTACCAATTTTTGACTTCTTCCAGATCCATCTGATACTTTTCGCAGAGCTGTTTCACTTCCGCTTCCGTAAACCCTACATATTCCGCCAGCGGTCCCGGGCTGATCATGGAGAATTCATCAAACATGTTTAAAGCAGAATGCGTTCCATATTTTTTAATCGGCAGGATTCCTGTCATATATGCCAGATGAATATAGCTCTTGTCCTTCATCAGATTCCGCAGAAAATCCAGATATTTTTCCTGCGCTTCCCGGTCTGTTTTAAATTCCCGGAACACGCAGTCCCATTCATCGATAATGATTACATACGGTATTTTCGTCTGCTGATACACATCCTGCATTGTCCGTGCCAGGTTGGTCTCGTCAAAATATCGAAAATCCGGATACTCGCCCAGCAGCTCCCACAGAACGCTTTTCTGCAGCAATGCAATCATCTCCGTGACATTCCCGCTCTGGCTCAGGAAATCCTGCATATTCAGAAATATCGTGTTATATTGATTGGCGTACTTCTGAAAATCTGGACTTTCGGAAATTTTAAACCCCGAAAACAGTTCCTCCGCCCTGCTCTCACGACTGTAATAGGCAGCCAGCATATTGGCAGCCATTGATTTTCCAAAACGACGCGGTCTGCTGATGCATAAGTATCCCTGCATCGTATTCAGAACGCTGTTCGTGTAATTCAGCAGCCCTGTTTTATCAACATAAATTTCGGACTGAATCATCTTTCGAAACGCTTCCCCATCCGGATTAAAATAGGTTCCCAATCTGCTGCTCCTCCTTCTCCTGTTTAATAGTTATAGTATATTCTTCCACACGAACTTTATCAAGAAAATACCAAAACAATATCATTTTCTTTTGACATTGTTCCGGTATTTTATGTTTATGATTCCTGCTTATCTTCTTTCTTTTTCCTGTATGCCGCCGCGATTCCAATGCCTGATGCGATTACACCGAAGATCCATTTTCCCGGGGAGGTCTGGTCGCCGGTGGATGGATTGTCTTTTCCGGTCTGGCTGTCTGGGGTCTTGGTTGGAGACAGGGTTGGTGAGACAGATGCTTTCTTTCCACCAAACACGAAGGCTTTGGAACGGGAACCTCATCGGTGCAGAGCACAGCCGAACGATACCACGGAACAGCGCAGTTCCGGTGCGTGAACGGGGTGTTTTATGCCTCGGTATTATTATATGGAGACGAAAAGAACCCTCAGTAGTTCTCAGCTGCTGAGGATTCTTCCCATGTTCGAATCGTTTTTATAATTTGATGACTTTCGTTCCTTCGGTAATTCCATTCTCATTAAATGCATCCACTCTCACATACACCGTCTCCCCTTCTACCAGTGCACCGATGTTCTGCTCTGCCGTAAAGGTCATGCAGCTGTGATACAGTTTATCCGGCGCAAATCCCCAGAGGACGTTGTATCCGACGGCATCTGCCTGCGGCTCGATGGTGATGCGCATATCCATTGTTCCAACGCGCTCTGCCTGGTACTGCGGCTCGGTTGGTTTTTCGCCGTTTCCAAGGCCGAAGACGCGGAGACCGGAAACGCATGGATTCTGGCTGTACGGTACTTCAAAGACGGTGAGTTTCAGATAGCGGATCTGTACGCCTTCTTCTTTTACAACGAAATCATGCGGCAGGTTTGTCTCTGCGTTGGATTTGTCTTCTAATACAAAATAGTTCGTGCCATCGGCGGATGCCTCAAGGAGCCATCTGGTCTTATGCTGGCTCGGGTCGATATATCGTTCCCCCTGACGCTCGCCCGGCAGAGGTGCATCGATTTTGTCATCTGCAAAATTGATCTGTACGGCGCGGACATCTTTTACCTCACCAAGATCCATCGAAATCCACTCACCCGGCTGATTTCCGGCTGCGCGCCACCAGGTCTGGATATTTTCATCTGTCGCAAACGACGGTTCTCTGCCTTCTTCCGAGGACGATGCCGTCATTGCTTTCTGATAGCTTAAGAGATACCACTCCGGTTCTGCCCACGGGTCTTCTTTTGCCTGCTCCACCGCCATCGGCCAGTCGCCGAACTGCTGATTGCAGAACAGGACACCATCTTTGTCGAAGCCAGCCCGCCAAATGCCGACGCGGCGCTCCATATCGTGGTTTTTGCTGATCTGCATCGTCGCGGTGTGCCACCAGTTTCCATAGCGGTCTTCCATCGTCGAACCGTGGCCTGCACCGCGCAGGAATCCGCCCGGTTTATAGGAATATGGATTGTTCTTTGCCAGACGGAACGGGCCAAGCGGGGAATCACTCTCGTAAACACCGTCACCGTAAACGTTGTATTCCGTTCCCGGGCCGGCATACTGGAGGTAATAGGTTCCGTCATGCTTCGTCATCCATGCGCCCTCGATGAATGGTCTCTGGCTGAACATGATTTTGGCAAATCCAATCTGCTCCTCCGTCAGTTCATCGACCGGTTTTCCCTGTGCTTTCAGAAATTCTTTAAATTTTTCTACAGCTTCCTCTTCGCTGAGCGGCATTTTGGAATGGTTTTCTCCCACACGCTCATATCCGATTCTTTCCGGATTTCCGTAAATCAGCTCGATCCGCTCGGTCTTCGGCACCATTGTCTCTTTGTCGAGCTCGACGCCCCAGATCGGCGTCACGTTGTTGCAGCCCCAGTAAAAATAGAGTTTTCCATCATCATCGAGAAACAGGTTCGGATCCCAGAAATCGAAAGTTCCCGGGATGCGCTCGAACGGACCGTTCAGGATATCTTTTGTGCGGTAAAAATCACAGATCGTGCCGCGGCGGGATGCGCTGAAATAGACGTAATCGCCGACCACGCGCACATCCGGCGCATAGTCATACAGCGGCAGGCTGTCCGGCAGACGGTGGCTCTCCCAGTGAACCATATCCTCCGAAACCCAGACGCTCAACGTCATGGATGCAAAAATATAATATTTTCCCTGAAATAAAATCATCGACGGATCGGCGGCCTCGCGGGAAATCTTGTCCTCGCCGCTTCTCATATCCTCGATAAACTGGTAACGGTAATCCATGTTTAATGGATTGCAGAAATACTGTTTTTTCATGAAGTTTCCTCTTTCCGGACCGTACGTAAAAACCCCTGTTCGTACATCCTTTTTCTCATTATAAAAAAACGTTTAGCATATCCTGCGCGGAAAGGAAATGTTCTGATTTGACTTTTTTGTTGCACTTTTTGGACTTGTTTTTTGTCTCATGTATTGGACAAATTCCTGTCAAAAATAATACTCTTTGATATGCATCTTTATATATGTTGCTTAGCATTTAAACAGCGCAGATCATTAACTGATCTCTAAAGCAAGGGTGAAAAGCCTATTTTTTGAGCTCTCACCCTTGAATATCATAGAACAACGATTTCATTTACAGACTGTTCCACAGTATTCCGGAAAATCTGTTTCTTGCAACTCTCACTCCACAGAACTGATTTTTTATGTCATTTTTGTATCTTTTCCTTCCATTTCTGTATTGTTTCTGTAAAGACATGCTCTTTTTGCTTTTCATCTTCCTGTGCCTCATACTTAGATAATAAGGAATTAAGTTCCCTGTCCCATACCGAATAAAATCGAACAGTTTTTACTTCTTCCTGTATCGTTTTGATTTGTTTTTGATCTTGTCTCGAAAGACTCCGCATTCGTTTTTCTAGTTCCTTTTTGTAAATAGAAACCCCTTGCGGAAATCTTATATTGCTTGCCTCTCTTTTATCTTCTAACTCTATTCCTTTTCCCGATAAAACTTCTTCACTGTATAGCATTTGTAAAAAGGAGACTGCTTTTAAAGGTTGCTTTGTGTTCTTATTAATTCCTGCATAAAGTGTAACATTTGCAGTGAATCCGCCTTCCTGATTCGGCATTGCAAATACCGTATGAACTGTTTTTTCACCTCCAAGTTCTTCCAAATCATTTAGACTTACTACTCCTGTATCTTTTATTTTCCAGTTTAAAGCTAATGATCTTGTTTTTAATGCTACTGTTTCATCCAAAACTTTTTTTATCTGCTCTTCCGAATATAGAAGTGTTTTTTTACTTATAATCAACCACCTCACTAAATGTATCAAAAAACTTGAACCCCACTTCTTTGCCCTACAATCTGTTGAATTGCTTTTTCTTTTTGTCTGGCTAATTCCAGCCAATTTCTTGATATTTCTGTATTTTCCGGTAAATCCTGTGTTGTAAATGCATATAGAAAATAATCGTATGTCATAGGAAGCAGTATTTGTTCCTCATTAGCCATACCTGCAGACAAAATCTTCTCTTCTAAAATATCTATATCAAAATATTTCATGTATGGTTTCAACGAAAGAAAGGTTCCCTGATACATTTCTTTTTTGGGGTCTTCAAAAACAACTACTCTTTGCTCACTCCAAGTCGGATTCGGCCCTTCTGCGAAAAATACATCCGGCCCTTCTCCCGTCGTAATTTCATTCTGGATCTCCTGTACTTTTTCTTCCGAAGCCTGTTGCCCTGATGGGATTACCATTAATTCCACTCCATTATTTTTATATATTTTCTTCCAGGCTGCCACTATTTGAAGTACCGTTTTTTTATTTTCTTCATCAACACAAATTTTTAATGGCATTTCCGTTTTCTCAATTTCAATCTTGGCTTGTGTATCTGCATATACCGTTTCTGCATTTAAGCTCCCACTGACTAATGTGATGTTAATCAGAATCAAACCAAAAATTTCTTTCAACCTTTTTCCCATCATTATGCTACCCCCTATGTTTCTATATAGCACAAGGCTATTGCATGACTTCTGTTTTTTTACATATCATACAACAGCCTTGTGTTTTAACCATTAATTATCATATCCGTGACAAATTGTTCTTGTTTCTTTCACATTAGCAGTATTTCCTGCGTTACAATTTAAACATTTTGTAGTTTTTATTCCTGTTCTATACTGCTTCAAATCAGTTCCCCATGCGTGACCATGAGTACATGTAACTGTACCACTGCTTATCCAGCTTCCCCATACGGTTGACGATGTTATTCTTCCTCCACATCTCGGGCAAACTGTAGCATACGGCATAATTTCTTCATACGCAAAAGTATTCTTACTTTCGATAACATCCGCTTTTGTTACATTGGCAGAAAATGTACTGGCCAACATTAAGGTCATTAGAAAAATGGAAATTTTTTTCTTTACCGCTTTCATACTTTTTCCTTAAAAATTTATTATACCTGTCAACGTACATTCTACATTTGTATAATAAAAAACTACCACACTTCCTACTTTTTGTCAATCTTTTT
>ENA-OQNJ01000416-OQNJ01000416.1-human-gut-metagenome-genome-assembly--contig:-NODE-416-length-10918-cov-2.732648_pt1 | contig 10918 bp, 12 predicted proteins | sample MGYA00242630_ERZ504882 | MGnify/ENA primary metagenome ERZ504882 (study PRJEB26092, sample SAMD00036408) | human gut metagenome | host: Homo sapiens | study: EMG produced TPA metagenomics assembly of... | reverse complement strand
CCATAGGCAGGAATCCCAATGACCGCAAGAAAATGGCGATCAATGAGAAAAACGGCAAGCCGGCTGTTACACATTATAAGGTGCTTGAACGCTTTGGTGACTACACATATATGCAGTTTAAGCTTGAGACCGGCAGAACACACCAGATACGCGTGCATATGGCAAGTATTAATCATCCCTTGCTTGGAGATATGCTGTATTCGAGCTATTCACCTACCAAAAACCGGTTTAAAGGCCTTGAAGGACAGTGCCTGCATGCTAAAACTATAGGGTTTGTTCATCCAAAAACCGGCGAATACATGGAATTTGATGCACCTTTACCAAAATACTTTGCCAATTTGCTTGAAGTGTTATATAATATAAATAACAAATAAATTGAATTATCACATAGTGATATAGTATTAATTATTTATATAAGGGGGTCTGAATTATGGGATCAAACGAAATTTACACAATAGGAAGAGAATTTGGAAGCCTCGGAAAACAGGTCGGACAAGATTTAGCTAAAAGACTTGGAATTAAATTTTATGATAAAGAGCTCTTACAGAAGGCAGCTAAGGAATCAGGACTTTGCGAGGAAATATTTGAGTCGCATGACGAAAAGCCTACAAACAGCTTTTTATATTCGCTGGTCATGGACACCTACACAGGTGGCTCTTATTCCACAGCACCGTTTCTTGATATGCCTCTGAATCACAAGGTATTTTTAGCACAGTTTGATGCTATTAAAAAGATTGCGGCAAATGAATCCTGTGTTATTGTAGGCCGCTGTGCAGATTATGCTTTAGCAGACGAGCCGCATTGTCTCAATATCTTCATACGTTCCAACATGGACGACAGAATTAAAAGAATAAGTGAAAGACTCAATGTCCCGGAGAACAAGGCTAAAGACATAATTAAGAAAAAAGATAAAGAGCGCTCAAGCTATTACAATTACTACACCAGTAAAAAATGGGGAGACGCAAGAAGCTATGATTTGTGCCTGAACACAAGCCAGATATCAGTTGAGGACTCAATCGAGCTTATACTTAAATACAGGGAATGCATGAGAAATCACAATAAATAATTGTATTGTTGTATAGAAAGCTATGGATTTAAAGCCATCGGAACTGATGCAAATAGAGGTTTCGGTGGCTTATTCTTGTATTATTATAAAAGGTATCATCGATGCATGCTTCGATGATACCTTTTGACCCTTTAATCATAATATTGTTGTACGTATCGAAATTGCAGGTATTATGCAAAAAATAAGCAGATATATGTTTTTGTTGTAGTATCTTAGTACTTTTATAAGGTCATTTATTCGTTAAACTTGTGTTTAGCGAATAAATATATGTAGTTAGAAACACTACCTATTCGCATAATCAACATTATGCGACTAACTAAATTTGACTATTTACTACTACCGCTGTAACTTAAAAAAAATTTTTCAGCTTCAGTAGACGGGTAACTTAAAAAAATTTTTTCAGAAAAAATGCAAAAAATGAATTTTATTTCCGTAGTAACTTAAATTTAGAAATATTTTTCCTCCGGAAACGAAAAAAGCACGGCTTGTGCCATGCTTAATCTCGTCAGATATCTGATCTTGTGTTTCCGTCCTAGTCGTATTTTACGTTGTAATCTGTAACTTTTCCGTCTCGGATGTACCATACTGAGCTATTATTAAGATATGTCATCGGTATTCTTTCTGAAACTCCCGGGCGTAAGCATGAACACTTCCTTTTGGTGCCGTAATATCATAATATACAACGGTCATTGCAGAACTTACATTGCCCCACATATCAGTGGCAATAGCTTCATACTTGTGAATGCCCTCTGTCGTACATGTGATGGTTGTAACAACTTCGTCTGTGCATCCGTCACTAAACCATCGGTCCCAGCCAATTTCTTTGCCATCCATCTTGATAACACAGCCAGATTTTTTGAGTCCGCTTCCTGTGTCACGCATTCGTATGGTGATGTTTATAGCCTGATTTGTCCATCCGTTTGTAGTTGGCACGACAGTTACTGTTGGCGGAATATTGTCCACCCAGTAGGCATATACAGTCAGGTTGTCTTCAAAATCACAAGTCTTTGTTGCACCCATAGACTCGTTGTAAAACATTGTTCCCTTGCCATTAGGCTCTGTATAATAACCCTTAAATGACCAGCCTTCTTTTAACGGTGCTGACAAAGAATTTTTGTTGTTGTCAACAAGTGGCAGGTCGCTGCCGAATGTAGCTGTTGTTGAATCTGAGCCACCTAAACCGCCCTGCTTGTTAAAACTGATGACCGGTGTACGCGGTGTATAATTCGCATATACAGTATGTGTGTTTTTTTAGCATTAAACATTACTGTATCTTTTGTGATAGCAACCGTGTGGTTTGCATTAGGTGTCTGCATTAACGGGTTTATGCCATCTGCAAACTTGTTTCCTTCACCATTAGCCGATGTGAAATATCCGGTAAAATCATAACCAAATTTCTTTGGTGAAGTTACAGCACTTATTGATGCCGGATTATTTACAACTTTTTTCACTCTGAGCTGTGTATCTGATACCATATTTCTCATATACCTTATCTGTGCCGCCACTTCCTCCAACAGGATTCAGTGTTACTTCATATTCCTTCGGCTCTTTCTGTGCATAAAGCTTAACCACTCCGCCAGGTACGGTTGTCAGGTTTTTAACTGTCTGCTTTGAGCTGTATGTTGTTCCATTTCCGTCTTCTTGTGTATTCCAGTTCTTGAATACATAATTGTCCCACGAAACAGATGTGCCGTCATATGTACTGAAGTTCTTGTCATAAGTACATGTCTGGCGCATGATAACATTTCCATCCTTATAGTAGTCAACATAATATGTGTTAGGTGTTACCTTTGCTACAAGGGTTGTGTTGCCACCTATCGCATAGGATGTAATCTGTCCGCCAAAACCAACTGCATAGTTTGTTCCGGATTTTTTCCATACTGTTTCAAGAGTGTAGCCAGGTTTTGTAATTGCAACATTTAATGCGCTTATTGGAGCGAATGATGTTACATTCTGCGAATACGCAGAACCCCTCGAATTAACGACACCTCCGCCTGAATTTGTTTTCAAACCGCTAGACAAAGAAGTGTTCTCAACAGCATTGCCATTTCCATCCACAATCCTATATCGGACATTGTATTTCATTGCGCTTATATCACAATTTCTTCCAGAATGGAAATCACTAAACGCATCATACGAAGCTGAACTCCATGAAGCACAATTCTTCAGTGCATTGTAGCCGCCATTTTCATCCATGAAACATACAAAACCACTTGCATTAACAGTTCCGTTTGAGTTTTCTCCTGTAAGCGATCCGCTTGGGCTGCTGTTTGCCGGTACTTTTGTCATTATCGGGTGTGCCACAATATGATATGATGAACCGCCGTATATCGCTGCTGCTATACTGCTGTTCTGGTCACACATTCTGTTATAGACCGTCTTTAAGTCTATGGTATACAGAATATAATAGTAACCATCACTCTCACACTCTCCTAATGCCCCTGCTGGCTTTTTGATTGTGTTGTTGAGTATCAGGTCACATTTCTGCGAATATCCACTTCACGATATAACAAGTCTCCAGCCAAGAGTTCTGTATTTCAGATGAGATGAGCTTGATACCTTGTTGCTCTTTGTCACCCAGAAAAGTTCTGAATTGTCGGGGGTGGTGTATATCCATGATGTGTCTGCTACTGAGTCATAAAGTTGTTTAGCATTCTGATATACATGATAATTTATAACACCTCCAGATGCATGTACAGGAATAGCGGGTAATGCTGTCAACGTGATAATTCCCGTTGCAATAACCGCAGCTGCACGTTTTGCAATCTCTTTTAATCTACCTATCATAACAATTCTCCTTTCTTAGATATTTGTAGATTTTTTCTTACAGTATAAGTATGATTTTTTCTTTTAAAAAAATAAGACATCCCCAAAAGAGATGTCTTATCCTCTACAGCATTTACTGCTTTTACCAGCTTATATCTTTAGCGTCTTCCCATTCCCATGTAGATTCATTAAAGGTTGAACCACTCACAACCTTAGCAACATTTGGTCGCATTTCATATATTGCATTAGCGCTATCGTTATCAATTCTTGCTATAAGTCCACCAGCGGAATAGACTCCGTTACTAGAACCGCCTGATTGAAAACTTCCTGAGTAACTGCTACCAAGTTTACTCTTGACAAAAGCATCCGCATAAGATTGCGCTTCGTTCCAGTTATGTGCATATACTTTGTAACATCCACCGCCTTTGTCTGTCCATGTAATCACTCCATACTGCACATTATTATTAGCAGGCTCGCTCACGGTATTATCTCCGTTTTCCGGATTGCTTGCAGGTGCTGAACTGCCACCTGATGAGCTGCTGTTGTGCTTCTTTCCTGATGAGGTGTTATTCTTCTTTGAACCGCCGTTGTTCTTTCCACTTCCCTTGTTAGCAGAGCTGCTGTTCTCAGCTACTTCCTGTTTCTTCACGTTTCCGTTCACACTGATTGAAGTCTGGTTTCCTGCGGAATCCCCTGCGTCAATCTTGAAGCTGTAGCCATTACTCTTATCGAGCGTCTTGGTATAGTCGCCGTCTGCCAGCTTTCCACGGGTTGTTGTCTGTTACATCAAAAAACTCCTCTGATACATCATTTATATCTTTCTCAAGCTCTATTGTGCTTCCGTCAGCAAGCTGCTGGCCGTTGTATGATCAACAGGCGCTGCTTGTCGCAGATTACAAGGAACGACACATCTGCTGTGTTGCCGCCTGCATCTGTGGCTGTTACTGTTGTAAGATAGAAGCCCTCACCCATCGTTTTTAAGGTCATCTGCTGACTGGGCTGCACTTTCAGTACCGTCCACCTTTTCGGTGCCGTCGGTTTTCTCTGTGGCATCCTTTTTATCAGCCTTCTTGTCCTCTTTTTTGTCGCTCTTTTTTGTAGATTAAGCCTGTTTTGCGCTTTCTGCGTCATTTACAGCTTTTACCTGCTCAAGATAGCCCGCAATTGACTGGTCGTTTACCTCGGCAAGATCTCCGAGCTTCTCAGCCTTTGTGGAATACTTAAGGTCTGTGATGTCTGTTGCATCGACATACTGCGACATGTCTGTGCTCATGTCATTGACATATGTATATCCGCTGTTTGCGACATCTCCTTTTGCCTTGATTTCTGGCGCAACGGTATCCTGCACAGCTACCTTCACTTTGTAATCCTTTGCATCATTACCTGTGCCGAATGTAACCTTTACGGTGTACTCTCCTACCTTGTCAGTGTTTACCGCTGTCGCATCAAGCTTGTACTCATCATCGCTGATAGCGTCTCCGTTTGAGTGCTTGAAGTAGTCTGATACCTTGAAATTGAAGGTGTCACCTGCCTCAACTTTCATTTTGTCCTTTGTCTGCTCTATACTGTCAGACTTGCCGCAGCCTGTGAATAATGACGCTGTCATTGTTCCACACAGGAGGGCCATTAAAATTTTCTTTTTCATTGATATTTCTCCTTCTCTTCAATCTGATCTGTGTTTCATGGAACTAAAATCTGTTCCTTTTTTACATATATAGTATGTTAGTTTTCATTTTTGCGAATGGCCTTCTATATAAGATTTTTTCTTTTTACGAGCATATATCTGAATTTGCCCTTAAAAAACCACTACATGTAGTATAACATAATTATTCGTAGGAGTATAGCACTAATTTACTATCATTTTATATTTTGATAGTAAACACAATAATTTATAAACCTTATTTCATTCTACTGACAAATATGACTAATCTTTTTTCTCGTTCACTATAAAAAGCAGAAGACCGCGAACGGTCTCCTGCTAATCATGTGATACAAAAAAATTATTCTTCGTATGCTTCAACGTATGTCTTGAAGTAGTCCTTTAATATACTGCTTCCTTTGTCCATGTCAGTAGATGACTGGAATTTTCCATATCCGTTATTTTTCAGATATTTTATATTATTAAACACAAAAAGACGGTTGAAAAATTATCCGTCTTATATTATAATCGAGATAAAGAAAGAGTTGATCGGATATAAAACTTCCGATTGCCTCAGTAGATAAAAATCTTAATTAAGAAATAGCACTACTTTGGTCGGTGGGTGCTATTTTCTTTTATTGTGTCCATCTATGTATGCCAGTGCAGTAAAGATTACAAGCAACAGAGTTAATACTTCCATTGTGTTCATGATTACCACGCCTCCTCTCCATCCGGACATAAACAGCATGTCCTTCTGTACTAGGGGCAACCGAAAAATCACACCCGACTCTTTCCCTATTCGATTATGAAGGTATTATAACAGATTGTGAAGCTCATCTCAATTACAAGCTTTGAAATTTTATAAAAAGACGGTTGAAAATCAGCCGTCTTTATATTTGGAATTTATGATTTTATTATAAAATAGATAACACATCCTCCGCAATCTGCTCTGCCGTCAGATGATTATCCTTAAGCACCGCATCCACATTATACCTGTCAAGAAATTCCTTCTTCAATCCATAATTCATCACTTTCATATTGCTTGCACCATAGAATCGTGCGATTTTTTCACCAAAGCCGCCATCTAAAATACCATCCTCTAAAGTAATAACAGTATCATGATTTTGCTTAAGCTTAGTCAAAAGCGCCTCATCCAATCCGGTGATGTAATACGGATTGATTACAGTTGCGTTGATTTTGGCTTCTTCTTTAAGAAGCTTCGCAGCCTCCTTTGCCGGTTCAAAGAAGGTTCCCAGACCGATAATCGCAATCTTTTCTCCTGTCTGAGCCACCTCATATCTATTGAGTCTGCCAAAATCCTTTGTCACCCTTGAGCCATCTGAAATCATCGGTCCGCCCGGCAGCTTTATTGCAACCGGATAAGATGTCTGCTCCATACTCCAGTCGAGCATGGCCAGATACTCTTCCTTTGTTGTCGGTGCCAGATATACCAGATTTGGAATATTTGAAAGCATCGGAATATCCTGAAAGCCTAAGTGTGTAACGTCATTCATTCCATATACGGAACCCTGATATATTACCATTGTAATCGGACTGTTATTGATGCAGACATCCTGTGATACCTGGTCAAAGGTTCTCTGTACAAACGAACTGTATACACCATAAAATGGTTTACCACCATTTACTGCGATACCTGATGCCAATGCCACTGCAGTCTCCTCTGCAATACCTACATCGACAAACTGACTGCCAGCTTCTTTTCTCTTATCCTCTGTAAAGCCCATAACAGTCGGCGTACCGGAAGTAATTGCAACAACAGAAGAATCATTTTTCATCTTTTCAAGCAGATATTCACAGGTCACAGAAGAATAATCCTCTTCCACATTGTCAAATAGCGGCTTTCCTGTTTCTATATCGAATGGACCGCTGTAATGCCACTGCTCCTTGCATTTTTCTGCAGGGGCATAACCCTTGCCCTTAAGTGTGTTTATATGCACTACAACCGGTTTAGTGCTGTCCTTGACCTCTTTAAATGCCTTAATAAGAGCTGCAACATCGTTGCCCCTGTCCACATACACATAGTCAAGTCCCATAGCCTTAAACAGATTGCATTCTGTCTGACCGTCAGTCTTTCGAAGCAGAGCAAGATTCTGATAGAGACCTCCATGATTTTCAGCAATCGACATATCGTTGTCATTTACTATAATAATAAAATTGCTTTGAAGCTCAGCAGCAAAATCAAGTCCCTCAAGTGCTTCTCCTCCGCTTAATGAGCCGTCTCCGATGACAGCAATCACATTGCCGTTTTCACCCTTTAAGTCCCTTGCCTTTGCAAGACCTGCAGCCAGACTGACCGACGTTGATGTATGTCCGACTGTAAAAAAACTCATGCTCGCTCTCATTTGGATTTGTATAGCCTGACACATCATCATAGTGCTGTTCAGACAAATACGCTTCCTTACGCCCCGTAAGCATCTTATGAGGATAACTCTGGTGCGATACATCATAAACAATCTTGTCCTTAGGTGATTCAAATACATAATGTAAAGCGATTGTCGCCTCTACCATTCCAAAATTCGGTCCAAAATGTCCGCCATGCTTACTTGCTCTTACCAAAAGGGCATCTCTTATCTCCTGCGCCAGCACCGGCAGTTCATCTATCTTAATTTTCTTTACATCTTCTGGTCCGTTAATTTTCTCAAGATACATATTATATTTTGTCCTCCTATTTGTCCCAGGTCAATTCACCTGTCTTTATCGCATTCTCGTATTTAGAAATTTTATACTGTAAGCGTTCCATCGTGTTTTCAATCTGTTTTTTCTGCTCATCAAGCTGCTCGTATTGCTCCTTGAGAAGCTGACACCTTGCTTCAAATGTGGCATCTCCCATCTGAAAAACGCCTAATATATTCTATAAGCGCCTCCTTTTTGATTGTTACAATGAAACTATATCACTTGGAGTCCACTCCAAGTCAAGAGCTTTTCATATGTTCTGTATACATAAAAAAACTTATCGTGTTATAATCTCAATAATAAAATTTAAAAAGATTTACACTTGGAGGAAAAATATGAACTATACAGAATGTATCGAAAATGCCAGACCACGTCTTGGAAAATACTGCAAGGCCTGTCCTGAATGCAACGGCCGCGCATGCAAAAACCAGATGCCCGGTCCCGGCTCAAAGGGAATCGGAGACACAGCCATACGCAACTACGACAAATGGAAACAAATCCGTGTAAACATGGATACTATTGCCGAAAATAAGCCTGTAGACACCTCTCTCTCACTCTTCGGCCGTACCTTTAAATATCCGGTATTTGCAGGTCCTGTCGGTGCGGTACAGCTACACTACGGAGACAGTCTGGATGATGTGACATACAACGATATCCTCGTGTCAGCCTGTGCAAAGAACGGCATCGCAGCTTTCACAGGCGACGGAACTGACCCAAATGTCATGGTTGCAGCCACCAAGGCTATCAAAAATGCAGATGGTACAGGAATACCTACCGTAAAGCCATGGAATATTGAAACCATACGTGAGAAAATGGAGCTGGTACATGAATCAGGCGCATTTGCAGTAGCTATGGATATCGATGCAGCCGGTCTTCCATTCCTCAAAAATCTTGATCCGCCAGCCGGAAGCAAGACAGTTTCAGAGCTTTGCGATATCATACAGATGGCCGGAACCCCATTTATTGTAAAGGGAATTATGACCGTAAAGGGTGCACTTAAAGCAAAAGAGGCAGGCGCAAGCGCTATTATTGTATCAAACCACGGTGGACGTGTACTGGATCAGTGTCCTGCCACTGCTGAGGTGCTTGAAAGCATCGTAAAGGCTCTTGAAGGCTCAGGCATTAAGATTCTTGTAGATGGTGGCATCAGAAGCGGCACAGACGTCTTTAAAGCCCTTGCACTGGGTGCAGACGGAGTTCTTATCGCAAGACCGTTTGTAACGGCTGTATACGGCGGTAAGGCCGATGGTGTACGTGCATACATAGACAAAATCGGTACAGAACTTGAAGACACCATGAAGATGTGTGGTGTATCTTCGCTTGATGAAATCACAAGGGACTGTGTGATGACCTTCTAGTTTAAAAACATGCTTCATGACTTTTCGTTTTTATATAAATTCTTCATACAAAAGCACCATAACAGGCATCGTCACTACAGCACAAAGCGTTGTCACTACATTTATTGCGCTGGCATACCTTGAATCATTGCCATACACCTGACACATCTGTGTGACAGTCGATGCCGAAGGCGTAATAACCGCCAAGAAAACAATAAGCATAATCTTTGGCGCATCTGCAGAAAGATATGCCATATGGCTGATTTTAATAAGAATAAGCGATATCAACGGAACCAAAAGCATCCTGAGAAAGGTAACAAAATACACCCTTCTGTTGGCAAAAACCTTCTTCAAATCCATCCCTGCAAATAGCATTCCTGTCACAATCATGCTTGCAGGTCCAATCATACTGCCGACAGAACCGATTGTGTCATTAATAAGCTGCGGCAGATGAATCCTTGTAAAGAAAAGCACCACACCTATTACTATGGAAATCATATTGATATTAAGGACAATCTTTCGCCAGTCATAAGAGCTTTCACGGCTTATTATCTTTTTGCAGTGAGTCCACAAAAATACCAGCTGCACACTCATGAAAGCACAACCGTAAAGCACCCACTCCTGCCCCAGTATAAATGTCACAATCGGAACAATCAGATTGCCCGAATTTGAATAATAAACTGATGCGACCTCCACCTCATTCATATGGAAAAGCCTGCCCATAGCAGAAATGATAAACAGCAAAACTAACTGCAAAATCACCGATGCCGCAAATGCAATCAAAAGACATCTCACTGTTTTTGAAGTGTAATGCACCTGAAAAGCATTGATAATAACACACGGTATAATCAGATACAGTACAATCTTTGATAAAACCTTGCTGTCCTCATCCTTCACAATACCTGCTTTCACGATAATAAAACCCATTAAAATCATGATAAAAAGCTCTATTATCTGTTCCATTAAAAGTATACTGATATGCATAAAAATCATCTCCTGCTCTAAATATCTATGTCTTAAAAGGCATGCATATCTAATTCATAATTTATAAATCTATAATTTCGTAGTCCACTTTGAACAATCCCACACATCCGTCGCAAGCCCATCATAGAAATCCGGCTCGTGGCATACCATCAGTATGCTGCCCTTATATTCCTTTAAGGCACGCTTCAGCTCATCCTTAGCATCCACATCAAGATGGTTGGTAGGCTCATCCAGAAGCAGAATATTTGTCTCTCTGTTTATCAGCTTGCACAGGCGTACCTTTGCCTGTTCACCACCGCTTAACACACGCACCTGGCTTTCAATATGCTTTGTGGTCAGGCCACACTTGGCAAGCGCGCTTCGCACCTCATACTGCGAAAATGCAGGAAACTCGTTCCATATCTCCTCGATACATGTGGTTGTAACCGACTG
>ENA-OQNJ01000413-OQNJ01000413.1-human-gut-metagenome-genome-assembly--contig:-NODE-413-length-11008-cov-3.188494_pt1 | contig 11008 bp, 8 predicted proteins | sample MGYA00242630_ERZ504882 | MGnify/ENA primary metagenome ERZ504882 (study PRJEB26092, sample SAMD00036408) | human gut metagenome | host: Homo sapiens | study: EMG produced TPA metagenomics assembly of... | reverse complement strand
GGCTGGGCACGAACCTCGACGTGCTGAGCCCGAACGTGCTGCTCGCCGCGATCGGCAACATCGTGACCTGGGAGTTCACGGGCTACAACATGCTGATCTTCTACAGCTCGCTGTCCACGATCCCGCATTCGCTGTACGAGGCCGCCTCGATCGACGGCGCGGGCGAATGGCAGATCGTCAAGTCCATCAAGCTGCCCGAACTGAAGGGCTCGCTCGCGATCACGGTGATCTTCTCGATCATCGGCTCGTTCCAGCTGTTCAACGAGCCGAGCATCCTGCAGAACATGGTGCCGGGCAACTCGATCACCACGTACTACACGCCGAACATGTACGCGTACAACCTGAGCTTCGCGGGCAACCAGTCGAACTACGCCGCCGCCCTGGCGATCACGATGGCCGTGATCACGATGGCGATCGCGTACGCGGTGCAGCTCAACAGCATGAAGGAGCAGATGAAGTAACGCCTTGGGCCGTGCATCATCTGCATAAGACATGGATTTTTCAAGGAGCATAGCAATCATGAGCGATATTGCGATGTCGACGGGGTATATGACTCCCCAAGAGCTCAAAGAGCAGGAACGAGCCGCAAAGAAGGCTGAGAGGGCACGCTTAAAGCGCGTGGAAATGGATGAGAAGGCGGAGCGCAGACGCGCCGCGAAATCAGGCTTCGCGAATGTGGCGAACCCTCGCAGGAGCACGCTACTGACCATCGTGTGCGCACTGTTCGCGGTGTACTGCCTGTTCCCGTTCGTGTACCTGCTGATCAACGCCACAAAGACGCAGGCGGACTTCACGTCCACGTTCGGTCTGGGCTTCGGCCACACGTTCGCCCTGTGGGACAACATCAAGACCGTGTTCACCTACCAGGACGGCATCTTCGGACGCTGGTTCCTGAACACGGTTCTGTACGTGGTCGTGGGCGCCGGCGGCGCGACATTGTTGGCAATCATGGGCGGATATGCATTGGCAAAGTTCCGCTTCCCCGGTAGAAAAGTCGTGTTCGCGGTCATCATCGGCGCGATTAGCGTGCCGGGCATCGCCTTGGCCGTGCCGCAGTTCCTGCTGTTCGCCAAGATGAACCTGACGAACACCCCGTGGGCCATGATCATCCCGAGCCTGGTGTCGACGTTCGGCCTGTACCTGATGTGGATCTTCTCCGACCAGGCCGTGCCGACCGAGCTGCTCGAAGCCGCCCGCGTGGACGGCGCCGGCGAGTTCCGCACGTTCTTCCAGGTATCCCTGCCGCTGCTCGCCCCGGGGATCGTGACGACGGCCCTGTTCACGATCGTGGCGACGTGGAACAACTACTTCCTGCCGTTGATCATGCTGAAGGATTCGAACTGGTATCCGCTGACGATCGGTCTGAACCAGTGGAAGGACCAGGCGAGCACCGCGGGCGGCCAGGCGATCCAGAACCTGGTGGTCACGGGCTCGTTGATCACGATCGTCCCGTTGGTCATCGCGTTCCTGTGCCTGCAGAAGTACTGGCAGTCCGGCCTTGCCGCAGGCGCCGTCAAGGAATGATCGCAACGGTCGCATGCTGAAATTTCGGTAAAGCGCATACCGATTTTTCGGCAATCGTCCGAAAAGAACAAAAAATAAGACCTCGGGGGTGTCATCGTGGACATCCCCGGGACCATCTCAAATATCTTAGTAAATATATATACTAGATTTTATAAAAAGATTTTTACGAGAGCTTTCGAAGGGAAGCTGTCGAGCTGGCATCCTCAGCGTTATAGCGGATGCCATACGCACACAAAGGAGTAATCCATGCATCGCACGTTCAAATGGCCGGAACTGCTGACCGACAACGGCAAAGGCATCGCATACGGCGGTGATTACAATCCCGACCAGTGGTCGGAAGACGTGTGGGACGACGACGTCCGCCTCATGAAACAGGCCGGTGTCAATACCGTGGCCGTGGCCATTTTCAGCTGGGATCGCATTCAGCCGGAAGAAAACCGTTGGGATTTCGGCTGGCTTGACCGCATCATCGACAAGCTCGGCAAAGCCGGCATCGCGGTCGATCTGGCCTCCGCAACCGCCACCGCGCCGCTGTGGCTGTACGAAAAGCACCCGGAAGTGCTGCCGCAAGACAAATTCGGCCATCCCGTCAACGCGGGATCGCGCCAATCCTGGAGCCCGACAAGCCCGGTGTTCAAGGAATACGCGCTCACCCTGTGCCGCAAACTGGCCGAACGCTACGGCACCAACCCGTACGTCACCGCATGGCATATGGGCAACGAATACGGCTGGAACAACCGTTACGATTACTCCGACAACGCGCTCAATGCCTTCCGCCTGTGGTGCGAACGCAAATACGGTACCATCGAAAACCTCAACAAGGCGTGGGGCACCACCTTCTGGGGTCAGGAAATGAACGGTTTCCACGAAGTGCTCATCCCGCGTTTCATGGGCGCCGACTCCATGGTGAACCCCGGTCAAAAGCTTGATTTCGAGCGTTTCGGCAACGATATGCTGCTCGACTTCTATAAGGCCGAACGCGACGCCATCGCCGAAATCTGCCCCGACAAGCCGTTCACCACGAACTTCATGGTCTCCACCGACCAGTGCTGCATGGACTACGCCGACTGGGCCGAGGAAGTCGATTTCGTGTCGAACGACCATTACTTCCATGAGGGCGAATCGCATATCGACGAACTGTTCTGCTCCGACGCTTTGATGGATTCCCTCGCGCTCGGCAAGCCGTGGTATGTGATGGAACATTCCACTTCGGCCGTGCAGTGGAAGCCGCTCAACGCACGCAAGCGCAAGGGTGAAACCGTGCGTGACTCCATTGCGCATGTGGCCATGGGTGCCGACGCCATCAACTTCTTCCAGTGGCGCGCGTCCGCGTTCGGTGCCGAATCCTTCCACTCCGCACTCGTGCCCCACGCAGGCGAAGACACCAAACTGTTCCGCCAAGTGTGCGAACTGGGCGCAGCGCTGAAAACCCTCGGCGACGCTGGCGTGCAGGGTACCGAGCTGGAACAGTCCGATACGGCGATCCTGTTCAGCGCGGAATCCGAATGGGCCACACGCTCCGAAACCCTGCCGAGCATGAAGCTCAACCATTGGCATGACGTGCGCGACTGGTACCGTGCGTTCCTCAACGCCGGCACCCGTGCCGACATTGTGCCGCTGAAATACGATTGGAGCGCATACAAGACCGTCGTACTGCCGACCGTGATCATGCTCAGCGCCGAAGATACGCAGCGTTTGGCCGATTTCGCAGCTGCCGGCGGCCGTGTGGTCATCGGTTACGCAACCGGACTGATCGACGAAAACTTCCACACCTGGCTCGGCGGATACCCGGGAGCCGGAGACGGCCTGCTGTGCGAAATGCTGGGTATTCGCGGCGAGGAATTCAACATTCTCGGCGCGGAAGCCGAAGGCGAACCGTCCGAAATTCGTTTGAGCTCCGGTGCGGTCACCCGCCTGTGGCAGAACGATGTGAACGTCGACGGCGAACGCGCGCAGGTATTAGCCACCTACGAAGGTGAAGAAGCCGACGAATGGGAACTCGGCGGCACCGCCGCAATCACCCGCAATCCGTACGGTTCCGGCGAAACATACTTCGTCGGCTGCGATCTCAACGTCGCCGATCTTACGGAATTCGTGCGCGAGAATATCGTGGAAGATTCCGCAAATGTCGCCAATCCGGCCGATTCCGACGTACTGCACACCGTGCGCAAGTCCGCCGACGCAACCTTCGATTTCTATCTGCCGCGCGGCAAGAAAGAAATCGCATTGCAGGGCATCGAAGGCGAACCAATCTACCTGTTCCAAGCGGAAGCAGAGGAACAGACGGGCAGCTACACCGTGCATCGCAACGGCGTACTCGTCGTAAAGCGCGCATAATTCCGCATAATTTCGCGCAATTTTCGCGCAATTGATTGCGTAACACAACAATCTCACACAACCTGAGCCCGCCATTCTGAAACTCAAGAATGGCGGGCTTGCCATAACTGGTAAACTTTTTTACCGGCATATTCAACAATCACGGAGACGAACATGGGCGAGTCAAAGCCGGAGCCGAAGCCGGACAAAAAACGCGTCACCCTACGAGACGTGGCCGAAGAGGCAGGCGTTTCACTCAAAACCGCATCCAACGTGATCAACCATTCCGGCCGTATGACCGACTCCACGCGAGAAAAAGTCCAGGAAGTCATCGACCGACTCGGATACCGCGTGAACGTGTCCGCGCGCAATCTCAACCGCGGCAAAACCGGTTTCATCACACTCGCCGTACCAACATTGACCGCCCCATACCTGTCGGAGCTCGCCAACCGCGTAATCGACGCGGCCCGCGGCTACGGCTACTCCGTATACGTCACCACCTACGCCGAAGGATCCGCACAAGGAGCGCAATCACTCCTGCGCAACTTCAACACCACCGTCTCGGACGGCATGATCCTGTCGATCTCCGAAGTCGAAAACCTTGAAGCGGCGGACTTGGACGTGGACTATCCGCTCGTATGCGTGGGCGCGCGTTCCACACACGGCAAAGCCGACCACGTTACCCCCGACGATATTCAGGAAGCCCGACTCGCAGCCGAATACCTGTTCGACCATGGCGCAACCCGGCTCGCGGTGGTCGGATCGCGAACCGAACCGGAGCATATCGATTCCGTGCGTGAAGCAGTGGAAGGCAATGCGCAACTGCGACTTCGCGGCGTGCTCGAAGCGTGCGCCGCGCGGGGAGCGGCATTCGATTCCCGACTGGTAATGAGCACTGGGCAGGATTGGACGATTGGTTCCGGCGCTCGCATTACGCAGCAGCTTATTGATTCCGGGATTCCATTCGACGGTATTGTGGCGTTCAATGACCAGCTTGCGTTGGGTGCGCTGTTCACTTTGGCTGCGAACGGCATTTCCGTGCCTGAACAGATGCAGGTGATCGGCTTCGACAATATTGAAGAAGCCGCATATTTCCAGCCTCCGCTGACCACCATGGATTCTTGTCTCGACTGGATTGCGCCGACTGCGGTCAGCCGCATTCTCGACCGGATCGACGGCACGCGTGTGCTGGAGCCGAGTTACATCACCACCCAGTCGCACGTGATCGCCCGCGCCACCACGCGCGTGTAGCTCGCCGTTGGTTTCGTGCCGTCGGCTTTCGTGCTGTTGGTTTTGCTCTGCCGGCTTTCGCACGTTAGTTTCGTACCGTTGGTTTGTGTCGTCGCCCTTCGAGCCATCGGTTTCGTACCGTTGTCCTTCGTGCCGTTGATTTCGCGCTATCGCCCTTTGTGCTGTTGATTTCGTATCGTTGGCTTCGCGACGCAGCTCGCGATGTTTGTGTAGTTTCCCTGCCAAACGCCTTTTTAGGGGGTATCTGTTCTTGATTTTCATTCCCGTATTGCCGGTTTGGCAGGTTTTTCCGTCTGCGCAAGTCTGATTTCAGGCCTGACTTGCGACTTAGGTAGACAGGTTTCGTCCGAACTTGCGTTTTCGGTTTCCTGGCCCGTCTGCACAACTCCGATTTCAGGGCCAATTCCGGACTTGTGCAGACGCAAAATCAGACTTATGCAGACACGGAACCGAGGTTGTGCAGATCCGAATCAATTTCGGTGTTCCGGCAATTCCTGCGCGAGGCGGCTGTGCGGACGCAGCTGCGCCGGTCGACTGTGCGGACACCGAAATGGGACCCACATCAGGAACGACCGGAGAGCGTGAGAATTACAAGAATCACGTTAAGTGCGACAATCAGCGAAACAACTACCATATTGATCGCGAATTTCACCGGACCATCCACATAATCGCCCATTAATGAGCGATCGTGAGTGTATTTCATCAGCGGAATGATCGCGAACGGAATGCCGATCGACAGTACCACCTGCCCTATGATCAGCGCCTCCGTCGGATTCTTCGCAAACCACAGTACAACCAATGCCGGCACAAGCGTCACCACGCGGCACGCCCACATCGGCGCTTTGATCCGCAACAGTCCATGCATGATTTCGGCACCGGCATACGTGCCGACCGATGTGGAGCTCAGGCTGGAAGCCAGCAGTCCAATCGAGAAAATCGTGCCGACAACAGGGCCCAGAGCGGCGGCGATGGCATGCTGCGCGCCTTCGATCGAATCAGTGCCGATCACGCCATACAGCGAATTCGCCGCGAGAATCAGCAGCGCCAGATTCACCGTGCCGGCCAGAAGCAACGCCCATACCACATCGACCTTGCTGCCATGCAGCAGCGTCTTGATGTCGGGCTTCTTTTGCCCCGCGGAATAATGGTCATTGACGAGTGTGGAATGCAGGTAAATCGCATGCGGCATCACCGTGGCTCCCAGCATCGAGGCGGCCATGAGCACGGTCGTGGACCCTTTGAAACGTCGGGATCAAGCCCGTTGCCACCTGCGTGGGATTCGGCGGGGCGATGAAAACGACCAGCGATGAAGCCGAACGTGATCACCAACAGTCAGCGCGATGATCATCTTCTCGAAAAGACGATGCGTAGGCCCCTTCTGGAAAATCAGCAACACCGTGGAAATCGCGCCGATAATGCAACCGCCGACGAACAACGGCAGACCGAACAGCAGTTTCAGTGCAATCGCTCCGCCGATCACCTCCGCCAGATCCGTGGCGATGGCGATCACCTCAGCTTGCATGAAAAACATGAATCGGCCGGCATCCCCCAGACGTTCGCCCAGAATCTCCGGCAGACTCCGGCCCGTGACGATGCCGAGTTTGGCTGACTGGTATTGGATGAGCACACTCATGCAGTTGGCCAGAACGAGCACCCATACCAGCAGATAGCCATATGTGGCTCCGGAAGTAACATTCGCAGCCACGTTGCCGGGGTCACGTAGGCGACGCCGCCACAAAAGCGGGACCAAGCATGCCGGCAAGCGCATGCCCGTAACGCTGGTGAGATTGTGGTTGCGGAGTAGTTATTGCATTCTTTGAATCCATAGTGTCCTCCATATCCGCGCAATGTTATAGCGCGCTTACCTGCATGGAATTGTTACGGCCGTTACGCCTCCCGCTAAACTGGTGTGGAGAACATCGCATATTCGATTCAAGGGGTTGTTTCCATGGCTACTTTCCATACTCCGATGGTTACGCTTTCCGACGGCAATCTGATTCCGCAGATCGGTTTGGGCGTGCTGCGCATCGACGATGAGGGCGTTACTCCCGTAGTTGAGAGCGCGCTGGAAGCCGGATACCGTCACATCGACGGTGCCGCGGGATACAACAATGAGGCTGGCGTGGGTCGTGCGCTGCGCAATGCGGGCTTCACGCAAGGCGAGCATCGCAAGAATCTGTGGGTGACCACGAAGCTGCGTGATTCGGAACAGGGGTACGATTCCGCGCGCAAAGCGTTCGACCGCCAGCTTAGTCTGCTACAACTCGACTATGTCGACATGTATATGCTCCATTGGCCGACTCCGTTCGACTGGCGTTCCGGCGAAACGTGGAAGGCATTCCAGGAGTTTCGTGCGGAAAACCGCGTGCGCACACTGGGCGTGTGCAATTTCATGCCCGAACATCTTGACCGCTTGCATGAGGAGACGGGCGAGTATCCGGCCGTCAACCAGATCGAACTGCACCCGACCTGGCAGCAGCGCGAGGTTGTGGAATACTGCAAGGCGCACGGCATTGCAGTGGAAGCGTATTCGCCGATGGCTCGCGGCGCTGATTTGAACGCTGGAAATGGCACGATCGAACGTATCGCAGCTGCGCACGAGGTTACCCCGGCACAGGTGATTCTGCGCTGGCATATCGAAAATGGAACAATCATCATCCCCAAGTCGACGCATGCGGAACGACAGAAGCAGAATCTTGATCTGTTCGGTTTCGCGCTTGCTCCTGAAGAGCATGCCGCGATTGACGCGCTTGATGGTCCGACGCGCGCAGGTCATGATCCGATGACGTTCACTTACGCCTGATATTCCCAATTCCGCAATTTCAGTGTGTTGCATGTATTATTTCAATACTTATGGCACGAAAGAATAATCGTAATTCTTATAATTATCGGAATATTGAGCAAGATGTGCGTGATATTCAGCGGGCTGGCAAACGGTTCAAAAAAAGTTGGATTAATGCTGACGGTCCGCTGGAACGCATTCTCATTCTGCTGGTCGTCGTTGCGGTAATCGGCGTCACTATCGGCATGCTTCTGCCGAAAGTCAATCCGACCGTAGGTGAGATTACCGGCGAATACACGGCAACCGGCACTGCCGCGGAAACGTTGGAAAAACTTACGGTTGACGACAATCCCAGCAAAGCCGGATATGATCGCGACGCGTTCGGATTCCGAGAAACCGACGACGACGGCAATGGTTGCGACGTGCGCGAAGATGTGCTCGCCCGCGATTTGACGGACGTGCAATATAAGAACAGCCGCAGCTGCCAAGTTGCGTCGGGTACACTCGATGACCCGTATACCGGTCAGACCATTCAGTTCGTGCGTGGAGTGAAAACGTCTTCGGCGGTGCAGATCGACCATGTGGTCGCGTTGGAGAATGCATGGCAGTCGGGCGCGAACACGTGGGATCATACGAAGCTGTACCAATTCGGCAATGACATGTACAATCTGCTGGCCGTGGATGGGCCGGCGAATCAGCAGAAGGGTTCTGCTTCGGCCGCATACTGGCTGCCGACGAACAGCGAATACCGTTGCGATTACGTGGCTCGGCAGATCGGCGTGAAAGCCAAGTATGGGCTGAGCGTCACCACCAAGGAAAAGCGGGCGATGCTGTCCGTGCTGCATGGCTGCCCGGCGCAAAGCGTGCCGGAGCGGTGAGGCGCGTGGCAGGTGGCGGAGCGTAGGTGCGCGGTGAAGCGTAGGTGAGTGGCGGAGTCTCCTGAAATGTGTCACGATTCGAAATTTCGGCTGTTTTTTCGAATCGTGACACATTTTTCCTTACCAAAAAAGCAATACGGGGTATAAAACGACATATTCCCAAGGAAAATGCCTCAAAAACATACCCCCCGAACCGAAAGTGATGTGTCACGATCCAAAATTTTGGTCTTTTTTTCGAATCGTGACACAAAAAACAAGCCTCCTATATCCTGTGCGCAACCAAACGTATCGGAATGACGCGCGACGAACACGATTATCAGCGGCTTTCAAGGATTCCAGCGCCGATCGCCACAAAAGAGGCACAACACCGAGGAGTCGCGATCATGCGGAAAGCGGGCGGCCTCACGCGCGCACCCAACGAAACCGCATCAGTCAAGCAGCCTAAGCTTGCGGGCTTTCTGATAACGCAGCACCACTTTGCGCCATGGCAAGGGCGTGGTCACCCCAATCGGCCGACCGACGATCGAAGACAACGCATGGGCGACGTTCATGGCGAACGCGGCGCGATGCAATTCGTCGGACAAATCCAGCTGCGTGACCGAAAACACAGTCCAACCAGCGGCCGCAAGACGCGACAGCTTGTTCTGATCGCGCCGATATTGCGCACGGTCAGTACGATGATGGTCACCCTGATAGTCCAGGCCAAAACGATGCTCGGCATTGACAAGATCCAACGTCACCGCAGCGCCATTCGCAAAATTCACGCCGGGGACCACACAGTTCGGTTGCATAATCGGCAGGCCATAACGCACAAGAGTCAGCCTCATTTCGGTCTCCTTGGGGGAATCGCTGCCTGACTGCACGAGCGCCAACGCATCCAGACACTTGCTCCGGTATGGGACGTTCTCAGTTTTAACAAACTCAATCAGCCCCTTGCGAGCGGCGAATCGATGGCGAATCAACGACTCCGCAACCATGACGATGTCCTGGATACCCCACCGGCCGGCAGCCAAAGACCACGCCGGAACGGGCATAAGCACCGGAACTCCAGCAACCTCACGCACGTGTCGCGCGGACAAGCCCTTCCAGACATGCACGGTCACATCGGCCGACACCGATGTGCTTTTCTTCACACGGCCGCGACGAGCCGGCGATTGGGCGACCGTATGAAGTTTCGCCGGGGATTGCGGGAATTGGGAAGGCTGAGAAGCCGACTGCCGAAGACCTGGAATCTGATTCCGAGAAACAGCCTGGGAATCCGGGAAATATTGAAAATCCGAATCCGGGAAATCCTGCCCTAAGCGGATAGAGTGCTCGGAATGGCCGAAAGCCGGACTTTCTCCACTCCATCCATAGTCCACGTCCGTCCCAGCGTAACCGCCTTGCGACGAACGCAGCGAAACAACGGAGCAATCACTATCTGCGGGCAGCTCGACGCCCCAAATCGCGAGCGCGGTCTCGTGACTTACGGGATGCCGCAACTCCACGGACTGGGCAATGCGGAGAATACGCCAGCTGGCTTCGGACAGGGTCGCCCGCTGGATCGGCTTGTATGCATCATCAGCATTCATGGCGTGCAATATAAACGATGGCAACGGTTTGATGTGCGTTTTTCCAAAGTTGTGGTCGGAGAACATGCGATTTGGGGCAGTTCAGCATGGCATGGCCGTAATTCCAACGATTTGGAGCGCAACAGCCTGTGGATAACCAATGGAGATGGTTCCAGCTACCACCGCAGCCTTTACAAGGGACGCGGCCTGGCACTTCCGGAAGTGCGGCAAACCGGTATTTCTTTTCGCTTGGGGAATCGGGGATGGATCAGCCTCAGCCCAGCCTTCAAGGCAATTCGGACCAATTCATCACGAACCAGCACAAACTAGTCTCAAGCGAGCCTTGAACCAGCTTTGGAGCGGAATCTTCCGCTATAAATGTGTCACGATTCGAAATTTCGGCTGTTTTTTCGAATCGTGACACATTTTTCCTTCCCCAAAAACAATACGGGGGTATAAATCGGCGCATTTCCAAGGAAAATGCCTCAAAAAACCATACCCCCGAACCGAAAGCGATGTGTCACGATCCAAAATTTTGGCCATTTTTTCGAATCGTGACACAAAACAAGCGACACGGGCAGTACCGGAAGAGTAGGTCCAAGGCCTGCTCTGGAAAGGGCGGAGCTGGCGCACAGATAGCGTGGGCAGTGCCGGAAGAGCGGAATCAAGGCCTGCGACGGAAGCGAGGAGGGCACGTCAGGGGAGGA
>ENA-OQNJ01000411-OQNJ01000411.1-human-gut-metagenome-genome-assembly--contig:-NODE-411-length-11038-cov-2.578865_pt1 | contig 11038 bp, 11 predicted proteins | sample MGYA00242630_ERZ504882 | MGnify/ENA primary metagenome ERZ504882 (study PRJEB26092, sample SAMD00036408) | human gut metagenome | host: Homo sapiens | study: EMG produced TPA metagenomics assembly of... | reverse complement strand
TATCCCCTGTGTGCCTTGTCCAATCGTTCTATAATACAAGCTGTGAAATGAATCACAAAAGGGGTGGAACGTATGGACAAAAACTGAACGAGGCCGTGGCGGTGCTGCGGCCCCAGATGGTGGCGGCGCTCCAGCGGCTGGTGCGCAGGCGCAGTGTGGAGGCCGACCCGCTGCCGGGCAAGCCCTTTGGCGAGGAGGTGGATGCCTGCTTTGCCGAGGCGCTGGCCCTCTGCCATGAGCTGGGCTTTGAGACCACCGACATGGATCGGTACATCGGCTGGTGCGAGATCGGCACCGGGGACGAGATGGTGGCGGTGCTGGGGCATCTGGACGTGGTGCCCGAGGGCGAGGGCTGGAATCACCCGCCCTACGCCGCCGAGATCGAGGGCGGCAGGCTGTATGGCCGGGGTTCCATTGACGACAAAGGCCCGGTGGTGGCCAGCCTGTTCGCGCTGAAGGCCATCCGGGATCTGGGCATTCCGCTCAACCGCCGTGTCCGGCTGCTGTTCGGCCTGAACGAGGAGACCAACGACCGGGACGTGCTGTACTACAAGGCCCATGGCGGGGAGATCCCGGTGCTGGGCTTCACCCCGGACGGCGAGTATCCGCTCATCAACGGCGAAAAGGGCATCCTGAACGAGAGCTATGCCGTTCAGCTGCACCAGACCGGGGCCTGGCAGCTGAACAGGGTGCAGGGCGGCGTGGCCGGCAATGTGGTGCCGGACTACGCCTGCGCTGCGCTGACCGCCCCGGCGGGGGCCTCCCTGCCGGAGGCAGAACACATCACCGTGACGGCCATCCCCGGCGGCTATCAGGTGGAAGCGGTGGGCGTTTCGGCCCATGGCAGCCACCCGGAGCAGGGCGAAAACGCCATCGGGCGGCTGGTGTGCTACCTTGACCGGCTGCCGCTGGAGGGGGATGCCAAACAGGCCGTGCACTTTCTGGCCGAGAAGCTGGGCACTGACCCCTACGGCGAGCGCCTGCTGGGCCACCGGCTGGAGGACGCGCTCTCCGGCCCCATGAGCTGCAACTGGGGGCTGATCGAGGGCGACGTGCAGCATCTGTGGGTCAAGCTGAACTACCGCTATCCCGTGACCATGGAACGGGCGGACTGCCAGCCCGCTGTGCAGGCCGCCTTTGAGGCCGCAGGCTGGACGCTGGATGGGCAGGTGCACAAGGAAAAGCTCTACTACCCTACCGAGACCCCGCTGGTCAGCGCCCTGCTGGAGGTTTACCGGGATGCCACCGGCGACAATGCCCCGCCCAAGTGCATCGGCGGCGGCACCTACGCCAAAATGCTGCCCAACGTGGTGGCCTTTGGCCCCCTGTTCGCGGGCGACCCGGTCACAGAGCATCAGCCCGATGAATGCATCGATCTGGAACGTCTGGTGCAGAACGCCCAGATCATTGCAAACGCCATTGTGAAGCTGGCAAACCTGCCGCTGGAATAAGAAGGAGGACGGGACTATGAAGATCACGCAGGTGCGGCTGGGCCGCATTTCCACCCCGCTGCGGGTGCCGTTCAAAACGGCACTGCGCACTGTGAACAGCGTTGAGGATGTTATCGTGGAGCTCCACACCGATACCGGTGCGGTGGGCTACGGCGAAGCACCCCCGACTGGTGTCATCACCGGCGACACCACCGGGGCCATCCTTGGTGCCATTCGGGATCATATCGCCCCTGCCCTGCTGGGCCGCGACCTTGATGAGTTCGAGGATCTGACCGCCGCCGTGCAGAAGGCGCTTGTCCACAATACCAGCGCCAAGGCCGCTGTGGATATGGCCCTGTCGGGATCTGCTGGGCCAGAAGTACAGCGCCCCTGTTTACCGGATGCTGGGCGGTGCCCGCAGGAACATCGTGACCGATATCACCATCAGCGTCAACCCGCCCGAGGAGATGGCCCCGGGATGCCCGCACCGCCGTCCAACGCGGCTACGACTGCCTGAAGGTCAAGGTTGGCATTGACCCTGAGCTGGATGTGGCCCGCCTTGCTGCGGTGCGGCAGGCCGTGGGCCGGGACATCAGGCTCCGCATCGATGCCAACCAGGCATGGAACGCCAAGCAGGCGGTCCGCATCCTGAACCAGATGCAGGAGAAGGGGCTGGACATTGAGTTCGTGGAGCAGCCCGTGCCCGCCGCAGACCTTGAGGGAATGCAGTATGTCACCCGCCATGCCGATGTGCCCGTGCTGGCCGACGAGAGCGTGTTCAGCCCGGCAGATGCCCTGCGGATCATGCAGACCGGCGCGGCCGACCTTGTGAACATCAAGCTGATGAAGTGCGGCGGCATCACCAATGCCCTGCGCATTGCCGCCGCCGCTGAGGTGTACGGCGTGGAGTGCATGATCGGCTGTATGCTGGAAGCAAAGATCTCGGTCAACGCCGCCGTGGAGCTGGCCTGCGCCAAGAAGATCATCACCAAGATCGACCTCGACGGCCCGGTGCTCTGCAGCGAGGACCACATCCTCGGCGGTGCTGTGTTCGACGAAAAGAACATCACCGTCTCCGATGCGCCCGGCATGGGCATTCAGGGCTTTGTGCCCGGCAAGGTGTCCTATCTCGACTAAAACCGGAACAGACCGCATCCCGAAACACACGGGGTGCGGTCTCTTTTTGTGAACCTGTATTTCATATACGGACAGTGAAAAAAGCTCGTGTCTGTATATGTTGAAATGAAAAACAAAAAAAGCGGGGAAAATCTTTGACTTTTTGGCCTGCGGGGCGTATAATCGTACTTGTTCCGTGTAGAGGAATGGGAAAACTGTGCGCAATAGGCGCACAATCTGGATAGGGGAGTAGAAAAGTTATGAAAACGTTGAAAGCGGTTGCGGCAAGGTACAACGCCACCAGCCTGATCCTGCGCATCGTCATCGGCCTTGCGGTCGGTGCGGTGCTGGCACTGGCGGTGCCCGGTGCGGGCTGGGTGGAAGAGTTCGGCAGCCTGTTCGTGGGTGCCCTGAAGGGCATTGCCCCGGTGCTGGTGTTCGTTATCGTGGCCAGTGCGCTGGCGCAGGGCACGTCCAGGCTGGACCGGCGCTTTGGCACGGTCATCTGGCTGTACATGCTCACCACCTTCCTGGCCGCCGCCATTGCGGTGGTGACCAGCTTCCTGTTCCCTCAGACCGTCGTTCTGGCCGAGGCGGCAGAATCCGAGGTGGTGCCCCAGGGTCTGGGCGAGGTGATGAACACCCTGCTCACCAACTTTGTGGCAAACCCAGTCAGTGCCCTGCTGAACGGCAATTACATCGGCATCCTGTTCTGGGCCTGCCTGTTCGGTCTGGCCATGAAGAAGTACGGCACGGACAGCACCAAGCTGTTCCTGGCGAACACAGCGGATGCAGTCTCCCAGATCGTCCGCTGGATCATCAATCTGGCACCCTTCGGCATCATGGGCCTTGTGTACACCAACGTGTCCAGCAACGGCCTGTCCATCTTTACCCAGTACGGCAGGCTGCTGCTCCTGCTGGTGGGCACCATGCTCTTTATGGCACTGGTCGTCTCGCCCTTTATCATCTTTGTGTATCTGCACTGCAACCCGTATCCGCTGGTGTTCCGCTGCCTGCGTGAATCCGGCCTGACCGCCTTCTTCACCCGCAGCTCTGCCGCCAACATCCCGGTCAATATGGATCTGTGCGAAAAGCTGGGGCTGGATAAGGATATGTATTCCGTCTCCATCCCCCTGGGCGCTACCATCAATATGGATGGTGCCGCCATCACCATTACCATTATGACGCTGGCTGCGGCCAATACGCTGGGCATTCAGGTGTCCCTGCCCGCCGCCATCCTTCTTTCCGTGATGAGCGCTCTGGGTGCCTGCGGCGCTTCCGGCGTGGCTGGCGGCTCCCTGCTGCTGATCCCCATGGCCTGCTCCCTGTTCGGCATCTCCAATGATATTGCCATGCAGATGGTCGGTGTCGGCTTTATCATCGGCGTGGTGCAGGATTCCGTGGAAACTGCCCTGAACTCCGCCGGTGACGTGGAATTTGCCGCCACTGCGGAATATCACCAGCGGCGCAGGGAAGGCAAGCCCCTGCCGGCGTTCCTGTGCAAGTGATGCAAAACTGAAATGGCTTTTCAAAGGCTGCTGTGCTGCTGGCACGGCGGCCTTTTTGTTTGGAACTTTTTTCTGGGCATTTTGCACAGGAAAGCCCTCGTCCTGTTGGAAATTGACGGATTCTGACGGATTTTACACGATAAGAACTCTTTTTGTAGAAGAAATTCTGGGCAAAACGGAGAGAAAATCTGAAAAAACTTTCCAAACAAGGTTTCAATCGTCCATGTATACAAGAACTTTATTTTCATAAAAAACCGTTTTGTGCTAGTTGCGCAAAGAACGAAAGAACGTTAAAAATGTATCACTAAATTCATAGTTTGTTCATAGAATTTATAAAACGATTTCATAATTGAGTGGCATAATATGGCCATCCTCAGAGAGGGGAACAAAAGAACGAAGGGTTCTGAAAGGTTCCGCTCTGAGGATGCAGGGAGATAGAGGCCCTGCCAAAAAACACAATGACATTTACCGATATACGGAGGATATTTATTATGATGAACAAGAACACTGCTATTCTGGACAACACTATGATGGACGCTTACCTGACTGTCACCGAGGGCGTGTCCGATAACTGCGGCATTGGCCTGGCTTTTGCAAGCCTGCTCGAGAGCGCAAAGAAGAACTTTGTCAACCGGAGCAACCGCCGCGCTGTCAATGCAAGCTTTGCCGGCTGATCTTCTCCCATTTGCCGGTTGAAGATTCTCCTTCTTTTTTTGTTACAGCTGCTGCCACACTGTAATATGAACTGAAAAGCCCGGAACCACCTGCCGCCATAGCAGGTACGGTTCCGGGCTTTTTTGCTGTGTGGGTTCGGTCAGCGCAGGGATTTTAAGCCGTCAGCTTTGCTTTCTGCAGTGCAGCCACGATCAGCGGAATGAGGATGAGCTGTGCCACGATGCCGGGCACAGCAGTGAGCACGGCACCGGACAGGAACGCGCTGAACGGGAAGCTGGAGCCGGACAGACCGGCCAGCACAAAGCGCACTGCACCCCAGACAAGGCGGCCTGCCACCATCGAGGTAACAAGGGTGGCGTAGATCATGGGCAGGGTGTGCTGCACCTTGCGGTACATGAAACCGGCCACAGCGCCGTATGTGGCCAGCTCAAAGGCCATGGCGATGGCAATGGGGTACATCGGGGGCATCCCGAACAGCACCGAGCGGAGCAGCGGGGCGGCAAAGCCCAGTGCCAGGCCCCAGGGGCCGCCCAGCACGAAGCCAGCCAGCAGCACCGGGAAGTGCATGGGGCAGAGCATATTGCCGATCTGAGGCACATGGCCGGTGATCATGGGCAGCACAAAGGCCAGTGCCAGAAACAGTGCGGCCAGCACCAGATCACGGGTCGTGGAACGGGTCTTGGTATTCATCGATGATTCCTCCTGAAAATGACAGACAAAAAGGGCCTGCCGCCGGCACGCGCGCCAGCGGCAGACCCCTTCATGGTGTCTGTTTCAAAATAATGTCTGCGGGGAGAAACACGGGCTTCGGCCCGCAAAGCCCCGGCTTCAGCCGGGAATTGTGCAAAAAGTATAGCAGATGCAAAGCTGCCTTGTCAAGCTCAGCGGATGAGGATGGTTACGGGGCGGTGTTTGCGGATTTTTGAAATTTGTAGATGTAATAAAAGGAATCTTCACCGGGGCCTTCTGCAAATGTACTGTTGCAGACATTGGTGTGAGAATAACCGTTGTCGGAAGCTGTGTTCAATTCGGCATCAGAAAGCGCATGTTCCATAAAGAGCCAGATCTCAGGATCGGAAAAAGTGAAGCACTGAGAAGTATTGGAGGATTCGATTTGAGCATGGACACGTCCCGGAAAGTAATAATCAAAGAGTGTCCAGTCTAGGAAGTAGTTCGTTGTATAAAGAACTGCATCCTGAGAGGGGGTAATAACTTCCAGACACTGGGTGGTCGCAAGGTCGATGCGCTTTTCCCGCTGATAGGTTTGGTAGAGATCCGGTAGACTGCACACCAGCGTGCCCAAAATCAGAATACTGGACAGAATGGTTCTCCAACGGACTTTAGACAGAAGAAAGCCAAAAACCAGGTAAACGACTGCGGTGAGCGGATAAAGGTATCGAACGAGAAAAAGCGGGCGAACGGCATGTGAAACGATCAGTCCGACTGCGGAGGTGCCGGCGGCAGAAAGCAAGCCGGTCAAAAGCCAGATCGTATCGGGGGCGAAGAGCCATTTAGAGGACGATTTGGCTTGTGCTGTGAAATAAAGAAGGAATGCAAGACCGAAAATGAGGACTGTCCAAGAAGGGTTGAAGAAGAATCCGATACAATTGATCGGAGAAGGAATGAAGGTGGACCACCAGTCTGCCGCAGCGCGTTTGAAAGTGGGAAGCAATACCAGAAGCCAGGGAAGGTAGACGACCACTGCGGCACAATAAGTGATAAGGATTTTTTTTGAAGCTGCTCTTATCCTGCGGAAGCAGAGAAAGCAGAGCCAGATAGAAAAATGCAACGGAAATCAGGGCATAGTAGTGCGTATAAGCGGCACAAAGAGAGGCGACGCTGAAAATGACCCAATCGGAGGTTTTACCGGAATGAAGAATGTTATGGAGTGCCAGATAGGCCGCCAACACAAAGAAAGCGCCGAGTGAATACATTCGGGCCTCGACATTGAACATGATAGCGGTATCAGTCAAAGAGGCAAAAGTGGAAACAACAACTGCGGGAATCAATCCGAACTGTCTGAAAATCACTGTACAGGCAAGAATCAGAATGAGTCCATAGGGAATCAGAGCCGACAGATGATAGACATATCCGTGATTGCCCAGAAGATGATATAGGAGTTGCGTGAAAAGATAGTACAGCGGCGGATGGTTATCTGCCGCTGTGACTTGGAGCATTTCAAAAACATTCATTTGGGCAAGGCCGATGCTGAACCCTTCATCTCCCCAGAAGGAGTTGTCAAAAATGCGGACAAAGTGCATGGCGAACAGCACAAGGGCATACAGGTGCAGCAGCCAGGGCAAAATCCTGCGGCTGCGCTGTGCCCGGGATGTGGGTGAGGAAAAAGACATAGGAACCTCCCAAAATGATAAAAAAAGCAAACAAATTCATCTTATTATATCATACAGCGGCAAAAGATGATATTGCAAAGCAGCCAAAAGCTGCAAAAATGTTTTGCGGGGGCAAAATGGCCCTGCATTTTCAACAAAAACGGGAACATTTACAAGCGATTTTGCCAAGGGATGTACATTTTGACGAAAGAACCTTGACGTTTTTGCATAGAATAGATAATATAGACTTGAGAAATAGCGCATCGGGGCGTACGGCCCGGGTGCGTACCATATCCGATGCAAACGCTGAGGTTCATACGGGAGGACCAAAGATGACAAATGCAGAAAAACTTACCCTGGCAAAACACGCCTGCCACATCCGCATGGGCGTGATCGAGGGCACTCACAGCGCCAAGTGCGGCCATCCGGGCGGCAGCCTGGATATCGCCGAGGTGCTGGCGTACCTCTATTTCGTAGAGATGAAGGTGGATCCGAAGGATCCCAAGAACCCTGACCGCGACCGTCTGGTGCTCTCCAAGGGCCATGCGGCCCCGGCGCTGTACGCCGCGCTGGCTGAGCGTGGGTTCTTCCCGGTGGAGGACCTCAAGACCCTGCGCAAGATCGGCAGCTACCTGCAGGGCCACCCCAACATGAACAGTGTGCCGGGCGTGGATATGTCCACCGGCAGTCTGGGTCAGGGCGTGAGCGCCGCCTGCGGCATGGCACTGGGTGCCAAGCACGCCGGTAAGCCCATCAATGTTTACACCATCCTGGGTGACGGCGAGGTGGAAGAGGGCGAGTGCTGGGAGGCCTTTATGTTTGCTTCTCACTACGGCCTGTCCAACCTCTGCGTCATGCTGGACCGCAACCATCTGCAGATCGACGGCACCACCGAGACCGTGATGAACAGCGACCCCGCTCGGAGGAGAAGCTGAAGGCCTTCAACTTCAACGTGCTGACCATCAACGGCCACGATCTTGATGCCATTGAGAGCGCCATCGCCGCTTTCCACGCTGAGAACGAAAAGCCCACCTGCATCATTCTGGATACCCTCAAGGGCAAGGGCGTTTCCTTTATGGAGAACTCCGTTGACTGGCACGGCAAGGGCCCCAACGATGAGGAATACGCACAGGCCATGCAGGAGCTGAATGCAGCTTACGCCGCGCTGGAAGAGGAGGACAAGTAAGATGGCAGAAGTGAAGAAGATCGCTACCCGTGACAGCTACGGCAACACCCTGAAGGAGCTGGCCGCCGAGGGCCACGACGACCTGGTGGTGCTGGACGCTGACCTGGCTGCCGCCACCAAGACCGGCATGTTCCGCAAGGCGTACCCGGACCGTCACTTCGACTGCGGCATTGCCGAGGGCAACATGATGGGCGTGGCCGCAGGTCTGGCCACCATGGGTTATGTTCCCTTTGTTTCCAGCTTTGCCATGTTTGCCGCAGGCCGTGCCTTTGAGCAGATCCGCAACTCGATCGCCTACCCTCGCCTGAACGTCAAGATCGGTGCCACCCACGGCGGCATCTCTGTGGGCGAGGACGGTGCTTCCCACCAGTGCTGCGAGGACTTTGCCCTGATGCGCAGCCTGCCCGGCATGACCGTGATCTGCCCCGCAGACGATGTGGAGGCCCGCGCCGCTGTGCGTGCCGCTTACGCCATGCAGGGCCCTGTTTACCTGCGCTTTGGCCGTCTGGCTGTGCCTGTGTTCCACGATGAGGCTACCTACCACTTTGAGCTGGGCAAGGGCGAGCAGATCACCGAGGACAGCGACATTGCCATCATCGCCACCGGTCTGATGGTCAACGAGGCCCGTCTGGCTGCCGAGCAGCTGGCCGCCGAGGGCATCCACGCCCGGGTCATCAACATCCACACCATCAAGCCTCTGGACGAGGAGATCGTCCTCAAGGCCGCCAAGGAGTGCGGCAAGGTCATCACCGCCGAGGAGCACAGCGTCATCGGCGGTCTGGGCGAGGCCGTCTGCGCCGTTCTGAGCGAGAAGCTGCCCACCCCTGTCCGCCGCGTGGGCGTGCAGGACAAGTTCGGCTGCTCCGGCCCCGCATGGGACCTGCTCAAGCTGTACGGTCTGGATGCAGCGACCATCTGCAAGACCGCTCACGAGATGCTGGGCTGATCCAGAAAGTCAATACCAATAAAAGCCGGTCGGCGTATGCCGACCGGCTTTTTGCGTGCAATTACCGTAAAAATTCGTGATTTTTCCGCACGATATCCGGGGAAACGTGATGGCTGCTTGCACCCGGCGGCAAAGTGTGTTAAAGTGGGGCCAGATAAAAATTTGAGAGAAGGAGCACCGCTATGAAATACGATTTCACTTCCATCATGGACCGCCACGGCAAGGATGCCATTGCAGTGGATGGCCTTGGCACCGGCTTTGCCCCCGCCGCCCCCAAGGAGGGCTTTGATGCCATCCCCATGTGGGTGGCCGATATGAATTTCCCCACCGTGCCCACCATCCAGGAAGCCATCATCGAGCGCACCAACCACCCCGCGTTTGGCTACTTCAACCCCACCGATGAGTACTTCGATTCCATCATCCGGTGGCAGGCAAAGCGCAACGGCGTGCAGGGCCTGACCAAGGAGTGCATCGGCTACGAGAACGGCGTGCTGGGCGGCGTGATCAGCGCCCTGAACTGCGTCTGCTCCAAGGGCGACAAGATCCTGATCCACAGCCCCACCTACATCGGCTTCACCATGAGCCTGAAGAACAACGGCTACGAGGCTGTCCACAGCCCGCTGGTCAAGGATGAAAACGGCGTGTGGCGGATGGACTTTGAGGACATGGAAAAGCACCTGAAAGAGGAAAAGATCCATGCCGCCATCATGTGCAACCCCCACAACCCCTGCGGCCGTGTGTGGGAGCGCTGGGAGCTGGAAAAGGCCATGGAGCTGTACAAGAAGTACGATGTGTACGTGGTCTCCGATGAGATCTGGTCGGACATCATCCTGAGCGGAAACAAGCACATCCCCACCCAGTCTGTGAGCGAGGATGCCCGCCAGCGCACCGCCGCTTTCTATGCACCCTCCAAGACCTTCAATCTGGCTGGTCTGGTGGGCAGCTACCATATCGTTTACAACAGCTGGTGGCGTGACCGCATGGAAAAAGAGTCCAGTTTGAGCCACTACAACATGATGAACGTTCTCTCCATGCACGCCCTGATCGGTGCTTACAAGCCCGAGGGCTACGAGTGGACCGACGAGCTCTGCGAGGTGCTGACCGGCAACATCGACTTTGCCTGTGATTACATCGAGAAGCATTTCGAGGGCGTGACCGTCTCCAAGCCGCAGGGCACCTATATGCTGTTCGTGGACTGCACCGACTGGTGCAAGGCCCACGGCAAGACCATTGAGGATGTGGAGCACGCCTGCTGGGATGTGGGCGCTGCCATCCAGGACGGCACCATGTTCTTTGGCCCCTGCCACCTGCGCATGAATCTGGCTTCTCCCCGTTCCCGCATCGAGGAGGCGTTCCACCGCATGGACAAGTACGTTTTTAACGCATGATCGCTTAAACACAGCAAAAAGTCCCGACCAGAACGGCCGGGACTTTTTGCGCTTAATTCAGATCGAAATTGCCCACCAGCAGGTAGTAGAGCGCCTCCACCACCAGCGCTGCCGAAAGTTGGGAAGGCAGCATATCGCTGGCAATGCGCTGGATACGGTTGGAGGCCAGCAGGGTATAGCTGGCGTGGCCTGCCAGCGCCGAGCGCTTGTCGCAGGTGATGAGGATGACCGGTGTGCCGTTCTTCTTGGCGGCACGGGCGGCCGTCTCCAACGCCTCGCAGCGGCCTGCACTGGAAATGAGCAGCAGGGCATCTTTTGGGGTCAGTGCCGAAGAAAAAGACTTTGCCTTTTCCGGCACCGGGCTGATCATGCAGCGCTTGCCCAGACTGCCCAGCTTGAGTGAGGCATCCATGGCAACGGGCAGGCTGCTGCCGTTGGCTTCGATCTCAATGATCTCTG
>ENA-OQNJ01000410-OQNJ01000410.1-human-gut-metagenome-genome-assembly--contig:-NODE-410-length-11129-cov-2.854754_pt1 | contig 11129 bp, 9 predicted proteins | sample MGYA00242630_ERZ504882 | MGnify/ENA primary metagenome ERZ504882 (study PRJEB26092, sample SAMD00036408) | human gut metagenome | host: Homo sapiens | study: EMG produced TPA metagenomics assembly of... | reverse complement strand
TGAATCTGTCGCTACCATTACCGTAAATCTTTTTAAATCCAGCCGGAACTAATCCCAGGTCGCTTTCTTCCACCATGGAAACATCGAATTCGCTGTCCCCGGCTGCTATGATATATGCAGGCTGCAGTCTCTTTCGAAGTCTTCTCACAGCCATTCCCTTACTCAGATTTACAGGAACAACATATACCTTCTCTCCATTATGAAATACGTCCACCAGCTTCGTAGTCAGTTTTGCCTGCAGATCTTCAACCACTTCCTCCGGCTTTTCACATTTTGTAAAAATAAAAAGCTCATCTATAAATCTCAGTTCAAACTTTCGTCTGGAATCCCTGGCAAGAATCTGCTGCGCGTTTTTCCATTTCCGGTATGCTGTTCCGGATCATTTGCAGCGACTCCAGATACCACTCTCTGTCACGCTTACCATTTACCAGCAGTACTCCTCCATTACAGACAAGGGCATAGGGTACGATTCCTATATCCAGATCAATACGTTTATACTGTTCTTCCGTCCTTGTGGATGTTGGTATGATAGTCATCTTCTCACTTACTTTTTTCAACAGATCATGCGTTTTTTCAGAAATAAACGAGATTTCTCTTCCATTATATAACTCAACATTTAATTTATTTTCACCGATATTGCGCTTATACGAATATATTATGGTATTGTCCATGTCCGCGCATAAAATGCCATTCATTCTCTTCCTCCAAGAATGGGGCTGCCACACTGTTATTACCTGCGACAGCCCCATAATTATTATTTCATACGTATTGTTTACCTGCTCATGATTGCTTTTCTGATAAGATCCACCGGTATAATAAGTACTGCAAGTACCATGGATACCAGTAATGCCTTTGGCTCAAGCAGAGTTGTGTTAAATACTTTTCCCCCGATTTCAATGATAATGGTCTGAAGAACAAAGATTGCTCCCATTACCAGTACGAAGTTCTTATTCTCCCCGATATGCTCAAACAGATTAAACTTCTCAGATCTGGTATTCAGACTGTTAAAGATAATCGCATAAATGAAGAACGCAAACATAAATGTTTTCTCATAAAGCTCCGGATCTGCACAGCCCGCAGGGATTACCCAACTGGTAATGCCGCCGATATTCTCAAGTATCAGGATAGAACCAAGGGTAATAAATATTGCACTTACTCCGATCGCTGACTTGATGTACGGAGTCAGAATATTATCTGTTCTCTTTGCCGGCTGATCTTTCATATATCTGTCAAGAATAGGTTCTCCACCGAACGCCATGGCAGCCAGTGTATCCATGATCAGGTTGATCCAAAGGATCTGGACAATGGAAAACGGCTCTGTCCATCCCAGGATCGGTGCAATGATATTCATTAACAGAGTACTGATATTTACAGTAAGCTGGAAAATGAGGAATTTTCCAACAGATTTCGCCATAGTCCTGCTGTTAAGCACACAGTCTTTAATGGAAGTCAGACTGTTATTAAGGATAACAACATCTCCTGCCTCCTGTGCAACTGCTGTACCATCTCCCATTGCAAAACCAATGTCTGCCTGTTTTAATGCGGGAGCATCGTTCACACCGTCACCGGTCATACCACAGACATTATCAATCTGCTGTGAAAGAGATACCAGTCTTTTCTTATCAAGCGGTTTCGCGCGGCTTACCACTCTCAGGTTCGGGAGAACTTTCTTCAGCTCTTCATCTGATAATTTCTCCATTTCTTCATGGGTAAGAACCACGTCCTTCTTCTCATCTGCAAGATACCTGCCTCTTTTGCAATGGCTACTGCAGTTTCCTCTGCATCACCGGTAACCATAACTACCTGGATTCCTGCATCATTGAGAATCTGAACAGTCTCAACCGCATCTGTTCTGACATTATCACGCAGACACAGAACTGCCATAGAACAGCTTTCCATCGCTGAGTTTTCGCTACGGAGAGAAGCTTCATGGTTCTCTTTGCCTGTGCATGCATCTGTTCTTCTACTTTATCTTTATCTGCCTTTGTAAACTCTCTTTCTTCCCCGTCCGGAAGCATATAATGTGTTACTTTATCAATGATATTCTCTGTAGCACCCTTCCAGTAAACAAGTCCGTTTTTCAGTTTTACAGTGGCACATTTCTTCTCAGAATCAAATCCGCTGATCTCTTCTACCTTCTCCGGATCATTGTCAGAATCATTATAACCATGATTGATGGCATAAGAGAGCAGTGCTCTGTCCATGTTGTTACTTCCGATTGCCTTTCCCTCTGAGGAAATCTTTGCAAGGTTATTCAGGGTGATAGCTTCTATAAACTCCCTGCTCTGGATGGAATCAACAATCTCACCGTTACCTGTGATAAATTCTACCAGTGACAGGTTACCCTGTGTGATCGTTCCGGTTTATCACTGAACAGCACGTTCATGTAAGCAGAATCTGAAATGCCGCTTGTGGCTGACAAGGATATTCTTTTTATACATGGACTCTGTATTCATTAGAACTGAACCAGTACTGTTCATCATCGGGAGTCCCGTCCGGAACTGCCATGATCACGATAGAAGCCATAAGCATAACTGCTTCCGCTATTACAAGGAGAACGGAAACAACAGTGATTGCCTGATCTGCCCTGATCAGAGTCAGGACAACATGAAGGATACCTGCGATCGCTGCAGCTGACACACCCAGTTTACCGATACCTGCTGCCACACCCTCCAGCTTCAGGCTGGAAGTATCTTTTCGCTCTTCTTCCTCGGAGGTATCTGTCAGAGCTTTGTTTATCTTTCCTAATTCAGAACTGTCTCCGATAACAGTTGCGATCATGTAACCTTCGCCTGAAGTCACAACAGAACCCATAAAGACTTTTCCATGTGAGGAGTAATCCGTAGATTCTGCCTCGTCCATATTGGTTACTGCTGCTTTGTTCTCATCTCTTGATTCACCGTTTAATGCCGCCTGAGATACTTTGATCTTACCTTCAAATAACAGACCATCTGCCGGAACCTTATCTCCTGCCTGGATAAGGATCGTATCACCTTTAACGATTTCACTGGTAAGAATATTGACCAGCTTTCCGTCTCTTACAACTTTGGCATAAGTCTTGCTGTATTCTTCCTGAAGCGCCTCACTTCTTGAAGTATTTCTGTACTCTGACAGGGTACTGAAACCGGTAGCAAGTGCGATTGCGATCACAATACTGATGATCTCCACAACATCATTTCCGCCGGATAATGCAGGGACAAAGATTCCCAGCACAGCCAGGATAACTTTAAGAGCCAGAGCCGCACATAATACCTTGATCCAGATGTCATCAAATGCGCCGATGAACATGGACCAGAGTGATTCAGTCTCTTTCTTCGCCAGCTCATTGGTGCCGTACTTCGCCTTGCTCTCGCTGACCTGCTGTCCGGACAGGCCCTGCATTCGCTCCTCTTTGTTTATTTCATTCATAATAATCAACCTCCTCTTTCGGGTTTTGCAACTGTTCAATCATGGACAGACAGTTACCGGATTTTATATAAAAAGAGGAACCATAACAGCTCCTCTTTTTATTTTCACACAAATCTCTGGCAGAGTTCCCCAAGTCCGGGATCTGTTGTGCCATTTCCTACGGCGTTGAATTTCCATTCACCGTTATACCTGTATATTTCCCCAAAAATCATCGCAGTCATACCTGAATAATTCTCAGTTAAATTATATTTGCACATTTCTTTATTGTTTCTGGCATCAACCAGACGGATAAATGCATTCTGGATCATTCCAAAATGCTGTTTTCTCTTTACTGCCTGATAGATATTGACAACAATGACAATCTTATCATATTCAGCCGGAACTCTTGACAGATCAATAACGATCTGCTCATCATCTCCCTCGCCTGCTCCTGTAAGATTGTCTCCCATATGATTGACTGTCCCGGATTTATGTTTCAGGTTGCCGAAATATACCAAGTCTGTTTTATCTGTAAATTTACCATTTTTCAACATGATTGCAGAAGCGTCGCAGTCGATTGCCTGATGTGATGAAGAACCAAATAATGCACCAAACAATCCACCACCGCCGGATGGCTTTGCCTCATCCCAGCCAAGTCCCACGATCACCTTTGCTAATCCTGCATGCTCCTTTGACAGATTTACCTTCTGTCCTTTCTGTAAGCTTACTGACATTTTCGTCCCTCCTGTTGCCCTCCGGCACTATTCTACGTCTACACCATAACTGTTGCACAAAGCAGCCAGACCACCCTGATAACCACTTCCAATGGCATTAAATTTCCATTCGTCACCATTCTTGTACAGTTCACCAAATACAACTGCTGTTTCAATAGAGAAATCTTCTCCAAGATCATATCTGAGGATTTCTTCTCCTGTCACTTCATTGAAGATTCTCACAAAGGCATTAGAAACCTGTCCGAAATTCTGGCGTCTTGCCTCTGCATCATAGATGGTAACTGTAAATGCAATCTTTGTGATATTGGCAGGAATCTTTGACAGATCGATCTTAATCTGCTCATCATCTCCGTCTCCGGCACCTGTAAGGTTGTCTCCCATATGCTGGACTGCTCCGGACGGATGTACAAGATTTCCATAGAATACAAAATCGTTCGAATCAGAAACCCTTCCGGAATCTGTCAGACAGAACGCTGCTGCATCCAGATCGAAATCCCCGCCTGTGTCAAAAGCATTGATATCCCATCCGATACCTACAACTACATTCTTAAGTCCCGGGTTACCTTTTGTAAGACTGACCTTCTGTCCTTTTTTTAAACTAACTGGCATATATTTTTCCTCCCATATTGTCTTATCCGCTTCGCTATACAGCTCCATACCTGATAACTGTTTAGTATTTTTACCAAACAGCCGACTGTCTCTTACATTACGCTACTTCAATACCATAATGACCGCAGAGTGCTGCAAGTCCACCTTGGAATCCGCTTCCGATGGCATTAAACTTCCACTCTCCGTTATGTCTGTAAAGTTCTCCTACAACTACTGCTGTTTCAATGGAGAAGTCCTCCCCAAGATCATAATGGATCAGTTCCATCTCATTGGATTCATCTACCAGACGGATATAAGAGTTTGAAACCTGTCCGAAGTTCTGACGTCTTGCTTCTGCATCATAAATGGTAACTGTAAACGCAATTCTCTCAATATTCGCCGGAACCTTTGACAGATCGATCATGATCTGCTCATCATCACCTTCACCCTCACCGGTAAGGTTATCTCCCATGTGGATGACTGATTCACTGGCATGCTTCAGATTGCCATAGAAAATGAATTCTTTCTCTGTAGGGCATTTTCCGTTGGCACCAAGCATAAATGCTGCTGCATCCAGGTCAAAATCCGAACCTGAATCAAAAGCGTTTACATCCCATCCAAGTCCTGCCATGATCTTCTTAAGTCCCGGATTCTTCTTTGTTAAATCTACCTTCTGTCCTTTTGATAAATTAATAGGCATATCATTCATCCTCCCTTTTTTCTGTGTTTTTATTTTCTTACCGGTGGCACATTGTATTGTTTGTTAAAATCCTGTTTGATTGCCTCCAGACGAACCTGATCCTCCTGGCGTTTCTTTCTGGCATCTTCCTGGATCCTTCTTGTCTCTTCGATTCCATTTGTAATGGTTGCCCATGTCTTCTCAAGAGTCTCAATCTGAATGGAACTTCCGGATGCCATTTTAGCTGTCATCTTCGATACATCTACTGTATTCTGGGCATTCTTAAGAAGCATCTCATTTGTTTTCTTATCCAGTTCTGCAATAGATTCTGCCTGTATCTTCTGCCTCTTCAGAAGAATTGCCTGCGCAAGTGCCTGCTTAAATACAGGAAGCGTAACGATAAACGCAGAATTGATTTTTCTCACCAGATTGTAATTGCTGAACTCCATAGTCTTTATCATGGGAATGGACTGCATTGCCACATTCTCTGCTGTTCTCAGATCCTGTGTCCTCTGTTCCAGCATCATCAGTGCCTGATTCAGACTGGTAAGTTCAAACTGAATAGACTGATCTCCCGTATTCTCCATATCCTGCTGTCTCTGGGCAATGTAGGCTTCAATCTCTTTACATGCCTGTTCTCCTGCAAGGATATATTTCACCAGTTCATGATAATAATCCACATTGGTCTTAAACATGGTATCCAGCTTTTTGTTGGACTGTTTGATTTCAGACTCATATCCTTTAAGCTGAACATAAATCTTATCAACTTCTTCGCCCATTGTGTGATACTTGGCCAGTATCTTATCCAGCTGTTTTCTGAAATTTCCGAAAAGCTTTCCGAAAAGTCCCGGATTATCCTTAATTTCATTAATGTCAAACTGATCCATGATCTTTGCCAGCGATTTAAGCATCTCGCTTGTCTCATTAAGCTGCGACATATTCATGCTGTTGAGGACCACATCAGATGCCTTGGAAATCTCCTCTGCTGCTTTCGCACCAAAAGATACAATGGTATCCATATTGTAAACTTCGATCGTGCTGACAATATCGTCCACTTCTTTTGAATTGACCAGCTCAGCATTCATCTGCTGCCTGTCAGCGACAATATCATATTTCTCCACAACTTCAATCTCATTTTTCTCCTGAAGACCATTACCGGCCTGAGCAGGATTTCCCATAGATGATTTACCGAAATCAAGTCCCATAATCTACTAACCTCTCCTGAAAAGTTTTCTCCGCCATGAGGGGCGGGTACTGTTTGTCGAAATGTTATTCAGATCCGGAACCTGCATATCGTATTTATATTCCCCGATCTGGTGCTCTTCCATCAGTTTTTCTGCAAAGTAGTTCTCCACACTCTGATAGCCTGTAGGGACAAAAAACAGAATGTCAAATCCTGCCAGGTTCAGGAATGTTACAAGAATCGAATCCTGAAGTGAAATCATCGTCTCCCCTGTATTAATATATATCAGTTTCGGATCTTTTTGTAAAATCAAATTTCTGGATCAGACGCAGAATCTCCTTCGGCAGATCCAGAATCTGCGCGATCACTGTATATTCTGTACCATTTTCCCCAATACCCTTTATCAGTTTCCGCTCGATCAGAAGCTGCAGCTTGTCAAGTATAAATTCCTGCATTTCCTCCCGAAGAAGATGATAAGGATATCTGGGATGATTCTTTATTTTATTCCGCAGAAGCTTTCCGTTTTTATAAAATTCTACGGCAAAGGCTTTCATTGGACCGGAGGCAGTTGGTTCAATGTACGGAGCACTTTTCACAACAACGGTATCCTCTGTGATCAGTGCTGCTATGGATTCCCAGTACTGAGAAACACTTCCATCCTTCACTCCTGAGATTTTTGAAAAAATTAACCGGAATATTTACCACACCGTTAACTGTGCTGAAATTAGGTCTGTATTTCAATTCCTGATCCCACAGTAGTTTTATCTCTTCATACATGGTCTGCAGATTGATAACATTCGCCTTCACATACTGCTGATTTCTGTATATCCCACTGTCCTGATACATCAGAGTATCAAGTTCTCTTTCCGCATGATAAGCGGCTGTTCCAATCTTTACCTGAGAACTCTCTTCCGGATATTCTGTGATCGCCAGACTCTCCGGATAGTTGACCTCATACAGAAGTTTATCTTCCAGACAGCACTTAATGTTCAGATCAGGACATAAGATCAGCACATCCAGCGGAAGTCGCCCAAGGAAACTCATAAACAGAGCTTCGTTTTCATTCCGGCAGCCACCCAGATAAATAAAGCATCCTATCTCCGGTGATTTCCAGTTTATGAACAGTTTCGGCATATATCTTCTCAGCCAGCACAGCAGATACACTGCCCTGTTTGTCAGTCTGTTAAGATTTTCCCCTTCCTTCTGAGATTCAGCCAGCATAACATCCACAAATGTTTTATGCAGTATCCGCTGAAGCTCCGGATTGGCTCCATACTGTATATTACACGCAAGTCCCAGGATCATCTGATCTCCGGATGTATAGTTTGACCTCTTTATCTCTGAGATTTCCTGCGGTGTCGGTCTTGGAATCTCTTTACTTACGATCACCGTATTTCTCTTTGAATTTCTCAGTTCCTGCTGCAATCTGAACAGTTCATTTGCATAAGTAAGCTTATCTTCTGCCCCGTTTATCCTGCAAAAACAGTTATAAAAGAAACGGCTGTCATTTCCCCTTAACAGGATGCTCTCGCGGATATCATCCAGGCCATTTCCCTTTATCCATGCATTTGTACAATTTGTAAGCGAAGGTCTGATTCCATACAGTCTCTCATTGTTGAGTTCATTCTGAATCTCATCTCTGACCTTTTTCACACAATATCCCTGCGGAAATGGCTGCAAACCTTCCATCTGCAAACTGTCTGAAAGAACGGAACCCGGATCTGTTTTCAGATATCCCTGATCCCCTGCATACTGAAGCAGTACTACATCACAGCCTGCATTGGAAAGAATCGATATGAGCATTAACTCATAATTGCTTATCTGCCCTTCATATAATATTTTAGGGATATGGTTCTCTCCAAGCTGATTTACAATGCGTTCAAATTTATAATACAGCCAGCACATGAACTTGATATATGCGTTCCTGAGCATATTCTCGGTTTTCCCGGCTTTTCGCAGGGAATCCAGAGAGTCATAAATGGAGGCTGCCACATTCTGTCTCTGAAACTCATTCATCCTTGGCAGCCATTTTCTCAGACTGACATGGATAAAATCCATACTCATCTGAAAATCCATTCCCATTATTTCATTATAATATGCAAGATTCCCCTCATCGGGATTAGGTATCTTCCCTTCGATAACCACTCCGGTTCTTCTTGCTGTATCATAATATTTCTTTATAAATTCGCCGACTTCTTCAGAATATCCGTTGATACGGTAGAAATAAACACCTTTCTCCCGCCTGCTGTTCAGTTCGACAAAATAATCACTGAGGTTTTGAATTTTTTTGTGTTCCAACATATAAGTATCTCACCTTCAATATCTGCTTATCTTATTTCTGTTCATGATAAGTTCTACAGTAATTTCATAAAATAATGCGGAACCATAATTTTCTCCAAATTTTCGTATAAATTCTACCTCAAAATTGTATCATATTGCTATTTATATTTCAAGAAAATTCCCCTGTTCTTTCTATGGCTTATTCCCCTGAAATGTGCTATGATGTAGCTGCTGACTCGGTCCTTCACACTGTGATGGGCCGGATTACCTGCAGTATTTTATTGAATTTCTATAAGGTACCCTATTTACGGGAATTTTTGTAGATATGTCAGAAGGAGTGTTATGAAAAATAATGTTTTATATTACAGTGTAGGTCCATTACTCTATTGTCCTGCCAACAGAATATCCATCACTGATTCTCTGATAAATGAAAGATTCGGGAACAGATTTTCTCTTGCTCTCTGTCTTGAAGATACCATAAACGACGATCATGTTGAAGAAGCCGAGCAGATACTGATTTCTTCTCTCAGCCAGATATTCATACAGCATGAACAAAAGCCATTCTATCTGCCCAAAATATTTATCCGGGTTCGGAATCCACAGCAGATTCAGAGATTAACAAAAGCTCTTGGGCAATCTATTAAGATTGTTACCGGTTTCATCGTCCCTAAATTCAGCCCGGATAACGCACAAAGTTATATTGAGCAGATGATCCTCGTCAATGAACTTGTCGCAAAAAAGCTTTACATGATGCCTATTTACGAAAGTCCTTCCATTATAGATTTGCGAAACAGAATTGATATTCTCTATTTGTTAAGGGATTCTTTAGCCAGAATTGAAGATCTTATATTGAATATACGTGTTGGCGGAAATGATCTGTGCCATATGTTTGGGTTTCGCAGACATGCCAATGAATCTATTCACAGCATCAGACCTGTTTCAGATATTTTCTCAGATATTATCACTGTATATGGTATGGATTATGTGATTTCCGGTCCTGTATGGGAATATTATGCCGGTGACAGCTGGAAAGAAGGAATGATTCAGGAAATCCGGGAGGACAGACTTTGCGGTTTCATCGGAAAAACCGTTATCCACCCTTCACAGATTCCTGTAGTAAACAGAGCTTATCAGGTTTCACGAAATGACTACCTTGACGCACGGGCGATTTTAAACTGGAATGCTGATTCTGCTTCCCTTGTTGCAGGAAGCAAAACCAGAGAAAGAATGAATGAATATAAAACCCATCTGAACTGGGCTAAGAAAACAGTTTATCTTTCAGAAGTTTTCGGAATAACAGAATAAGTATTACCCTTCTCACGCATCCGCAAGCTTCTTAATGATTCCACAGCATTTATAATGTATAAGTGGATAGTATTCTACAGGTGTATGTTTCTCTTCGGCAAGTCTGACAATATGCTCCAACTGAGGATTTCCCTTATATCGCTCATCGATCAGCACCTTCCAGGGAATTCTCCTCAGTAATACTCTTGTTGTCTCTCCAATCCCCGGTTTGATCAGATTAATATCGTCAATACCGAAATTCTTTCCTATATTTATTACCTCATCAATACCCTGACTTTCCACTCTTTTTTCCAGATCAGGTGTATTCTCCATATTAAATTCCTTTTCAATGGTTTCAATAAAGTCATATGACAGATCAGAATCTGTCAGTTCTCCGTAATAGACTGCCCCATGGAAATCATCTCTGCCTATTATGTCATCTCTCAGAAAAGTACGGCTGATAAGGCCGGATACTGTACTGTTCAGGCAGGAACTTGGGATCAGGATATCTTCATGTGTTCCGCAAAGCTCCGTAACATTTGCCGGATCTGCCACTACCGCTATGTCAGCAGAAACCCCTTCATATGCAGAGATGTCTTTCTTCAATTCATTCAGGATCGCACCCTTGCCAATCCATCCGTCCACAAATAAAATCTGCTGCGGTCTATACTTTTCAAGCAGATACTTCATGGCATTATCGTCAATCCCTCTTCCTCTGATAATTGAAATGGAATAATGAGGCACATTTATATCATATTTGAATTTGATGTATCGCTTCACAAGGATACCAATTGGGATTCCCGCTCTGGCAAGGGATACCAGGACAATTTTCTTTCCCTTATTCTCTATGATCTTATCTGCCAGCATTCCTACTGCATTGGCAACCGGCTTCGCATAATGTTTCAGCGCATTATGATATACCTGCATATACTGATCTGTAGGAACATATTCAACAGGCAGCATCTCGCTGTAATGTTTTCCGGACTGAATCAGT
>ENA-OQNJ01000409-OQNJ01000409.1-human-gut-metagenome-genome-assembly--contig:-NODE-409-length-11152-cov-1.818503_pt1 | contig 11152 bp, 14 predicted proteins | sample MGYA00242630_ERZ504882 | MGnify/ENA primary metagenome ERZ504882 (study PRJEB26092, sample SAMD00036408) | human gut metagenome | host: Homo sapiens | study: EMG produced TPA metagenomics assembly of... | reverse complement strand
GGGGTTGGCCAGCACCCAGCTCTCGGCAATGGCCTTGGTGTCGCCGATCAGGACCCAGAATGTGGGTGTCACTGCCCTTGGAGTCGTTGATCTGCAGCCCCATATCCTGCAGTTCGTGGCAGAACTCGCGGACCTGTGACGTCACGGGGCATCCTGTTTCAGTACAATGATCATGGTGGTCGTCTCCTTATCCTTCTCACACAAACGGCACAGGAGACCGGCTCCATTGCCGTGATTTATTTTCATGAAGTTCAGTTTCCTGAAGCATGGGCCTATGATAACACTTCAGGGAACTGAAGTCAAGAGAAATTTTGAAATTTAGGAAAGAAAGTGGTAGAATAGGGGCAGCCTGAGAGGGCAAGGAGTTTACAAGGAGCGATCATCAATGGGAAAAGAAGCAAAAACGAATGCCATGCGCATCCTGGAACGGGCCAAGGTGCCCTATACAGCCCACGAATATGCCCACGAAGAGGGCGTGGCGGTGGACGGCGTGACCGTGGCCGCCAGCATGGGGGAGGACCCGGCCTGCGTATATAAGACGCTGGTGACCCAGGGCAGCAGCAAAAACTACTTTGTGTTCGTCATTCCGGTGGCGGCAGAGCTTGACCTGAAGGCCGCTGCCCGCAGCGTGGGCGAAAAAAGCGTAGCCATGATCCATGTGGCCGATATCAATAAGGTCACCGGCTATGTGCGCGGCGGCTGCAGCCCGGTGGGCATGAAAAAGCAGTACACCACCGTGTTTGATGAAAGCGTGCTGGCTCAGGAAAAGGTCTATGTCTCCGGCGGCCGCATTGGTACGCAGGTGTGCTGCGCACCCGCCGACCTCATCCGGGCAGCAAGGGCAACAACAGCGAAGATCATCTTCTAAGGTAAAACGCCCTTACTGCCAACGCAATGACGGAGAGACTGTACAGAGCGGGGCCTGCTCAGTGAGATAAAACTTACTTTATTATATTTTCTAAAAAAGTCATACTTAAAAAGAAATACGGTGTCGAAACTGCACAAAACTTTTGAAAGTTTTTTGACGCGGGAGAACACAAGGGAGAAATTGCCCCAAGGGCCTTTGCAAAGTGGAATTTTTGCCGTAAACTGTATGTAGTACAGGGACGGTACCCCGGCGGATGCCGGGTGCCGCCTGAAAAAGCGCAGAGCAAAAGGGGAACTTCAAAGATGAAGATGCTGTCGGGCTTCACAGAACAGAACAACATTCGTGCTGTTCAGGGGCATCGTGCAGCTTTGTGCAAAGCGCTGGGAGAGCATACGCAGAAATAAAGGCCGTGGTGCAGGTGTACCACAGCGTTTTTTTGTTTGCAGACGGAGAAAGAGAGGTTCGGATATGATTCGGAAAGTTGCAGTGATCATGGGCTCGGACAGTGATTGGCCGGTGTAAAGGGGGCCTGTGCCCAGCTGAAGGCGCTGGACATCCCCTTTGAGGCACACATCCTTTCGGCCCACCGCACCCCTGCCGAGGCCGCGGATTTTGCCAAAAATGCCCGGGCCAACGGCTTTGGTGTGATCCTGTGCGCGGCGGGCATGGCGGCCCATCTGGCCGGTGCCTTTGCCGCCAACACCACCCTGCCTGTCATCGGTATCCCGATGAAGGGCGGCGCGATGGACGGTCTGGACGCGCTGCTGGCCACGGTCCAGATGCCCAGCGGCATCCCGGTGGCTACCGTGGCCCTGAACGGGGCCAAGAACGCCGCCTGGCTGGCCGCCGAGATCCTGGCCCTGAGCGATGATGCACTGGCCGGGAAGCTGGAGGCCGAGCGGGTGAGCATGGCACAGCAGATCGCAGCCAAGGAAGAAAAGCTGCAGAACGAACTGAAAGAGTTGTAAGGAGAACCAATGTCTGATTTTGCATATCCGCTGCACGAGGAATGCGGCGTTTTTGGCATTTACGACCGGGCGGGCACTGAGGATGTGGCCGCTGCCGCCTATTCTGCCCTGTATGCGCTGCAACACCGCGGGCAGGAGAGCTGCGGCATTGCGGTCAACGATGACGGTGTCATCCAGGGCCACCGCGACCTCGGCCTGGTGAACGAGGTGTTCGACCCCCGCCGTGCTGGGCAGTCTTTCCACCCCCACGGCCCACATGGCAACGGGTCATGTCCGCTATGCCACGGCCGGCAGCCGGGTGCGGGCCAACGCCCAGCCCATGATCGTCCGGCATGGCCGGGGCACCATGGCCCTCTGCCACAACGGCAACCTGACCAATGCCCTGGAGCTGCGCCGTCAGCTGGAGAACGAGGGTGCCATCTTCCACGGCTCCTCCGATACCGAGGTCATCTGCTACCTCATCACCCGCAACCGCCTGCGGATGGGCAGCATTGAGACTGCCATCAGCAAGACGATGGATGTGCTGGAGGGTGCATACAGTCTGGTGATCATGTCCGCCACCAAGCTCATTGCGGTCCGGGACCCCCGGGGCTACCGCCCCCTGTGCATCGGCACCCTGCCCGGCGGCGGCTACGTCTTTGCTAGCGAGAGCTGCGCGCTGGATGCTGCGGGCGCGACCCTGCTGCGGGACGTGGAGCCCGGCGAGATCGTCATTGCCGACACCAAGACCGGTGAGCTGCGGAGCATCAAGGATCACTGCGGCCGCCCGGACACCCAGATGTGCGTGTTCGAGTTCATCTATTTCTCCGCCGGACAGCATCATCGAGGGCAGCTCGGTGCACGAGGCCCGCAAGCAGGCAGGCCGGTTCCTGGCACAGGAGCACCCGTGTGGAGGCCGATGTGGTCATCGGCGTGCCGGATTCCGGTCTGGATGCGGCGCTCGGCTACTCGCAGGAGAGCGGCATCCCCTACGGCATCGGCTTCATCAAGAATAAATACATCGGCCGCACCTTCATCCAGGGCAGCCAGAAGCAGCGCGAAAACAGCGTGCGCATCAAGCTGAACGTGGTGTCCAGCACCGTCAAGGGCAAGCGGGTCGTGCTGGTGGATGACTCCATCGTGCGCGGCACCACCTCTGCCCGCATCATCAAGCTGCTGCGGGACGCCGGAGCAAAGGAAGTCCACTTCCGCGTTTCGGCACCCCCCTTCAAATATCCCTGCTACTTCGGCACCGACATCCCCGACCAGAAGCTGCTGGTGGCCACGGGCCGCAATGTGGAGCAGATCAATGAGATCATCGGGGCCGATACCCTGGGCTACCTGTCCACCGAGCATGTGGTGCAGCTGGCCAAGAACGCAAAATGCGGTTTCTGCACCGCCTGCTTTACCGGCGAGTATGCCGTGAGGCCGGAAGAGGTGCTTTCCACCGATATCCATGAACGCCACCTGAACGACCGTCCCAAAAACGAGAAAAACGTTAGGAGAGTAAGAAGATGGAAAACGAGCTATTCTGAGAGTTACGCAGCTGCCGGTGTGGATATCACTGCCGGTTACCGCTCCGTTGAACTGATGAAGCAGTATGTTGCCCGCACCATGAACGAACACTGCATTGGTGGTCTGGGCGGCTTTGGCGGCCTGTTTGAGCTGGACTGCACCGGCTACAAGCACCCTGTTCTGATCTCCGGCACGGACGGCGTGGGCACCAAGCTGAAGATCGCCATGATCATGGACAAGCACGACACCATTGGCATCGACTGCGTTGCCATGTGCGTCAACGATGTGATCTGCGCCGGTGCAAAGCCGCTGGTGTTCCTGGATTACATCGCCTGCGGCCGCAACATCCCTGAGAAAGATCGCCGAGATCGTCAAGGGCGTGGCCGAGGGCTGCGTGCAGGCTGATTGCTCTCTGGTGGGCGGCGAGACTGCCGAGCACCCGGGCATGATGCCGGAGGATGAGTACGATCTGGCCGGTTTCACCGTGGGCGTTGTGGACAAGGAAAAGATACCTGAGCAACGAGACCATGCAGGCTGGCGATGTCATCCTCGCTCTGCCCTCCACCGGTGTTCATTCCAACGGTTTCTCGCTGGTGCGCAAGATCTTTGATATTGACAACGATCCCGATGTTCTGCACACCACCCCCGCCGAGCTGGGCGGCAAGACCCTGGGCGATGCCCTGCTGGCTCCCACCAAGATCTACGTCAAGCCGGTGCTGAAGGTGCTGGAAGAGGTGGATGTCAAAGGCATCTCCCACATCACCGGCGGCGGCTTCTATGAGAACATCCCCCGCAGCCTGAAAAAGGGCTGCTGCGCCCGCATCAAGAAGGAAGATGTCCGCATTCCTGCCCTCTTCCACCTGATGCAGGAGACCGGCCACATCTCCGAGCACGATATGTTCAACACCTTCAACATGGGCGTCGGCATGGTGCTGACCGTCGCGCCCGAGGATGCGGACAAGGCCATTGCCATTCTGAAGGCCCACGGCGAGGACGCCTACCGCCTGGGCACCATCGTCGAGGGCGACGGGGTCGAGCTGGTATGAAGCGTGTAGCGGTACTGGTATCGGGCGGCGGCACGAATCTGCAGGCCCTGCTGGAAAGCGAGCGCCGCGGCGAGAACCCGAACGGCAAAATCGAGCTGGTCGTTGCCAGCAAGCCCGGCGTCTACGCGCTGGAGCGCGCCGCCAATTTCGGTGTGGAATCCGCTGTTGTCAGCCGCAGGGACTACGCTGACAGCGCAGCGTTTGACGCCGCCCTGCTGGACACCCTGCAGAAGCACAGGTATTGACGTGGTCGTGCTGGCAGGCGTTTTTGAGCGTGCTGGGCGTAAAAGGTCATTGCGGCCTACCGCAATAAAATCATCAATGTTCATCCCAGCCTGATCCCCAGTTTCTGCGGCCCCGGCTTCTACGGACTGCGCGTGCACGAGGCTGCGCTGGCCCGCGGCGTGAAGCTGACCGGCGCTACCGTCCACCTTGTAAACGAGGAATGCGACGGCGGGCCCATTCTGCTGCAGAAGGCCGTGGCCGTGGAGCCCGGCGACACCCCCGAGACGCTGCAGAAGCGCGTCATGGTCGAGGCCGAATGGCAGCTGCTGCCCAGGGCATTGGCGATGGTGTGCAGTGACGAGGTGTAAAATCGTTTTCCACCACTGCACGGCAGGGAATCCCGTTTCCTGTTTACGCAAAACGAGGTTTAACAATGAAAAAGAATCTGTACAAATATCTTGCCGGGAATGACTACCCCGGGCGCGGCATTGTGCTGGGCAAAAGCCCCGACGGCCAGAAGGCGTTCGTCGCCTACTGGATCATGGGCCGCAGCGCCAACAGCCGCAACCGTGTGTTTGAGCCTATCGACGGCGGCATCCGCACGGTGGCCGCTGACCCGGCCAAGCTCGAGGACCCGCACCTCATCATCTACAACGCTGTGCTGACCCTGCGGGAGACCACCGTGGTCACGAACGGCGACCAGACCGACACGATTGCCCGGTTCATGAACGACAACCTTTTCCCCGGCTACAGCTTTGAGGCTGCGCTGGCGACCCGCACCTATGAGGACGACGCGCCGAACTTTACCCCGCGCATCTCCGGCGTTGTCGATATGCGCCGCGGCGGCTACAAGCTGTCCATCGTCAAGTCCGACGAGGGCAACGCCGAGAGCGTGCAGCGCCAGACCTTCGACTACCCGCAGCCCGTGGCCGGTGAGGGACACTTCATCAGCACTTACGTCAAGAACGGTGCGCCGATCCCCAGCTTTGCGGGTGAGCCGCTGCGCGTCGCCATCGACACGAATGACGCGGACAAGTTTGCCGACAAGCTGTGGGGGAGCCTGAACGAGGACAACAAGGTCAGCCTGTTTGTCCGCAGCATCGAGCTGGAAACCGGCGAGTACGAGGACATTATCCTGAATAAATACACCGCTGTGGAGGGTTAATATGAACGAATTTCAGCTGAAATACGGCACGAACCCCAACCAGAAGCCCGCCCGCATCTACATGGCGGACGGCAGTGACCTGCCTGTGCAGATTTTGAACGGACGCCCGGGCTACATCAACTTTCTGGATGCGTTCAACTCCTGGCAGCTCGTGCGCGATTTGAAGAAGGCACTCGGACAGCCCGCTGCCGCCAGCTTCAAGCACGTCTCCCCCGCCGGTGCGGCCATCGGTCTGCCGCTGGATGAGACCCTGCGCGCCATGTACCACATTGCGCCGGAGACCGAGCTTTCCCCGCTGGCCTGCGCCTACGCCCGTGCCCGCGGTGCGGACCGTATGTCCAGCTTCGGCGACTGGATCGCGCTGTCCGATGTCTGCGACCTGAGCACCGCGAAGCTGATCCAGCACGAGGTCTCTGACGGCATCATTGCCCCCGGTTATGAGCCGGAGGCTCTGACCATTCTGGCCGGTAAGAAAAAGGGCAACTACAATGTGGTGGCCATTGACCCGGACTACAAGCCCGCCCCTGTGGAACACAAGCAGGTGTACGGCATCACCTTTGAGCAGGGCCGCAACGAGCTGACCATCAACGCCGACACCATGCTGACCAACTGGGTCACCGAGAACAAGAGCGTGACCGAGGAGCAGAAGCGGGACCTGATCATTGCCCTTATCACCCTGAAATACACCCAGTCCAACAGTGTCTGCTACACCGCAGGCGGCCAGACCATCGGCGTGGGTGCCGGCCAGCAGAGCCGCATCCACTGCACCCGTCTGGCAGGCCAGAAGGCCGACAACTGGCAGCTGCGCCACATGGACAAGGTGCTGAATCTGCCCTTCCGTGACGATGTCGCCAAGCCCAACCGCGACAATGCCATTGATGTGTATATCGGTGACACCCCCGAGGATGTCATCGGCGACGATGTCTGGGCCGAGACCTTCACTGAGCAGCCCGCACCCCTGACCGCGGAGGAAAAGAAAGAGTACCTGAGCCACGTTACCGGTGTCTGCCTGGGTTCCGATGCCTTCTTCCCCTTTGGCGACAACATCGAGCGTGCCCGCCGCTCCGGCGTGACCGCCATTGTCCAGCCCGGCGGCTCTATCCGCGACCAGCAGGTCATTGACACCTGCAATAAGTACGGCATTGCCATGGCCTTCTGCGGCATCCGGCTGTTCCATCACTAAAAGGAAAACTGGTTCGCCCTCTCAGTCAAAGCCTGTCGGCTTGCCAGCTCCCCCAAAGGGGAGCCTTTGGCAGCATCCCGTTAGTAGCTGCTGGTGTTAGTGCCAGTCTTGGCTCTCCCTTTGGGAGAGCTGGCGCGAAGCGCCTGAGAGGGTGAGGACGCTGACAGAGAAGCAGAAACGAATATTTTAGGAGATGTTAAAATGGCTAAAAAAATCTTAGTGGTCGGCGGCGGCGGCCGCGAGCACGCCATCATCAAGGCACTGAAGAAGAGCCCGGACTGCGGCGAGATCTGGTGCGCTCCGGGCAACGGCGGCATCAGCTATGATGCCAAATGCAAGAACATCAAGGCTACGGACGTAGAGACCATGGTGGCCTTTGCTGCCGAGGAAAAGTTTGATTATGTTGTCGTGGCGCAGGATGACCCGCTGGCGCTGGGCATGGTGGACGCGCTGGCAAAGGTGGGCATCCCTGCCTTTGGCCCGGACAAGGCCGCTGCCCGCATCGAGGCCTCCAAGGTGTTCTCTAAGGATCTGATGAAGAAATACGGCATCCCCACCGCAGAGTATGCCACCTTTGATGACCCCGCCAAGGTCATGGATTACATCAAGGCAAAGGGCAAGTACCCCGTGGTCATCAAGGCAGACGGGCTGGCACTGGGCAAGGGCGTGCTGATCTGCGAGAACGAGGAACAGGCCGCCGACGGCGTGAAGGAGATCATGCTGGACAAAAAGTTCGGCGCTTCCGGCAACCATGTGGTGGTGGAAGAGTTCCTCACCGGCCCCGAGGTCAGTGTGCTGAGCTTCACCGACGGCAAGGTGGTCAAGCCCATGGTGTCCAGCATGGACCACAAGCGTGCCAACGACCACGACACCGGCCTGAACACCGGCGGCATGGGCACCGTGGCCCCCAACCCCTACTACACCCCGGCCATTGCTGCCGAGTGCATGGAAAAACGATCTTCCTGCCCACCATTCAGGCCATGAACGCCGAGGGCTGCCCCTTCAAGGGCTGCCTGTACTTCGGCCTGATGCTCACCCCGGACGGCCCGAAGGTCATCGAGTACAACTGCCGCTTCGGCGATCCCGAGACCCAGGTGGTGCTGCCTCTGCTGGAGAGTGACCTGCTGAAGATCATGACTGCCTGCACCGAGGGCACGCTGGCCGATACCGAGGTCAAATTCTCCGAGGGCGCGGCCTGCTGTGTCATTCTGGCCTCCGGCGGCTACCCGGTGTCCTATGAAAAGGGCAAGCCCATTTCCGGCCTGACCAACGGCCAGCTGGAAGGGGAGAGCAACATCACAGTCTACCACTCCGGCACGGCACTGCGTGAGGACGGCACGCTGGTCACCAACGGCGGCCGCGTGCTGGGCGTGACTGCAACTGCGCCCCGCCTGACCGCCGCCATCACGCAGGCATACGCCGCCGCTGAGAAGATCAGCTTTGAAAAGCTGCACAAGCGCACGGATATTGGTATGAGAGCGCTGAAAGCAATCGCTGAACAATAAAAAGAGGGGGATTCACCCATGGTTTATCGTATTTATGTGGAAAAGAAGCCCGGCTTTGATGTGGAAGCCCAGGGCCTGAAAAATGAGCTGGTGAGCCTGCTGGGCATCCAGTCCCTGAGCGGTCTGCGCCTGCTGAACCGCTATGACGTGGAGGGCATCGACGAGGCACTGTTCAACCAGTGCGCTACCACCGTGTTCAGTGAGCCGCCGGTGGACAACACCTATGCGGAGCTGCCTGAATTCGAGGGCATTTCCTTTGCTGTGGAGTACCTGCCCGGCCAGTTCGACCAGCGCGCCGATTCTGCCGCCGAGTGCATCCAGCTCATCAGCCAGGCGAGCGCCCGCTGGTCCGCTCTGCCCGTGTCTACCTGCTGGAGGGTTCCCTGACCGAGGAGCAGGTGGCAGAGATCAAGAAGTACGTTATCAACCCGGTGGAGGCCCGCGAGGCTTCGCTGGAGACCAAAGCTACCCTGAAGATGGAGTATCCCGTGCCCACCGCTGTGGCCACGCTGGAGGGCTTCAACGAGCTGGACGAAGAGGGCCTGAAGAAGTTCATCGACGAAAAGGGCCTGGCCATGGATCTGGGCGATATCAAGTTCTGCCAGGAGTACTTCCGCTCTGAGCACCGCGACCCCACCATCACCGAGATCAAGATGATCGACACCTACTGGTCCGATCACTGCCGCCACACCACCTTTGGCACCATTCTGGATGATGTCCAGATCGACGATGCCGTGGTGCAGGCAGCGTTTGACCGCTACATGGCCATGCGCGCCGACCTGGGCCGTGAAGAGAAGCCCCGCTGCATGATGGATCTTGCCACCATCGGTGCCAAGGAGCTGAAGAAGCAGGGCATCCTCAAGAATCTGGACGAATCCGAGGAGATCAACGCCTGCACCGTCAAGATCAAGTGCGATGTGAACGGCAAGGATGAGGACTGGCTCTTCCTCTTTAAGAACGAGACCCACAACCACCCCACCGACGATCGAGCCCTTCGGCGGTGCGGCCACCTGCATCGGCGGTGCCATCCGCGACCCGCTGTCCGGCCGCAGCTATGTCTATCAGGCCATGCGTGTGACCGGCGCAGGCGACCCGCTCAAGCCTGTCAGCGAGACCCTGCCCGGCAAGCTGCCCCAGCGCAAGCTGGTGACCACTGCCGCTGCCGGTTACTCCTCCTACGGCAACCAGATCGGCCTTGCCACCGGCCAGGTGGATGAGATCTACCACCCCGGCTATGTGGCAAAGCGAATGGAGATCGGCGCTGTGGTGGGTGCGACCCCCGCTTCCCATGTCCGCCGCGAGTGCCCCGCCCCCGGGGATGTCATCGTCCTGCTGGGCGGCCGCACCGGCCGCGACGGCATCGGCGGCGCCACCGGTTCCTCCAAGGCCTACAAGCTGGACAGCCTCGAGCACTGCGGTGCTGAGGTCCAGAAGGGCAACGCCCCATCGAGCGCAAGCTGCAGCGCCTGTTCCGCCGCGAGGACGCCTGCAAGATGATCAAGCGCTGCAACGACTTCGGTGCCGGCGGCGTCTCTGTCGCCATCGGCGAGCTGGCCGACGGCCTGTATATCGACCTGAACAAGGTCACCAAGAAGTATGACGGCCTCGACGGCACCGAGCTGGCCATCAGCGAGAGCCAGGAGCGTATGGCCGTGGCTCTGGCCCCTGACGGACGTGGACAAGTTCATCGCCATCGCCACCGAGGAGAACCTTGAGGCCACTCCCGTGGCAAAGGTCACCGAGGAAAAGCGCCTGAACATGGTGTGGAACGGCAAGTCCATCGTCAACATCAGCCGCGAGTTCCTGAACTCCAACGGCGCTGAGAAGCACCAGAACGTCCACATCGAGAAGGGGACTGTCTGGCAGCCCCAGTGGGCCGGCGTGACCTTCGAGCAGAAGATGAAGAACATGGTGGGCGATTTGAACGTCTGCAGCAAGAAGGGCCTTTCTGAGCGATTCGACTCCACCATCGGCGCAGCCACCGTGCTGATGCCCTACGGCGGCAAGTACCAGCTGACCCCGACGATGGCCATGGCCGCCAAGCTGCCAGTGGACGGCGAGACGACGACCTGCTCCGGCATGGCGTGGGGCTTCAACCCCTACCTGACCGAGGCTGACCCCTACCGCGGCGCGTATATGGCCGTGGTCGAGAGCGTGACCAAGCTGGTCTGCGCGGGCTTCCACCACGAGGATATGTACCTGACGTTCCAGGAATATTTTGAGCATATGAACGATAAGCCCGAGCGCTGGGGCAAGCCGCTGGCCGCCCTGCTGGGTGCTCTGGATGCCCAGATAGGTCTGGGCATTGCCTCCATCGGCGGCAAGGACAGCATGTCCGGCTCCTTCGAGCAGCTGGATGTGCCCCCCACACTGGTCTCCTTTGCCACTGCCATCGGCAAGGCCAGCAAGGTGGTCTCCACCGAGTTCAAGAAGCCCGAGAGCACGGTTGTCCTCATCCGGCCCATTCTGGACCCCGAGACCGGCTGCCCCAACTTCTTCTCCCTGAAGGCAAACTACAAGATTGTGGAGCAGATGATCGAAGAGGGCATGGTGGCATCTGCCTGCGCCGTGGGCTACGGCGGCATTGCCGAGGCCCTGTTCAAGATGGGCCTGGGCAACCGCATCGGCTTCAAGATGCGCGCTGATATGCCCACCCACCGGATGTTTGAGCCCATGTACGGCTCCATCGTGCTGGAAA